>Ga0126377_10003359_pt1 | contig 11317 bp, 8 predicted proteins | sample PanSoiMetPlot_22_FD_92647 | JGI IMG/M metagenome (GOLD analysis project Ga0126377, IMG submission 92647) | Tropical forest soil microbial communities from Panama - MetaG Plot_22 | ecosystem: Environmental > Terrestrial > Soil > Tropical forest > Bulk soil | place: Panama | collected 2016-02-17
ATAATTCTGATGTTCGGATTCTTCTCTTTCAGGAACCGACCCGCGCCGCTGATCGTGCCGCCCGTGCCCATCCCCGCGACGAAATGCGTAATCCGCCCTTCGGTCGCCTCCCAGATTTCAGGCCCAGTCGTGCGGTAGTGAATTTCTGGGTTGGCGGGATTGGAATATTGGTTGGTCAGGATCGCGTTCGGCGTCTCGTTGGCTATGCGGCGCGCCGTGTTCACATAATGCTCCGGCGAATCGGGCTTGGCCGCCGCCGGGACCACGATCACATCAGCGCCGAGCGCCTTCAGGTAACGGACCTTCTCCTGGCTGCACTTGTCCGTCATCACGAAGACGCAGCGATAGCCCCGGACGGCGCAGGTTAGCGCGAGCCCTATCCCGGTGTTGCCGCTCGTCGCCTCGACGACCGTCCCGCCGGGTCTGAGTTCGCCCAGTCGTTCGGCGCGGTCGATCATCGCCTGGCCGATGCGGTCCTTGACGCTGCCGCCCGGGTTGAGCGATTCGATCTTGGCCAAGACCAGCGGCTTCATCCCGCGCGTCAGCTTGTTGATTTTAACAAGAGGAGTGTCGCCTATGAGTTCGAGAATACTGACTTTGTAATTCATAGTTACTGATTTTATGGACAAATAGTCCAATTGTCAGCTTGGCAGTAAACGGAGACTATAGACTCCCGCCAATCCCAAGTGTTCCAGATTCTTCGCCGCATTATGGTCCGCATCGTCTTCGTGCCCACAACTCATGCATCTGAACCTTTCACCCTTGCGATTATTGCTATCAATCTTGCCGCAACTGTGACACCGCTGCGAGGTCTTGTAGGGCGAGACGAAGATTATGCGGACGCCCAACTCCTCGCAGCGACATCTGAGCCAGTTGACAGCCCTGGTTAATGACCAAAAAGATAGCAACCTGTTTACATGTCGAGAGAACGTCCCTCGTTTACCGCGCTTGATGTACCGTAGGTCCTCAAGCGCGATAGTCTTGACGCCGTCAAGCTTCAACCGCTTGAGGTGTCGAAATAATTCCGTCTTGATGTGGCGATATGCCCTCTTCGAGCGTTTGTCTTTGCGCCTGATTTGATCTCTCAACTCGGCGCCGATCTCCTGTCCATCAGATGTGACAAAGGCCTTCCTGAAACCGCGATCAATCCCGATGACTTCGCCCTCCGCCCGCAGTTCGGGGCGCTCCTTCTCGAAGATCAATTCGACCCACACTCCACGTTCGTGCATCCCGAGACGAATCGTCGAGCCGATGTGCCATCCTTGGCCAGAGAAGCGATTCATATGTGCGGTTTGATTGATCGGGATTGTAATCTTCGGCAAGCCAGAGGCGAAGCTAATGGCCAAGTAGAAAGCCTCCCCTTTGAACTCTTCGATCTTAACAAATCGGCTGTCGAGAGTGGCGACCTTATGACGCATCAAGGGCATCGTTTTGATCTTTCGTTCTTTCTGTGAGCGGACGATTTCTTTGGCTTGCTTGGCGGCGCACTGAGCCAAACGAGCGGTGATCTTGAACCGATTGACGGCTCGGCTACTAATGACTTTATCAGCCAGCGCGGCGGTGAAATCCTTCATTGACCAGAAACGCTCGATGAAGTAGTTCACCACATTGACATAGAGTTGGAGGAAAGCTCTCAATGCCGCGACCTTTCCGGCATTGGCCTCAGTCAAGTAAACACGGGAAGTACGACGTATCGAACCGCTATTTTTTCTTTTGTGCGCCTTGATCATCTGCCAGCTGTGGGAATGATCTTTCAACATTAGTCGCATTGCTTGACCGCCAGCGACACCCCATCCCTGAGTGGGAGCAGGCTCACGAACACGCGCTCGTCGTGATGCAACTTCTCATTAAGCGCGCGCAGCGCGACGGTATCGGCGTCTTGAACGCCCGGATCGGCGACCTTGCCGCTCCACAACATATTATCAAAGATTATCAGCCCGCCTCTACGCATGAGCTTCAGCGCGCGCTCGTAGTAATTGTCGTAGTTCGGCTTGTCGGCATCAATGAATGCGAAATCGAAAGTCCCGGCCTGCCCGGCGCCGAGCAGAGCGTCGAGGGTTTCGACGGCCGGCGCCAGGCGTAGCGTGATCTTGTCGGCGACCCCGGCCTCTGCCCAATAACGTCGCGCCACAGAAGTCCATTCTTCGTTGACGTCGCAAGCCACCACTCGCCCATGCGCTGGCAGGGCGAGCGCCGTGCAGAGCGAGCTGTAGCCGGTGAAGACGCCCACTTCCAACGTCTTCACCGCGCCGATCATTTTCACCAGGAGCATCATAAACTGTCCCTGTATTGGCGACACGGCCATCTCCGCATGCGGGTTGTTCGCGTCGGTCTCTTCGCGCAAACGCCGCAGAACGTCAGGCTCCCGCAAGGAGTTGTTCATCAGGTAATCTTCAATCCGCTCATCAAGACCGAGAAATGAATTCGCCATATTTTTCCTTTCAAACATCTATCGCGAAGCCGTCATGTTGCGGAGGCTCAGCTCCAATCCTTTCGTCGTGGTGTAATACTTCGCCAGCATATTCTGCTTCTCCCAGGCCGGCATGCGCTTGGGGTCGCGCAGGTATTCAAAGAATCGCGTAGCCACTTGCCCGAAATGCGCCTCGTGCCCGTCGCGGTATTTGTCAGGGAAAGTCACTCGCAACTTCTCGCCTTCGTCCGCCACCGCCACGCCCGGATATTTGGCCTGTAACGCGGCGACCTTCTTCTGCAGCGCCGCCATCAATTCGGCCTTCAATGACGGCTCGTTCGGGATGACGTAGATGGTGTGAGCCTGCGCCTGGCGGATTTCGACTCGCGACTTCGATCCTTTGAACCATGCGACGTGCGTGTCGCCGCCGCCCGCAGGGGCCTCGTAATTCCAAATCACGTCGAGCTTCACGTGGACGCCGCGCAGGGCGTATGTCATCGAGCCGTTGCAGAAGTATTCCAGCTTGTCGTCTTTGACATTGCCCGCCAGGTAATCGGGGAAGTTCGGCTCATTCGTCACGCGCTTGAACTCCTCCTTCGTCATTTTTGTCGGCCATCGCTTCCCGGAGAGCACATTCACGTCCTTGCGATAATCAATGACCTGTTCGGGAAACAGCATCCATTGCGCCAGGTCGACCAGGTGCGTGCCCACGTCGGCTACGCCTTCGCCCTGCTGCTTCACATCGAAGAACCACGCCGGGCGGATGTTCGGCGCGCCGGAGACTATCTTGAGGAGGTGATGGACGCTCTCCATGTAAACCGCCGGGTCATTCTCAGAACCTTTCTGTATCGTCCCGAAGATGCCCGCGTCGTTGATCAGCTCGCGCTGCAGGATCGTCGTGATCTCCGACCGCTCCGTCATAATGTCGTAGGCGATCAACTTCTTCGCATCAGCCGTGTTCAATGTGGCCTCCAGCTTGGAGAAGTCGCGGGCGTCAATGACCCACGGCTTGTCGACGAGCGCGTTCAAGCCGTTTTCGACGCAAGTCTTGATGCGATCGATCTTGCCCTGATTGCGCCCCGCGATGACGACGACGTTGCCCGGACGTTCGCGCAACATACGCGCGAGTGGATCCTCTCCGGTGTGGACCTCGAGTTCCCATCGAGTCGGATTCTCCCTGCGGGTATTGTAGCCCGCGATACGCTTGAGGTGTTCCAGCAGATCGAAGCCCAGCGGCGCGTAGACGTGAACCTGCGGCGAGACGCCTTGGAGCGCCTCTTTCTGCACCAGGGCCGCGTGAAAATGGCCGGGATCGAGCGTCATCAGGCGAATGTCAGACATAACTTTGCCTTTTGTTTTTTGTTGTGCGGATGCGTGAAAGACGAAGACAGCGGCGATTACCGTGAGCAGCGCGGCAAGGCTTGGAAGAGCGATTGCCCGAAGTCTGATTGTCATATTGATTCTTGCCTTTCTGAACTCATTCACTTGTAATTTTATTCAGCCTCTCTCTTTAACCACGAGACCCCCGAAATTTTTCGACTCTCGATCTCGTCCCGGAAACGCTGCGAGACTAGAAGACGATGGGGATAAACGTTTAGTCTAAAGACGTCTTTCCCTGCCGCCTTTTCATGGAAGACCTTGTACCCTTTCCCAGGGTCAAAGGTTTGTTCTCCTGTCAGGCGATGTGTCTTCACCAGCCACTTGGCATTGATACATTCTATTTTTTCGTAAAGGTTTATAACAGAATACCCCTCAATGAGAACAATACCGCTGTCTAACGGCCTCTGTAGAGTGGCAGGGAACACTTGAAGACTCGACGTATATTCTTTAAAGGCGTCAACCAGCCTCTGCGAACAAATTAGCCACCCCCGATGAAACCAGAGCAAGTCTCTCGGCTTCGCATATTTCCAAAGAACAAGTTTAATGCGGTAGTCATCGTCATAATGTTCTATTTTGTCAAAGGCAAACAACATCTCTTCGTCTATGCCCTGGAGATCATATTCATCTATGAAAGGTATGCCGAAGCAATCAAAACGAATCTCATAGTAATGTATCTTGTCAGATTCACGCCTGCTCTTCTCATCGTAAGATTTTGACTGTGGATTGAATAATCTGGGGGAAGCGTCATGGGGCCCATACACAATGGTCAAGCCTTTTTTCTTAATCTGTTTAGCCAGGTTTTTTGACCTGGATAGCGATTTTTCCAATACCTCCATCTCGTCAAAGCCTCCGCTATCCGCTTCGAGTTCATTCTTCCCAAGTTGAACCTCGAACATATTCACGCCGCTTTCCCACTCATACTTACCTGATAAAGCATCATGGTGGTTGGCGTCTTCGGGATCAAACGATGTGTTGTCAGTAAACTCGTATCCAAGGAAGGAGCAAGAAAATTCGAGATCATTGCTAATGTTATATTCCAGGTATGCCAGATTTACCGCATCCGGAAGACAAGAAATCTGATCATCTATCCATAGCGCTAAATCGTTTTCAAAGGCGCTCATAGTCTTTCTATTTCCGATCTATCACGTCCCTCAAAATCACTGGCGCGCCGCCACTGGATTTGCTCAGATCAGCCGCCTCCATAAACGCCATCATCTCCAAAGTTTCTTCAGGCTGTACCGGCGGCGCGCCGGTCTGGAAGAACTTCACGATCTCGACCAGCAGGTTGCGGTAATCGCTCTTCATCGGCATTGGCGTCGCCAGATTCGATTTCGCGCCGAACGCGATCGCGCCGTAATCCTGCTTGCCCTCGCGGATCCCGCGCATCGTTCCGACGCGCCCGTCCTTCCACTTTCCGATGACGACGTCGGCGCCGTTCGTGTTGACGCGCGTGACCGATTCGCAGCCCGGCCCCATCAGCGTGTATAGCATCTCGACCGCGTGAATGCCGTACCAGAACAGGTCGGGGTGATGCGGCTCGGTCGGCGCGGGACCGTAAGTGAAAGCCCCGAGCATCGAGCCGAGTTTGTCGTCTCGTTTCATCGCCTGCAGATCGGTCGCAAACCGGAGGCTGGAGGAACTGAAGAACGGCGTCCCCGATTCGCGCGACAGCCTGACGATCTCACGCGCGTCGGCGTAACTGGCGGAGAATGGCTTGTCAATAAACACGCGCTTCTTGGCGACGAAGACGGGACGAACCTGATTCAGGTGTGGCCGCCCGTCCACGCTCTCCAAAAGCACTGCGTCTACTTTTTTGCACAGATCTTCAATCGAATCGACGATCTCGACGCCCCATTTGTCCTTCAGCTCGGCAGTGAATCTGTCAATGCGCGTCCGGCTCGATTCGACATCGGGGCTGCCGCCTTTAAACGCAGCGACGACGCGCGCGCCGGGGACGTGATTGGGATCGGATTTGTCGTTGAGCAGTTTGGTGAAGGCCGTCACATGCGACGTGTCCAGGCCGATCATGCCCACTTTGATCTCCTGCGCCTGTGCGGTCGTTTGACGCGCCGGCAAGCCGAATCGGACGAGCGCGATTAAGGATATGATGGGAAGTGTTGCGCGGACGAATGCTTTCATGGCTTTTTCACTCTGATATCAATCCGGGGTTGAGCAGCGAGGCGCTTTCCTTATCGAGATAGACGGTCGTGTTGTCGTGCGTCCGCAGGATCGAAGCGGGGAATTGGGGACTGATTTCGTTTTCAAAACAATTCTTCACGGCCTCGGCCTTGCGCGCGTCGGGCGCGACGCAAACTATCTCGCGCGCTTTTAATATTTGTTTGACGGTCATTGAAATCGCCTGCTTCGGCACGTCGTCCAGAGTGGGGAACCAACCTTCCCCTACCTGTTGGCGGCGGCAGGCCTCATCAAGGTCGACGACGATATAGGGTTCGTCAGTTTCAAAATCCGCGGGCGGATCGTTAAACGCCAGATGGCCGTTCTCGCCGATTCCGACGAAGGCCACGTCAACCGGCGCCGCGCCGATCTCTTCGCCGACGCTCCTGCAAACCTCGTCCGGATCGGCTTCTCCGTAGAGCAAATGGTATCGCGTTATTCCAGCCGGTTCGATCAAACGTTCGAGCAGGTATTTGCGAAAACTCGCCGGATGCGTGGCCGGCAGGCCGACGTATTCATCGAGGTGAAACATCTCGACTTTCGCCCAGTCAACGCCGGGCGTCTTTGTCAAAGCGTTCAGAAACTCGAACTGCGACATGCCCGTCGCGGCGATAATGCGCGCGCGCCCATGCTCGGAGATTGCGCTCTCGATCGCGCCTGCGCCCTGGCGGGCGGCGGCTTCACCCAATTGGATTTTGTCGTTGAAGACCTTTATTATCACGGCTCTCTCACCTGAAGTTATGATCGGCAAATGAACTTCGCCGTGGCGTAGCTTCCCACACACATCAACAACTTGGCAAGAAAACAATGACTCATCACTTCGTCTCCGCCGCTGGTTTCTTCGCTTTCGCCATCATCGCCTGGCTTTTTTCCGCCAACCGCCGAAAGGTCCAATGGAAGACCGTCGCATGGGGAATGGGATTGCAGCTTTTGATCGGACTGTTGATATTCCAGCTCCCCGGCTCGCATCGAATATTTCTCTGGCTCAACGACGCCGTGCTGGCTCTGCTCAATGTGTCGAAGAGTGGATCGTCGTTTCTCTTCGGGCCGCTGGCCGCGGGGCCGGGCGAGCAGGGGTCAATCGGTTTCATTCTTATCTTCCAGGTTCTGCCTGTGGCGATCTTCTTTTCCGCCTTTACGGCCGCGCTATATCACCTGCGCGTGTTGCAGATCATCGTACGCGTCTTCGCCAAAATCTTTCATCGCACGATGGGGACGAGCGGCGCCGAATCGTTGTGCGGCGCGGCCAATATCTTCGTCGGGGTGGAATCGGCTCTCGTGATTCGACCATACCTCGCCAAGATGACCAGGTCGGAACTGCTTACGACACTCGGAACCGGCATGGCCACGGTGGCGTCAAGCACACTCGGCATTTACGTGGCCTTTCTGACCGGATCTTTTCCGCAGATCGCCGGGCACCTGCTCTCGGCATCGATCATAGCCATCCCGGCGGTGATCGTGACGACGAAGCTGTTGATGCCGGAGGCCGAGACGCCCGAGACGCTTTCCCACGTTCCGCCGGAAGACGCGACGACGCGGTCTCGCAATCTGATGAGCGCAATCATCGGAGGCGCGATGGTCGGGGTGAGGCTCGCGGCGGGCATATCGGCGCTGCTGATCGCGATGCTCGGACTGGTAGCGCTCGCGGACAAGATCCTCGGCGCGGTGAGCGGATGGTTCGGGATGGCTCAGCCGCTGACGCTGGTCAAAATTCTGGGCTGGCTCTTCTACCCGCTGGCGGCGCTGCTCGGAATCGCGCGAGCCGACATCGCCGAAGCCTCGCGGCTGCTGGGTGAGCGTGTGATCTTGACCGAAGTGGTCTCTTACCAGGATTTGGCGCAGTTGGTGGCGTCCGGACATCTGTCAGACCCGCGCACCGTGGTGATTCTGAGCTATGCGCTGTGCGGCTTCGCGCACATCGCTTCGATGGCGATCTTCGTCGGCGGCACGGCTGCGCTCGCCCCGTCGCGCCGCGACGACCTGGCCGGTTTGGGCTTGCGCGCGCTGCTCGCGGCGACGCTGGCGACGCTGATGACCGGCTGCGTCGCCGGAATCTTCAGCAATGGGCAGGGAGTCTTGATGATGCGGTAAGCGCTATCAGTACCGCGAGCGGTAGCGAGCGGGTTAATTGATAACCCGCTCGCTACCGCTCGCGGTACTGATTCAGATTTTCAATCGGCACAGGCTCGACTTTGTCGGCCAGCTCGAATCCGAAGACCCGCGAGTAAAAATAGAGTTCCCCGTCGAGCGCGCGTTTGATGTTCGCGGACTGTCGGAATCCATGCTGCTCACCCTCGAAGGTGATGTACGCCACAGGCAGCCCCTTGGCGCGCAGGGCGTTGACCATCATCTCGGCCTGATTCGGCGGTACGATCTTGTCTTCCAGACCTTGAAAGAAGATCACCGGCGCGGACAGCAGGTTCGTGTGATTGATCGGCGAACGCTCACGGTAAAGTTCCGCGCGTTCGGGATAAGGGGCGACCAGTTTGTGGGTGTACCGCGATTCGAATTTGTGAGTGTCAACTTCCAGAGCCTCCAGATCGCTCACACCGTAATGGCTCGCGCCGGCTTTGAAGGCGTCGCGGAACGTGAGCGCGCAAAGCGTGGTGTAGCCGCCCGCGCTGCCGCCGGTGATCGCCAAACGGTCTCCGTCGACCAGCCCCCGCTCGGCCAGATGCCTCGCCCCGTTCACGCAATCATCGACGTCGACGACCCCCCAACGGCCGGTTAAACGCTCGCGATATTCGCGCCCGTACCCTGTGCTGCCGCCGTAGTTGACGTCGAGCACCGCGACGCCTCGGCTCGTCCAGTATTGAACGCTCAGGCGCAACGCCGGGCTCGTGGCGGCGGTCGGCCCGCCATGGCTCATTACCAGAAGCGGTGGCCGTTCATTTTCCGGCGCGATGAAATCACGATTGCGCGGAGGGTAGAAGAACGCATGGGCGGTCAGGCCGTTTTCAGTGGGGAACTCGACGGCCTGTGGAGACGAGATGTAGCCGGGATCAATCGCCAATTCGCTCGAACGGCGAAGAGTCTCGAACTGGCGATTGTCGAGATCGAAGCGTACTATGCCCGCCGCTTCGATAGGAGAAGCGGCGATGAAAACGGCTTTTCCAGGAGCCGCGCGAACGCCTTCGATCCTTGTGAATGGCGCTTCGATCTTTTCGAACTCGCCTGTCGTCGTATCGAGGACGGCCAGTTTTGAAAAGCCATGCTCAAGGTAAGCGCAGACGACCCTGTTCGCCGATTCAAACGCGTAAGTTGACATCCCAAAGACCCATTGCGGCAAGCCGAACTCCGCTTTCATCGGACACAAGGCTTCGATTCCGCCTTCACGCCACCGATAGAGATTCCACCAGCCGCTTCGGTCCGAAACGAAATGCAGTTCGCCCGCCGGCGACCATTCCGGCTGAAAGATCGATTCGTCGACGCCGCCGGCGACGCGAACCTGATTGGTCACAGAGCCGTCCTCCTGAACCTCGGCCACCCAAAGTTCGGCGCCGTCCCAGGGCATATTCGGATGGTTCCATTGAAGCCATGCCAGACGCGAACATTCCGGATTCAACCGAGGCGAGGAATAGAAATCGGCGCCGCCGGCGAGCGTGCCCTGAGCGCCCGATCCGGCCAGAGATATCCCGACGATTGCGTTGGCCGCTTCGCGACCCGGCGCCGAATGATCCTCGCGCACGCAGATCATTCGCCCGCGTTCGCGATCAATCACGCCGTCGGCGTAGCGCATTTCGACTTCCGGCGTGATCGCTTGCGGCGCCCCGGCGCCGTCGATGCGATACAAGCGCTGGTCACCGAAGTTCGAAAAATACGTCGCGCCGCCGCTTACCGTATAACCGCCGCCGCCGTATTCGTGGACACGCGTGCGGGCGTTGAATGGATGAGGCGTGACGTCTACAGTTCGCCCATCCGGCGTGAGTTTGACAACCACGTAGCGGCCTTTCTCCTGCGGCCTGGTCTCTACCCAGTATATGTCTTCGCCGTCAATCTCGATCTGCCCCAGCCCTATCGTGCCGGAAACGATCAGATCGGAAGTGATCGGAGATTTCCAGGAACCGTAGTGAGATACTTGCGCTTCAGACATATATGCTCTTCCTCTAAAGGGTATGGCAAACTGGCAGTTTGCCTTGTTTTTCCGAAAGACCACGTTGAAGGAGTCGAGGCAAACATCCTGGGAGCGCATCCTGGGAGCGCATCCTGGGAGCGCAGGCATCCATGCCTGCTGGGTTCCCGGCAATGACCGACTGACCGAAGCTAGCAGGCATGGATGCCTGCGCTCCCAGGATGCGCTCCCAGGATGCGCTCCCAGAATGTTTGCCATACCCTCGCGCCGCGATCTTCTTTCATTCATGGCGTCGCAAGGCGACATGAACAACTTCTCCTAAAATCACTTCAAACACAGGCGCGGGCGGCCACGAATTATGCGTCATACGATTCTTGCAATCAATTAACTGCTGTGCTAGCCTGCGCGACTCGATAACAGTGAGGCACACTTCGAAGCCAGTACAGTAACCATCACTATTTCAACCACTAGCGAAGTTGATCCCTGCGATTTTCCCCATATGAGACACTGGACGTAAAGCGAAGAAGGTCGTTATGAGCGAAGTCAATGTCTGGGACGCGGTTCTTTCGGCGATCGAAAAAAGAATCAACCACGAGAGCTTTACAACTTGGTTCAAACCAATAACCTTTATCGGAAAGGACGGCGTCACGATCAAACTCGGCGTTCCGGATCACGTCTTCGAAGATTGGATTCTCAACAATTATCGTGACGTCGTGGACGAATCGCTGGAGGAAGCCGGCCTCCCCGGTTACTCAATCGCCTTCGAAGTAGTTAACGACTCCACGAAAACCAACGATACTAAAGGCTCAGTATTCAAAATCGCGGCGCGAAGTGACGCGGCCTCGAAATCGGAGAGCGCCGCGCCGTCTTCTCACAAGTCGCCGCTCGATCAACCGGCCAGGACAATGGCGATTTCGGCGGATTCCGAAATCACGGAACTTCCTCTCAACCCGAAATACTCATTCGAGACCTTCGTCGTCGGATCGTGTAATCAGTTCGCCCACGCCGCCGCTCTGGCCGTCGCGGATTCGCCCTCGAAAACATACAACCCCCTATACATATACGGCGGCGTCGGTTTGGGGAAGACGCACCTGATGTGCGCCATAGGACACCGGGTCAAAAATCAGAATCGGCACCTGAGGCTGGCCTACATCTCAGCGGAAAAATTCATGAACGAGCTGATCAACGCCATCAGATATGATCAGACCATGGTGTTCCGCGAAAAATACCGTTCGATTGACGTACTGTTGATTGACGACATTCAGTTCATCGCCGGCAAA
>Ga0126377_10003360_pt1 | contig 11317 bp, 9 predicted proteins | sample PanSoiMetPlot_22_FD_92647 | JGI IMG/M metagenome (GOLD analysis project Ga0126377, IMG submission 92647) | Tropical forest soil microbial communities from Panama - MetaG Plot_22 | ecosystem: Environmental > Terrestrial > Soil > Tropical forest > Bulk soil | place: Panama | collected 2016-02-17
CGCCCGGCCGAGTCGCCCGGCGGGTTGGTGAACACCGAGCCGGCGTTCTGGCCGCCGGGCTGGTTGGCCCGCCGCCAGGCCACGATCTCGGACAGCTCGCGCTCGCCCGCCTCCCGGTCCCCGGCGGCCAGCGCCAGCGTGGCCGCCACCACCACCCGGCCCGGCCCGACGGCCGAGCGCCGGTAGCCGAACGCCAGGTCCGCGGCGGGGATCTCCTCGGTCGCCCCGCTGCCCGCCGCCAGGTCGACGACCGCGGCCGACCGCAGCGTGGCCGCCATGTCCGACCCGTGGCCGCCGGCGTTCATGCGCACGGCCCCGCCGATCGACCCGGGCACGCCGACCGCCCACTCGAAACCGGTGAGCCCGGCCCGCACGGTCTGGCGGGCCACCACCGGCAGCAGGGCGGCCCCGCCGGCGCGGACGGTCGTGCCCTCGATGTCCACGGCGGCGAACTCCCCGGCCAGCACCACGGCCAGCCCCGGGAACCCGGCGTCGGCCACCAGCATGTTCGACCCCCGGCCGACGACCAGCGTGGGCAGGCCCGTCGCCGCCACCGCGCCCGCCACCGCCGCCAGGTCGGCGGGCGAGGCGGCCTCGACCAGCAGCGCCGCCCGGCCGCCGACCTTGTAGGTGGTCAGCGGGCCCAGCGGCACGTCCCGGCGGGCCAGCGGGCCGAGGCGGGCCGCAGCCTCGTCGATGGCCTGGCTCACGCCCGCGCCTCCAGCAGGGCCACGATGCGGGGCGCCAGCCCGGTCAGGTCGCCGGCGCCGAGGGTCAGGCACAGGTCACCCGGCCGCAGCACCCCCCGCAGCCAGAGCAGGACGTCGTCCAGGGCGGGCAGCCAGGCCACCGACGCCCACGGGTGGGCCTCCAGCACGGCGTCGACGATGAGCTTGCCCGACACGCCGGGGCGGGGGTCCTCGCCCGCCGGGTAGACGTCGGTGATCGCCACCAGGTCGGCGTCGACGAACGCATCGGCGAACTGGCGCCACAGCGAGGCCGTGCGGCTGTAGCGGTGGGGCTGGAACACGGCCACCACCCGGGACCACGGCCCCCACGCCGCCGCGGCCAGGGCGGCGGCCACCTCGGTGGGCAGGTGGTCGTAGCTGTCGACCACGGTCACGCCCCCGGCCTCGCCCCGCACCTCGAAGCGGCGGGCCACGCCGGTGAAGGCGGCCAGGGCGGCCGCCCCCTCGGCCGGGGGCACGCCCAGCCCGTGGGCGACGGCCAGCGCGGCGGCCGCGTTGCGGGCGTTGTGGACGCCGGGTGCGGCCGGCACCTCGACCGGCACCCGCTCGCCCCCGTGGGCCAGCACGAAGCGCACCCCGGTGCCGGCCGGGGCGACGTCGGCGACCCGGTAGTCGGCCCCGGGGTCGAGCCCGTAGGTGACCGGGTGGGCGGCCGCCGGGACGAGGGCGGCGGCGCCGGGGTCGTCGAGGCACAGAACCGCCGGGCCGGGCACGCCGGCCACGAACCGGCGGAAACCCTCCCGCAGCGCGTCCTCGCCGCCCCAGTTCTCCAGGTGGTCGGGCTCGACGTTGGTCACGATGGCGGTGGCGGCCCCGAGGGCCAGGAACGTCCCGTCGCTCTCGTCGGCCTCGACCACCAGCGGCCCGTCGCCGCCCCACGCCGCGCTGCGGCCCAGGTGGTCGATGGCGGCGCCCACCACCCAGCCGGGCCGGCGGCCGGTGCCGGCCAGGATCGTCGTGACGAGCGCCGAGGTGGTGGTCTTGCCGTGGGTGCCGGCCACGGCCACGGTCGTGCGCTCGCGGGTCAGGCCGGCCAGCGCCCCCGACCGGTGGACCACGGACACGCCGCCCGCCCGGGCCGCCACCACGTCGGGGTCGTCGTCGCGGGTGGCGGTGGAGGTGACCACCGCGTCGATGTCGCCGGGCAGCGGCGGGCGGTCGGGCCCGGTGGTCACGACCACGCCGGCCGCGCCCAGCATGGGCAGGAACGGCGTGGTGGGCGCCGGGTCGTGGCCGCTCACCTCGTGGCCGCTCTCGGCCAGCAGCGTGGCCACCGCGCTCATCCCCGCCCCGCCGACGTTGGTGACGTGCACGCGGCGGCGGGTCGACAGGTCGAGGGGCGCCGCGGGTTCAGGCACGGGCGTGCTCCTCGACCAGCGCGGCGATGTCGGCCGCCGCATGGGGGCGGGCCGCGGCCTTGGCGGCGGCGGCCATCTGCGCCAGGTGGGCCGGGTCGGCCAGCAGGCCGTCGACCTCGGCGGCCAGCCGGGCGCCGTCCAGCTCGGCGTCGGGCACCAGCACGGCGGCGCCCGCCTCCACCAGGTGGCGGGCGTTGGCGGTCTGGTGGTCGGCCGTGACGTAGGGCGACGGCACGACGACGGCGGGCAGGCCGGCGGCCAGCAGCTCGAAGCTGGTGCTCGACCCCGCCCGGCACACGGCCACGTCGGCGGCGGCCAGCGAGGTCGGCATGTCGTCGTCGTAGCGGATGGCCTGGTAGGCCAGCGCCGCCCCGGGCGGCACCGGCGGCCCGGCGCCGGTGATCTCGTCCCAGTCCCGGGCGCCGATCACGTGGCGGACGTGGAGGTCGGCCCGGTCCGCCCAGCCCCGGCTGGCCTCGACCGCGGCCCGGTTGATGCGCAGGGCCCCCAGGGAGCCGCCGAAGATCAGCACCATGCGCCGGCCCGGCTCGACGTCGAGCTTGGCCCGGGCGCCGACCGCGTCGCGGGCCCGGTCGATCGCCAGCACCTCGGCCCGGACCGGGTTGCCGGTGACGACCGCCCGCGGCAGCGGCGTGCCCGGGAACGACACCGCGCACGCCCTGGCGAACCGGGCCACCAGCCGGTTGGCCGCGCCGGGCCCGGCGTTCTGCTCGGCCACCACGATCGGGACCCGGCGCACGGCCGCGGCCAGGGCGCAGGGCACGCTGGCGTAGCCGCCGACCGACACGACCACCCGGGGCCTGCGCCGGCCCACCAGCCGCCAGGCCCGCACCAGCGCCACGGCCAGGGCGCCGAGCGACCGCAGGTTCTGCAGGCTGAGCTTGCGCTCCAGGCCCCGGCCGGGCAGCAGGGTCAGCGCGAAGCCGGCCTCGGGCACCAGCCGGGCCTCGATCCCCCGCTCGCTGCCCACCAGCTCGACCGACGCCCGGTCGTGGCCCCGCTCGACCAGCGCCCGGGCGATGGCCAGCGCCGGCTGCACGTGGCCGGCCGTCCCGCCCCCGGCGATCAGGGCGAAGCAGCGGCGGGTGTGCGCGCCCTCCCTCACCCGGCCCGCCTCGCCGGCCGGGCCCCCAGGCGCCGCTCCGTCGCCTGGCGGGCCACCGACAGCAGCAGCCCGGCCCCGGCCATGCCGAACACCAGCGACGACCCGCCGGCGCTCACGAACGGCAGCGGCACGCCGGTGATGGGCAGGATCCCGATCACCGCCCCGATGTTGACGAACGCCTGCACGCAGAACCAGGTGGTCACGCCGACCGCCAGCAGCAGCCCGAAGCGGTCGGGGGCGTGCAGGGCGATGCGGATGCCGATGATCCCGAGCAGCACGAACAGGCCGACGACCGCCACCGCCCCGACCAGGCCCAGCTCCTCGCCGATCACCGCGAAGATGAAGTCGGAGTGGGCCTCGGGCAGGAAGCCCCACTTGGCCGTGCCCGCCCCCAGGCCCTTGCCGGCGATGCCGCCCGAGGCCAGGCCGACCAGCGCCTGGATGTTCTGGTAGCCCTTGTCGGTGGGGTCGGCCCACGGGTTGAGGAACGTCAGCACCCGGGCCCGGCGGTAGGGGGCGGCGAGCGCCAGGGCGGTGGCCGCCCCCACGCCCAGCGTCGACCAGCCGGCCAGCGGCACCCCCGGCGCCCCGGCCACGAAGCACAGCACCAGGGCGATGGCGGCCAGCACGATCGTGGTGCCCAGGTTGGGCTGGAGCATGACCAGCGCGGAGGCCACGGCCAGCGCGACGATCACCGGCCGCAGCGTGGCCCGGGTGTTGTGCATGTAGGCCGCCCGCCGGGCCAGCAGATCGGCCACCCAGACGAGCATGGCCAGCTTGACCAGCTCGGCCGGCTGCACGGTCAGGGGGCCGACGCCCAGCCAGCGGTTGGCGCCGTTGACCGGGCCGGCGCCCACCCCGGGCACCAGCACCAGCGCCAGCAGGCCCAGCGACACCAGCAGGAACGGTCCCGCCAGCCGGCGCCAGGCGTGGTAGTCGATCCGGGCCACCACGATCAGCGCCACGGCCCCGCCCGCGGCCCACGCCGCCTGGCGCACGACGAAGTACCAGGACGAGCCGAACTGGTCGAGCGCGATGACCGACGAGGCCGACATCACCATCACCAGGCCGAGCAGGTTGAACACGGCGACCAGGAAGGCGAGCGCCACGAACAGCCCGGACGACTGGGCCCGGGCCCGCGGCCTGCGGGCCGTGGGGTGGCGGCGGCGCGCGTCGTCGACGGTGGTGGCGGCCGGGCTCATCGACCACCAGCCTCCCCCACGGGCCGGCGCGGGTGGGGCATCCTCACGAGCCCACCACCCCGGCGGAGATCGAGTCGGCGAAGAACAGGCCGAGCGCCACGGCCATGGCCATGATGGCCAGGATCCAGAACCGGATGATGACGGTCGTCTCGGGCCAGCCGCCCAGCTCGAAGTGGTGGTGCACCGGCGCCATGCGGAACACCCGCTTGCCGGTCAGCCGGAAGCTGCCCACCTGGACGATGACCGACAGCGTCTCGAACACGAACAGCGCGCCGACGATGGGCAGCAGCAGCTGGACGTTGAGCGTGAGCGCCAGGCAGGCCATGCCGGCGCCGATGGCCAGCGACCCGGTGTCGCCCATGAACACCTGGGCCGGCGGCGCGTTCCACCACAGGAAGCCGAGGATGGCGCCCACCATCGCCGCCGACGACACGGCCACGTCGAGGGCCCCGGTGATCTGGTAGTCGGCCGGGTGCCGGAAGGCCCAGAACGCCACCACGGTCAGCGTGATGAAGGCGTAGATCGACGACCCCGCGGCCAGACCGTCGAGGCCGTCGGTGAGGTTGACGGCGTTGGTGGTCGCGGCGATGAGCAGGACGGCCAGGATGATCCAGCCGACGTCGGTGAGGTTCCAGCCCGGGTAGTTCCAGCGGGTGAAGCTGAGCGTGGTCTCGACGTCGGTCCAGGCCACGCAGGCCACCGCGAAGCCGACGGCCACCACCAGCAGGCCGCCCATCTTCGCCCGCTTGGACAGCCCGAGGTTGCGCTCGTTCGAGACCTTGATCCAGTCGTCGAACGCCCCCACCACACCGGCGCCGGCGATGGCCAGCATGACCAGCACGCCGTTGGGGGTGAACGCCAGCCCGCCCCGCAGGTGGGCCGCGGCGTAGCCGGCGACGGCGGCCACCACGATGGCCACCCCGCCCATGGTGGGCGTGCCGGCCTTGGTGACGTGGCCGTCGGGCACGTCCTCGTGGATGGGCTGGCCCACGTGGTGGGCCTTGAGCCAGTCGATCAGGTAGCGCGTGCCGACCAGCGACAGCACGAGCGCGACCGCGCCCGCCAGGAACAGGGAGACCACTAGTCGGTGCTGCCTTTCGTCGCCACGGCGGCCCGCAGCGCCTCCCGGGCGACCTCGCGGTCGTCGAAGGGAAGGGCGCGGTCGCCGATCACCTGCGTCGTCTCGTGCCCCTTGCCCGCGATCACCACCACGTCGCCGGGCCCGGCGGCCCGGACGACCCCCGTGATGGCCCGGCGCCGGTCGGCGTCGACCTCGACCTCGGCGGACGCCCCGGCGGGGACGCCCGCCTCGATGGCCGCGATGATCGCCGCCGGGTCCTCCGAGCGGGGGTTGTCGGACGTGATCACCACCCGGTCGGCCAGCCGGGCCGCCACCTCGCCCATGAGCGGCCTCTTGGCCGCGTCCCGGTCACCGCCCGCCCCGAACACCACCGCCAGCCGGGCCCCCGGGGCCACCAGCTCGCGGGCCGCGGCCAGGGCCTGCTCCAGCGCGTCGGGCTTGTGCGAGTAGTCCACCACGACCGTGAACGGCTGACCCAGCTCGACGGGTTCGAACCGGCCCGCCACCGGCGGGGCGGTTCCGAGGCCCCGGGCGATGGCGTCGTCGTCGACGCCGAGGACCGACGCCGCGGCGGCGGCGCCGAGCGCGTTGCCGACGTTGAACCGCCCGGCCAGCGCCAGCGCGACCGCCCGGCCGCGCCAGGTGAACGACGCGCCCTGGGGCGTGAGGCGCACGTCGGCGGCGTCGTCGAGCCCGTAGGTGACCAGGTCCAGCCGGCCGGCCTCGAGCACGGACCCCGCCAGCCGCCGGCCCCAGGCGTCGTCCCGGCACACGATGGCGGTGCCGGTGAAGCCGGGCGTGAACAGCCGGGCCTTGGCGGCGAAGTAGGCGTCCATCGTCCCGTGGTAGTCGAGGTGCTCGGGCGACAGGTTGGTGAACACCGCGGCGGCGAACCGGGTGGCGTCGACCCGGCCCTGGTCGAGGGCGTGGGACGACACCTCCATGGCCACCGCGGCGTCGCCCCGCCGGCGGTGCCCGGCCAGCAGCGCCTGGAGCTCGGGCGCCTCGGGCGTGGTCCGGGCGCCCGACAGCGTGCCGATCACCCCGCACGGCCGCCCGGCGGCGCCGAGCACGGCGGCCAGCAGGTGGGTGAGCGTGGTCTTGCCGGCCGTGCCGGTCACGCCGACGACGGCCAGGTGGCGGGAGGGGTGGTCCCAGAACGCGGCCGACACCGGCCCCAGCGCGGCCCGCACGTCCTCGACGACCAGCTGGGGCGCGTCGACGGCCACTTCGTGGTCGACCACCAGCGCGGCCGCCCCGGCGGCCACGGCGGCGGGCGCCAGGTCGTGGCCGTCGGCCCGGCTGCCCCGCACGCAGCAGAACAGCGCCCCGGGCGCGACGGCGCGCGTGTCGTGGACCACGGCGGTGATGTCGGGGTCGCGATCGGGCCCGGCCTCCCGGAGGCGGGCACCCTCGACGGCGGCGGCGAGGCGGCGGAGCAGCACTCCGTCAGTCCCCGGGCGGGGGCCCGGCCCGAACGGTGGTGGCGGTCGTCTTGGCCCGGGGCGCGGTCGTGGTGGTCGCCCCCCGAGCGGTGGTGGCGGTGGTCGCCCCCGGGCGGGTCGTGGTGGTCGACGGGGGCACGGTGGTCGGCGTGGGCGCGGCGGTGGCCCGGACCCGGGGGCCGTCGATGGCCAGCGGCGCCGGGGGCCGGGCGGTGGGCGCCACCCCCAGCAGGCGCAGGGCGTTGCGGCCGATGTCGGCGAAGGCGGGCGCCGCCACCTGGGCCGCGTAGGGCGAGGTGGTGGGCTCGTCGATCACGATGATGACCGACAGCTTGGGGTCCTCGGCCGGCAGGAACCCGGCGAAGGTCGAGATGTAGTGGAACCGCCCCGCCGCGTCCTTGTAGCCGCCGCCGGGCTGGGGCTTGCGGGCGGTGCCGGTCTTGCCGGCGGCGTCGTAGCCCTCGATGGCGGCGGCCCTGCCGGTCCCGGACGCGATCACCTGGGTGAGCATGGCACGCATCTCGGCCGCCGTGGTCGGCGACACCACCCGGCGCTGGGCGCGGGGGGCGGTGGCGTGCCGCTTGCCGTGCTCGTCGACGGTGGCCCGCACCAGCGTGGGCGGGACGTAGACGCCGTCGTTGGCGATCACGTTGTAGGCGTAGAGCATCTGCATGGCGGTGACGGAGATTCCCTGGCCGATGGGGATCGAGCCGATCGACGTCCCGGACCACTCGTCCAGGGGCAACAGCTGGCCCTTCTCCTCGTGCGGCAGCCCGAGCCCGGTCGTGTGGCCGAACCCGAACCGGCGAAGGTACTCCTCCAGCCGCTTCGGCCCCAGTTGCTGGGCGATCTCGATGGTCCCCACGTTGGACGACTTGGCGAGCACGTCGGTCACGGTCAGGTTGCCGGCGTGGCTGTCGTAGTAGGTGTGGTCCGCCACCCGCAGGGCCGAGGGCACGTTGATCACCGTGTCCGGCGTGACCACCCCCTCCTCGATGGCGGCCGACAGCGTGATCAGCTTGTTCACGGACCCGGGCTCGTAGTTGGCGGTGACGGCCAGGTCGTTGCTCGAGTTGCCGACGCCGTGCGTCCTGGGGTCGCGCTGCTCGTTGGCCATGGCCAGGACCTCGCCGGTCTCCGGGTTGGAGACGATGGCGATGCCGCCCCGGGCCCCGGTGGTGTTGATCTGGTTGGCCAGGATCCCCTCGACCGTGTACTGGAGGCCGCCGTCGATGGTGAGCACCAGGTCGTCGCCCGGCACCGCCGGGTCGATCTGGTGGCGGCCGGCGGGGATGGTGCGGCCCTCGAGGTCGCGCTCGACGATGAGCTTGCCGTTGCGGCCGGACAGCTCGCCGTCGAAGGCCTTCTCGACCCCGGACAGGCCGGTGTTGTCGACCCCGACCTCGCCGAGCAGGGCCCGGCCGACGTCGCCGGCCGGGTTGAAGCGAGCCTGCTCGGCGAAGGTGAGCACGCCGGGGATGTGGAGCGCCTTGACGGCGTGGGCCGTGCGGTCGTCGACCTGGCGGGCCAGGTAGACGAAGCGGCCCTGGCTGCGGAGCTTGGCCCGCAGCTTGGCCTCGTCCTGGTGGAGGACCGGGGCCAGCCGGTGGGCGGTGGCGGTCGGCTGGGTGATCACGCTGGGGTCGGCGGCGATGGTGGTGCGCGGGATGGAGATGGCCAGGTCCTCGCCGTTGCGGTCGAAGATCGACCCCCGGCCACCGGCTACGTCGATGGGACGGATGCGCTGCTCGTCGCCGTAGGCGACGTAGCGCTCGGCGCCGACGACCTGGACGTAGGCCAGGCGGACGACGACCGCGCCGAACAGGACGACGATGGCGACCAGCAGCCCGAGGGCGCGGGTGCGGGGGTCGCCGGCCCGGGCCCGGCCCCTGCCGCCCCCACCCCCCGCCGGCGGGCGGCGGGGGCGGGTCCGCTCGCCGCGCCGGGCGCGGTCGGGGGCGGGGGCGGCGGGGCGCCGGGGGGCGCCGGTGGTGGTCCGGGACGCCGGCCGGGACGTGGTCCGGGACGCGCCGCGGCCGCGGGTGGACGTGGTCGTGCGGGCACTCCGTGTCTTCGCCCCGCTCCGGGACCGGCTCGCCGTCGCGCCCGGCGGGCCGCCCCGGGCCGTCACGGCGCGGCCTCGAGATACGGCTTGACGCGCGCCGCGCTGGTGTCGGTCTGATCGGGCTGGTCGTCGGCCGGGGGGTCGGCCGGGGCGGGGTCGGCGGGCGTCAGCCACACGGTGTTGCCGGGCGGGACCATGCCCAGCTTCTCCCGGGCCTCCTTGGCGATGCGCTGGGGCGACTCCAGCTCGGCCACCTGGAGGCGCAGCCGCTCGTAGCGGGCCTGGGCCGTGGCCACGCGCTGGTCGAGGGCGTCCACCCGGGCCTGGCCCTGGATGAGCAGCGCGTGGCACACGGCCACGCCGAACAGGGCCACGAAGGCCAGCACGGTGAGCACCACGCCGGCCCGGGGGCTGAGGCGCAGGCCGAAGCGGCCGCCGATCGGGCCGACCACCCGCAGGTGGCGCCGGGCGGCGTCGTCGTCGCGCCGCCGGGGCAGCGCGCTGGGCAGGCGCACGACGCGGACTCCGGCCATCACGCCACCTCCTGGAGGTCGAGCTTCTCGAGGGCGCGGAGGCGGGCCGCCTCGGCGCGGGGGTTGGCAGCGACCTCGTCGTCGCTCGGGCGCCAGGCGCCCCGGCGGACCAGCCGGGCAGCCGGCCGGACGTCGGGGGGCACGGGCAGGTGGGACGGCCCGGTCCAGCCGCCGGTCTCGGCGTGGCGGAACCGGTCCTTGACGATGCGGTCCTCGCCGGAGTGGTAGGCGATGGCGACGCAGCGGCCGCCGGGGACCAGCGCGTCGATGGCGTCGTCGAGCGAGCCGCCCAGCACGGCCAGCTCGTCGTTGACCGCGATGCGGATGGCCTGGAACGTGCGCCGGGCCGGGTGGCCGCCCCGGCGGCGGGCGGGGGCCGGGATGGCGTCGCGCACGACGTCGGCCAGCTCGGCGGTGGTGGCCACCGGGCGGTGGGCGACGATGGCCCGGGCGATGCGGCGGGCGTAGCGCTCGTCGCCGTAGGCCCGGAGCAGGCGGGCCAGCTCGGCCTCGTCGGCGCCGTTGACCAGGTCGGCGGCCGTGGGCGCCCGGCCGGGGTCCATGCGCATGTCGAGCGGGCCGGGGGCGCGGTAGCTGAACCCCCGCTCGGGCCGGTCGAGCTGGGGCGAGCTGACGCCCAGGTCGAACAGGGCGCCGCTGGCGCCGGCCAGGCCCAGCTCGGCCAGCACGTCGGCCAGCCGGTCGAAGCGGGTGCGGTGGACGCTGGCCCGGTCGCCGAAGGGGGCCAGCCGGGCCCGGGCGGCGGCGACCGCGTCGGGGTCCTGGTCGAGCCCGACCACCGACAGGTGGGGGTGCGCCGCCAGCAGCGCGGCGGCATGGCCGCCCCCGCCGACGGTGGCGTCGACGACGACGCCCGGCGGCACGGGCGCGAGCAGCTCGACGACCAGGTCGACCATGACCGGCCGGTGGGCGAAGTCGGGTGCGGTCCCGCTCACCGCCGGCCTCCCCGGTCGGCGGCGCCCGCCGGGATGTCTCCCCGGGACGGGCTCGACGGGTCGGTAGCGGAGATGGGGCCTCCCACCGCGCCGGCCGGGGGCCGGGCGGCGAGCAGGACCGCACCGTGAGGGGCCGGCCGCGCCGGCGTCGCTGGCGACGCGGCCGGTTCCGGGGGCGAGGGGTGGACGGGGGTCGGGCGGCGGGTCACAGCTTCAGGTCCCTCGCCGCCTGGCGGAGGGCCGCGTCGGGCCCCTCCGGGATGGTGGCCATGCGCTGGTCCCAGCGATCGCGGGCCCACACGCCGAGCCGGGTGCGGGCGCCGACGACCATGACCGGGCCGGCCAGGTCGGCGAAGGCCCGCAGGCTGCGGTGCACGACGATGCGGCCCTGGGCGTCGGGCTGGACGGGGAAGGTGCCGGCGGCGAAGGCCTCGGCGGCCTCCTCGGACACGAGCCCGAGGGCCACGCCGTCGTCCCACCGGGCGAACACGGCCTCGATCTGGTCGTCGGGCCACAGGCCGAGGCAGCCGTCGAGCGGCCCGAGGTAGGCGCCGGCGGCCAGCCGGGGGCGGAAGGGCGCCGGCAGGACCAGGCGGCTCTTGTCGTCGATCGAGTGGTCGAACGAGCCGGTGAGGAGGCGGGGGCCGGCCGGGCGCGCCGGTGTGTCGACCGCCCCGATGGCGGTGGTACCGGCACCCGGCCGGGTGCCCTCGGGCGTGCCACTGCTCTCCACTTCGTGGGAAATTAACCCACCATGCCCCCCGGTACAAGGCATATGCCCACGTCAGAGGGCACGCGACAC
>Ga0126377_10003361_pt1 | contig 11316 bp, 5 predicted proteins | sample PanSoiMetPlot_22_FD_92647 | JGI IMG/M metagenome (GOLD analysis project Ga0126377, IMG submission 92647) | Tropical forest soil microbial communities from Panama - MetaG Plot_22 | ecosystem: Environmental > Terrestrial > Soil > Tropical forest > Bulk soil | place: Panama | collected 2016-02-17
AACCCGGTTGCCTGCGAGCGGTCGTCGCGCGGTTGTACTGCGACTGGTTGTAGGAGCGTCCGCCAACCATCGCGAGAATTTCACCCGTCTGTGGATCGACGGCGACAAGCGCTGCCTGCGCGCGCCCTTTTCGCTTTCGCCGCGCCAGCATCTCGTCCACGTGCGCCAGGCCGTCGCGCACCGCATCGAGCGCGAGCCGCTGAAGATTGATGTCGAGGGTCGTATGGACGCTCACCGCGTTTGCCTGAGCTGTCAGCCCGGGGAATTGCTCGGCAATCTGCTGGCCAACCATGTCGACGAAATAGGGCGCTTCGTTGTCCACGCTGCGCGGCGCAATCTGGAGCGGCTCGCGAATGGCACGCTCAGCCACTTCGCCCGTGATGTACTCCTCGTCCGCCATCGTGCGCAGAACGACGTTTCGACGCTCGACGGCATTCTTGGGATTGACGAACGGAGAGTGAAGCCCCGGGTTCTGAATAACGCCGGCGATGAGCGCGGCTTCACCGACCGTCACGTTCGCCACGTCCTTGCCAAAGAACAGGCGCGCGGCCTCCGCAACACCGTGAATCGCAAATGAGCCTCGCTGGCCCAGGTAGACGTCGTTGAGATAGAGCTCGAGAATCTCGTCCTTCGACGCGCGGCGCTCGAGAACGAGCGACATGAAGGCCTCCTGGAGCTTGCGCCGGTAGGAGCGTGTGCCGCTTGACAGCTCGTTATTGAACTCGTCGGTGAGGAAGAACATCCGCGCGAGCTGCTGCGTGATCGTGCTGCCACCGACCGGGTACCTGTTGCTGCCGAACGCGTTCACCAGGATCGAGCGGATCACGCTGAACGGATTGACGCCCGGATGCGAGTAATAGCTCTGGTCTTCGATGGCGAGCACCGCGTCCTGCATCCGTTTGGGGATCACGGTCAGCGATACACGCCGCCGCTTTTCGCGTGCGCCATCGGCCATCAGTGCGGTCAGCAGCGGCGCGTCGAGCGTGACGGCCTCGGTGCGGACGGGCTTGCCGGCAGCGCTGATGACTTCGAGGGCCGTGATGCCACGTGAGGGCGCTGGCGGGGGTCCGCCGGCGCGGCGGACGGCGGGCGCTGCACGGAACGCGGCGCGAATCGTTTTGCCGCCAAACGTCCCGGACCGCGGCGAGATGAACACGGCATTGCGCACGATCGCGAATTCACCCGGCGCCTGAACGGCGGGACGCTGCGCATAGCCGAGATCGTTGAGGCGGGCGACCAGGTCGACCACGCTCAGCGTCTCACCGCGCCGGACTTCGAGCGGCCGGGCGTACACCCGTGGCAGCGAGCGCTCGCGCTCGCCGTGCAGTCGTGCGTCGATGATCCCTGAGAAGGAAATATAGAAGTACGAAAGCACGGCCCCGACGATGAGCGACGCCAGCGCGCAGCCGAGCAGGAAGTACCTGATGGCGGCGGGATGGCGTGAGATCCACGTTCGGGCGCGCGCCTGCTGGCGCGTCACTTGGCTCACGGTGTGATCACCCAGTGAATTCCTATATCGGTCGTCAGCTCTTCGAGCAGTCGATCGACGAAGGGCGGCCCGTATTTGTTCAGAAATGACAGGAAACCGACGCTTCGTTCCTGAAGTTCTCCTCCGGGAAACGCTTGTGCTTGCGCATGGTGAAACTGACGTCGAAGGGTCTCGTCCTTCCGCTTAGCGGCCTGGATAACCTTGGCGTTGAGCTTTTTCAGGTCGTCCTGCATCCGGGTCGATGCTGAACGCGCGGCGCCCTCGAGCGTCGCATCAATCTGGGCGACACTGGTGGCGAGTTGCTCCATCCGATGCTCGAGGAGCCGATTGACGTCCTGCATCGCCGCCTCGACGTCCGGCGGCAACTGCGCCGCCAGGAGCTGGTTCAGCAGTGATTCATCCTGAGCTTGTAACTGTTCCAGCGAAATGTGGTGCCGCGTCAGGAAACGCACGGCATTCGAGTCGAGCAGCGTCGCGGTTGCACGCTGATACATCAGGGGCATCGGCACGCCGAAGCTGTCGTAGACGCCACGAAGCTGGCCGAGATACCCGAGCTCGTTCGGGCCGGCTACATAGCAGACGGTCGGGAAAAGCGCGTCCTGAACAACCGGACGCAACAGCACGTTGGGACTGAACTCCGCCGGTGTCTGACGAATACGTTGGAGCAGCGCGTCCTTCGCCACAATCGAGTCGCCGACCTGAAACGCGTCACCCTGGATTCGTACCGGCTGCCGTCCGCCGTTGAGATGAAACAGCGCGACCGTATCAGGCTGCGGTGTGACCTGTGCGGTGTAACCATGCGCTTCGAGTGCAGCGCCGGCTTTCGCCGCAAGACGCGCCGTCTGACCGGCCCGTTCAATCTCGAGAGTGAAGAGCTGTGCGACAAACGGCTTCGCGGCGGCATCTGACGAGTCGAACACGACCAGGCCTCGCGTGCCGAGCACCGATTCCATCCAGCGCCCGAAGGCGTCGACCATGCCTGCGCCGGGGGCGTACGCCGCGCGAATCGACGCGAGCATCGATTCGGTGAATTCCGTCTGCGGCAGCGCGGCGGTCACCTCGTGGATGGCCGCGTCGATTGTCGCGTCCAGTCGTAGGCGAGCGACCGGTTCAATATGGGCGCCCGGAGGATCGCCCGCAGCAACAGCGCGACGCGTCAGCGATGCATCGAGCACGCCGCACGACTTCACTTCGTCCCAGTCGTGGTCCTCCGCGTCAATCCAGAAGATCGCGACCGCCGGCACACCGTGCTCCCGGTTGAGCGCGTTGGCGAGCTGGATCGCGGTCATCGCCTTCAGCAGCGTGAACAACGGGCCGCCGAAGAGTCCGGCCTGCTGGCCGGTGACAACCGCGATGGTCTCCGGATTGCGTAACTGTTCGGTTGCGGCGATGGCTGCGGCCGATGCGCCGCGATGCTGCTGTTGTGCGGCTATGATGTCGGCGATCGCATCGCGCTCGCGCGTGTACGAGCGGGTTCGGGCGATCGCCTCACGCCACGCGAGCGGATCGCGTGGATCGCCGGCGAAAAACGCCGCGACCCTCGCGTGATCGAACGCATAATCGACGACCAGTGGTTTGATCCACGGCAGGCGGTGGATATCGACTGGAATGCGTGATGTGGTGGCGACGCCGGGCACTGAGCCGTACTGTCGCAGAAAAGGTGCGAGCGGTGCAATGGGTGCAATCGGTGCGAGTGGTGCGATGAGTGGAACGGGTGCGAGTGGTGCAGAAGTGTGCGATCGCTGTAGATTGAACCCCGCACCCTATCGCACGTATTGCACTTGTCGCACCCCTCGCACCAGTTGCACCGCTCGCACCGTTCGCCCCAACCGGTAATGTATAATTATCCACCCTTCGTCATAATCATGCACAGCCGATGAACGCCACCCTCGCACTGGAAGACGGCACCTGGTACCGCGGCGTATCCGCCGGCGCGCCCGGCGAAACGAGCGGCGAAGTCGTATTCAACACGAGCATGACCGGATACCAGGAAGTACTCACCGATCCGTCGTATGCAGGACAGATCGTGACGATGACGGCGCCGCTCATCGGCAACTACGGCACGGCTTCTGGAGACGCCGAGTCGCAGACGCCGCGCGTGGCAGGCTTCATCGTCCGGGAAGCATCGCCGGTTGCAAGCAACTGGCGCGCGGATTCGTCGCTGCGCGACTATCTGGTCCGCCACAACATTGTTGCCATCGCCGACATCGACACACGCGCCCTGACGCGCGTGCTCCGTTCAGCGGGTGTGATGCGCGGCGTGATCGCGACGGGGCAAGTCGACCCTGACGAGCTCGTCGGCAAGGCGCGAGCCATTCCGAAGATGGAGGGATCGGACCTGGTGCGCGGCGTCACGTGTGATGCGCCGTTCGATTGGCGCGATGTGGCGGTGACGGCGGGCGAGGCCGACCATCGCGAGTTCGGCATCGCGCCACAGCGACGCTCGTCGAGACGGCTGCGCGTCGCGGCCTACGACTTCGGGATCAAGTGGAACATTCTTCGCCGCCTGGATGCGTACGGCTGTGATGTGCGTGTGTTTCCCGCCACCGCCCCGGCGAGCGAGCTGCTCGCGGTCGAGCCTGACGGCATCTTTCTCAGCAATGGGCCGGGCGATCCAGCTGCGTTGCCCTATGCGATCAACAACGCACGCGAGCTGGTGAGCACGGATATTCCGACCTTCGGCATCTGTCTCGGCCATCAGATTCTCGGGCTTGCGGTCGGAGGTCAGACGTTCAAACTGAAGTTCGGTCACCGCGGCGCCAACCATCCGGTGAAGGACCTCGATTCGGGCAAGGTCGAGATCACATCGCAGAACCATGGCTTCGCGGTCGATCCCGATTCGCTGCCCGGGGACATCAAGGTGACGCACTTGAACCTGTACGACGGCACCGTTGAAGGCTTTTGCCACACCAGCAAACCAGTATTCTCGGTGCAGTACCATCCCGAAGCCTCCCCGGGCCCGCACGACGCGGACTATTTGTTTCTGAAGTTCCTCGACGCGATGGAAAAGCGCTGACCGGAACGAATGCCTAAACGTACCGACCTCAAACGGATTCTCGTGATCGGTTCGGGACCGATCGTGATTGGGCAGGCCTGCGAATTCGATTATTCGGGCACTCAGGCATGCAAGGCGCTTCGGTCCGAGGGTCTCGAAGTCATTCTCGTCAACAGCAACCCGGCGACGATCATGACCGATCCGGAAATGGCCGACCGTACCTATGTCGAGCCGCTGACACCGGATTTGGTTGCCGCCATCATCGACAAAGAACGTCCGGACGCGGTCCTGCCCACGGTCGGCGGCCAGACCGCGCTCAATCTTGCCGTCGCGCTCGCCGAGCGTGGCGTTCTGGAGAAATACAACGTCAAGCTGATTGGCGCGCAGATCGACGCCATCAAGGTTGCCGAAGACCGGCTGCTGTTCCGCAACGCGATGAAGGAGATCGGTGTCGAGGTGCCGCGCAGCGGCGTCGCCAGATCGCTCGAAGAGGCGATGGCGATCGTCGAAGACACGGGGTTCCCGGCGATCATCCGGCCGTCGTTCACGATGGGCGGCGTCGGCGGCGGCATCGCTTACAACGTCGAGGAGTTCCGCGAGCTCGCGGCGCGCGGCCTCGAATTTTCACCCGTCCACGAAATCCTGGTCGAGGAATCGGTCATCGGCTGGAAGGAATTCGAGCTCGAGGTGATGCGCGACGTCGCCGACAACTTTGTCGTCATCTGCTCGATCGAAAACGTGGATGCGATGGGGGTGCACACCGGCGACAGCATCACCGTCGCGCCGGCGCTCACCTTGACGGACAAGGAGTATCAGCGGATGCGCGACATGGCGCGCCGCATCATCCGCCGTGTCGGCGTCGAGACAGGCGGCTCCAACATCCAGTTCGCGGTGAACCCGCAGGACGGGCGCATCGTGGCGATCGAGATGAATCCTCGTGTCTCACGCTCGTCTGCGCTGGCGTCGAAAGCTACCGGCTTCCCGATTGCGAAGATCGCGGCGAAGCTGGCGCTCGGCTATCACCTGGACGAGATCCCCAACGACATCACGCGCCTGACGCCGGCGTCGTTCGAGCCGACGATCGATTACATCGTGGTGAAGTTCCCTCGCTGGAACTTCGAGAAGTTCCCGCAGGCTGATCGCACGCTGACGACGCAGATGAAGTCGGTGGGCGAGGCGATGGCGATCGGACGGACCTTCAAGGAGGCATTTCTCAAGGCTGTCCGCTCCCTCGAACTCGGCAAGCTCGGTCGGTTGTTTCCGGACATTTCAGACGATGGCGTGGACGGTGACGAGGACGAAACCGCGTTGCGCAAGCGGCTCGTGGTGCCCAGCGATCGCCGCATCTGGGCAATCTTCCGCGCCTTCCGGCGCGGGTGGACCATCGACACCATTCACGAGCTGACGAGAATCGACCGTTGGTTTCTGCAGCAGTTCGCCGACATCGTGGCGCTCCGCGACATGGCTGCGCTCGGCGAATTCCGGGAAATGTCGACCGACCTTCTGCGGACGCTCAAACGAAACGGCTTCAGCGACGAAGACATCGCGGGCGTGTACGGACTCGACGAAGCGGCAGTTCGCCAGCGGCGGCAGGACGAGGGAATCGTTCCCGCCTACAAGCGGATTGACACCTGTGCTGCGGAGTTCGAATCGTTCACGCCCTACATGTACGGGACCTTCGAAGAGGTCTGCGAGGCCGACCCGACGCCCACCCGGAAAGTGATCATCCTGGGGAGCGGGCCGAACCGGATCGGTCAGGGCATCGAGTTCGATTACTGCTGCTGCCACGCGGTCTTCGGATTTCGCGACGAGGGATTTGAAACCGTCATGGTGAACTGCAATCCGGAGACGGTTTCGACCGACTATGACACGTCAGACCGGCTGTACTTCGAGCCGCTCACGTTTGAAGATGTCATGGGTGTCGTCGACCGCGAGCAGAGCGCCGGCGCCGATGTGTCGTGCGTCGTGCAGTTTGGCGGTCAGACGCCGTTGAAGCTGGCGTTGGCGCTGCAGGACGCGGGTGTGAACATCCTTGGCACGACGCCGGATTCGATCGATCTCGCCGAAGACCGCCAGCGTTTCTCGCAGTTGCTGTGGGATCTCGGCGTGCCGCAGCCCGCCAGCGGGACCGCGATTTCCCGCCAGGAGGCGCGTGAGGTCGCCGAGCGAATCGGGTATCCCGTCGTCGTGCGTCCATCGTATGTGCTGGGTGGCCGTGGGATGGCGATTGTGTTCGACTCGGGTGCACTCGATCGCTACATGACGGGCGCCGTTGACGTGTCGCACGACCGGCCTGTGCTCATCGATCGGTTTCTCGAGGACGCGTTTGAATTCGACGTGGATGCCGTCGCGGATGCGACCGGTGCCGTGGTCATCGGCGGAATCATGGAGCACATCGAAGAAGCGGGCATCCATTCCGGCGACAGCTCCTGCGTCGTTCCACCGTTCATGGTGGCGGAGCGGCACCTCGGCACCATTCGCGAATACACCCGGCGTATCGCTCGTGCCCTGAAGGTTGTCGGCCTGATGAATGTGCAGTACGCGATCAAGGACGATACCGTGTACGTCCTGGAAGTGAATCCACGATCGTCCCGAACGGTTCCGTACATCTCGAAGGCGACGGGTGTGCCGATGGCGCGCATCGCCGCGCGTGTGGCGTCCGGTCGCACGCTGGCGGAACTCGGCGTCGTCAACGACCTCGAGGCGGCGGGCGTGTTCGTCAAGAGTCCGGTGTTCCCGTTCGTGCGGTTCCCGGGCGTCGATACCATCCTTGGGCCCGAGATGAAATCCACGGGCGAAGTGATGGGTGGCGCGGACAACTTCGGCGCGGCTTTTGGCAAGGCGATGATGAGCGCGGGGCAGCAGCTGCCGAAGGACGGATGCGTGTTCATCAGCGTCAACAACAGCGACAAGCCTACGGTCGTGCCTGTCGCGCGCGATCTGGCCGCGCTCGGGTTTTCCATCACCGCGAGTCGAGGCACGGCTGCTTTTCTGCGCGCGCACGGCATCGACGCCGAAGTCGTTTACAAAGTCAACGAAGGTCGTCCCAACATCGCCGATCAGATCGTCAACGGCAAGATCGACCTCGTTATCAACACGCCGCTCGGCCGTGAGTCATTTTTTGACGACCGCGCTGTTCGCCGCGCGGCGACGATGGCACAGGTGCCGTGCATCACGACGCTGACCGGCGCCTCGGCGGCCGTCAGTGCCATCAAGGCGCTCCGGTCCCAAACGCTCACCGTACGCTCGCTTCAGGATTACTATGCGGGGGTAGAAGCCGGGGCCTGATTTCATGCACCACGATACGGCCCGCCTGAAGGCGGACGCCACGAGGCACACGAAGAGCGACAACGCGCGCTTCGTGACCTTCGTGCTCGCCGCTGTGGCGGCCTTGGTGGTTTCGGCCTTCGTGGGACAGGCGCAGACATTCCGTGGCAGCGTCACCACCGTTGAAATCCCGGTCACGGTCACCGACACCAGCAACCGCCTCATTACCGGCCTAATGAGGGACGACTTCGAAGTGTTCGAAGACGGCGATCCGGAGCCGATTACGCAGTTCTCGGACAAGCGAACGCCCGTCAGCGTCGGCGTACTCCTCGACGTCAGCGACAGCATGCGCGGGCAGCCGATCGTCGATGCGCGCGGCGCGGTCGATCGTTTCATGGGCGACCTGCTCGAGGGTGATGACGAGGCGTTTGTCGGTGCGTTCAATCACCTACCGCGCATTCTTGTGCCGTGGACCGCGCCGCCCTCGCGGCTTGCCGGCCGTCTGGATAGCGAACGGCCCACCGGTGGAACAGCTATATACGACGCGATCGCCGCATCCGTGTCGATGTTCGGACGCCGCCAGCGCACCCGTGCCGCGATGATCGTGATTTCCGATGGTGCCGACACAGCGAGCGACCTCTCCCTGCCGCAAACGCGCGAGTTGCTGCGCCGCAGTGACGCATTCGTTTATGCGATTGCGATCGATTCAGCAACGGAACAGCGGGTGAGCACGCGCGTCAACCCGGAAGCGTTGCGTGAAATCACCGGTCCGAGCGGCGGGTACACAGAAGTGGTGCGAACATCGGCGGATCTCGCGCCCGCCACGCAGCGAATCGCCGAAGAGCTTAATTCGCAGTACACGCTCGCCTACGCAACGACCCGTCCTCCCGACGGAAGCTGGCACACCATCCGCGTGCGAGTCCGCAACCGCGACTACATCGCGCGCGCGCGCCGCGGCTACTTCGCCACACCCGAGCACGAACCAGCCAAATCAGCGCCCTAGCTGCCTCCCGAGCGAACTCCGACCGATTCGGTCTTGACGGACTGAAACGGTCGGGTATAAAGTCCGAGCGTGACTCTGAGACTCAATCTCATCTCTGTTGTTGCTGTCGTCCTGTTCGCCTCTGCATCCGCGTTCGCCCAGACTGCGGTCCTCCGCGGCCGCGTCGTCGATCCAATGAGGGCCGCTGTTGCTGCAGCGCGAGTGGTCGCTGTTGCAGCGCCCGGCGGAGCAGCGACGGCTTCGGTCTCAGACGCCGAGGGACGATTCGAGCTCCAGCTCGAGCCCGGCGCATACCTCCTTACGATCAGCTCGCCGGGGTTCTCGGAAGAGTCACGTCACATTACGGTTCCGGCGTCGGGTGCGGCGCCCGTTGAATTTGTCCTCCAGATCGCGGGCTTCACGCAATCGGTTGAGGTGAACGGCGAAGCGGCGGGAAATGCGCCAACCGTCAATACGAGCACCAAGACGCCGACGCCGCTTCGCGATGTACCGCAGGCAGTAACGGTAGTCCCGAGAGCCCTGATTCGCGATCAGCTCATGTCGAGCGTCGCGGATACGGTCAACTACATCCCGGGCATCACCACGCATCAGGGCGAGAACAATCGCGACCAGATCGTTGTTCGCGGGAACAGTTCTTCGGCCGACTTCTACGTCAATGGCGTTCGCGACGACGTGCAGTACTACCGTGACCTCTACAACGTCGAGCGAATCGAGGCATTAAAAGGACCCAACGGGATGGTGTTCGGTCGTGGCGGTGGTGGAGGCGTCATCAATCGGGTCACCAAACAAGCCGGCTTCCTGCGGAGCGGCGAGACGATGCTGCAGGCAGGCTCCTACGGTAACCGCCGGTTCAGCGCGGACGTGAATCAGCCATTGACGTCGTCGCTGGCACTGCGCGTCAACGGCGTGTTTGAGGACTCAGACAGCTTTCGCCGCAGCGTCAGCCTGCAGCGATACGGGATTGCACCGAGCGTGACGTTTGTGGCCACCCCTCGAACCATGTTGACGGTCGATTACGAACATTTCCACGATGAGCGCGTCGCGGACCGTGGCATCAGCTCGTTCGGCGGGCGACCCGTCGAGGTCCCGCGGTCAACCTTCTTTGGAAATCCTGCCGACAGCCACGTGCGCGCGGATGTGGACCTCGCGGCGGCGAGCATCGAGCACGAGGCGCGTGGCTTTACGATCCGCAACCGCACGGTCGTCGGCCGCTACGATCGCGGGTATCAGAACTACGTCCCGGGCGCGGTCACCGATGACCGAAGCCGCGTCGCGCTGACCGCCTACAACAACGCGACGGCGCGATTGAACACCTTCAATCAGACCGATGTCACACGCGCCCTGCGAACCGGTCGAGTGCGGCACATGTTGCTCTTCGGTGGGGAGATCGGCCGCCAACGCAACCAGAACTTCCGCAACACCGGATTCTTCGAGAATGCGTCCACAACTATCATGGTGCCGCTGTCCGAGCCATCGACGGCACTGCCGGTCACCTATAGGCAAAGTGTGACCGACGCAAACAACAGCGTCCGCACGCATGTCGGCGCGCTATATCTCCAGGATCAAGCGGAGCTTTCGCGGTTCGTGCAGGTCATCGGCGGCGCGCGATTCGATCGCTTCGATCTTCAGTTCCACAACAACCGGACTGGTGAGGCACTGCGCCGTATTGATCATCTCGTGTCGCCGCGCGCTGGCGTGGTGCTGAAGCCGATCGTCAGCGCCTCGATCTACGGCAGCTTCACGCGTTCGTACCTGCCGAGCTCGGGCGATCAGTTCGCATCGCTGACGGTCATCACGCAGCAGATGAAGCCCGAACAATTCACCAACTACGAGGTCGGCGCGAAGTGGGATGCGACGTCAGAGCTGTCCTTGACGACGGCGGTGTACCGTCTTGATCGGACCAACACGCGCGCGACCGATCCCAACGACCCGACCCGCATCGTTCAGACAGGTAGCCAGCGGACCGACGGATATGAGTTCGGCATAAATGGAACAATCACGCGCGCCTGGAAGATCGCTGGTGGCTACGCGCATCAGCGGGCGTTGGTGACGAGCGCGACGACCGCGGCTCGGGCCGGCGCGCAGGTCGCGCAGGTGCCGCGCCACACGTTCTCGTTGTGGAACAACTATCAGCTGTTGCCGCGTGTCGGTGCCGGACTTGGCATCATTCGTCGAACGGACATGTTTGCGGCGATCGACAACGCGGTCATCCTGCCCGGGTACACGCGCGCCGATGCGGCGGCCTTTTTCTCGCTCAGCGAGCGCACGCGCCTGCAGGTGAACGTCGAAAATCTCTTTGACCGGAGCTATTTCGCCAACGCCGACAGCAATACGAACATTTCGCCAGGCTCGCCGCGGACCGTTCGCGTCGCCTTGAGTGCAGGTTTTTAAACCGTAGTCTCTGGACCAGTACGCGAAAACTGCGCGATTCGGGCGCGGACGATCCACGGCCCGCGAGAAACCCGCTCATCGAACCGCACTCGTGTTTGCAGGGACCCGTGCATGGGTCCTGCGGCGCTCCTTCCTGCACTTGCGCTGACAGCCGGCGCAGCCGTCGGCATC
>Ga0126377_10003362_pt1 | contig 11315 bp, 8 predicted proteins | sample PanSoiMetPlot_22_FD_92647 | JGI IMG/M metagenome (GOLD analysis project Ga0126377, IMG submission 92647) | Tropical forest soil microbial communities from Panama - MetaG Plot_22 | ecosystem: Environmental > Terrestrial > Soil > Tropical forest > Bulk soil | place: Panama | collected 2016-02-17
CGTGACCACCGTTCCGCGTCCACGAATAAAGAAAACATCTGAAATTGTCATACGAAAGAATGGATCAGCCGTCATGGGAATAAGTTTCCTTTCACTTAACTTGCTTTGTTACACCTTGATTTGCTCCGTGATCTCATTGATAAAACCCAGCTGTTAGAAGCGGAGTTTCTCCATCGCTCAACCTCTCAAACTGATCCTTTCAACAGCTCCTGGACCGTTGCGTCCCAATTCAGTGCCTCGCCCTTTTTCAGTCCCGCCTCAACAACGGACTGTTCAAGTCCCCAGGTCTTCAGCATTTCTTCCAATTGATACTGATCGTCGCTGCTCCAAGCTGGTTGGTTGCGCGCCAAGCCGATCAACGCCAACGCATGCTTGGTATCTCCCCGGGCATGAGCAATATAACCAAAATACTTGACCGCCGCGACTGCCCAGGGAAATGCTCCAAGAGATAACGCGAGCGAAAGTCCTTCGCGCAAACTCTCTTGTGCTGCGTCTAACTGACCAAGTTGAATTTCGCTGAAAGCCTGGTTGACGAGGAAAAGAGCGATGTCGTGTTTTAAGCCAACTTCACGCGCGAGCGCTAATGCTTGTCGCCCGTATTCCTGTCCCAACGCCAGATCTTCCCTCCGATCAGCTACACCACCCAAATTATTCAGCGCGGTCATCGCCCGCTCACGGTTACCCGCCGCTGCCGCTCGTGTGTGGACTTCGGTAAAGAGTCGTTCGCCTTCCTCGAGATTCTCCTCCAAGAGCGCCACCGTCCCCAGTCGATTGAGCACAAACAGTTCGCGGGTCAGATCGCCAAGTTCGCGCGCCAACTGAAGGCTTTCGTTCAACACATTTTTTGCCTCGTCCCATTTGCCTTGCCGCCAGTTCACATCGCCAAGGGCATAAAGTGTGCGACATAGAGTCAATTTATCGCCGCCTGAACGTGCCTGGGGTACTGCTTGTGTAAGAATGGCCGCGGATTGTTCGTAGTCACCGGTTTCACTCATCATCTCACCCAACACTGCCAGCGCTGCCGCGCGATCTATGCCAGTCTGCGCCGAGGCCTGAGCCTGTTCGATGGCAATGCGCGCCGCAGCAAAATTACCCAAGCGGTAATGCGCTTCTGCCAGTTGTAAAGCCAGGGCTGAACGAGCAGGATCATTATTCGGGGTCAATTGCACGAGTTGGGTCAGATAATCTGCGGCTGTATTGAACGCGCTCACACCCAGAGCCGCGTTCGCGGCTTTCTCAAAATATTCGCGTTGTTTGGGGACGTTATTGCTCCTCCCATAATGATGAGCAATTGTATCTACAGGCGTTCCTATGTTCTCCAAATACAGCGCCAACTGACCGTGCAATTGCGCGCGCGTGGCAAAAGGCAGGCTTTCATAAGTCACTTCGTGAGTGATAATGTGCTTAAACAGATATGCCAATTCGGGCTCAGGAGATTCAAGCGACGTGATATCCAGACTCGCCAGTTGATCAAGATCGGCTTGCACACGATTCAAACTCCCGAGGTCAGGATAACAACCGATCAGCCACTGTACGCGGAATAATCGCCCGACGATGCTTGCAACCCGGAGAGTGGTTTTTTCGCGTTCGCTTAGTTGATCGAGGCGGCTGAGAATGAGCGTATGCAGGCTGTCGGGAAGGTCGATATGCTCTAAAGCTGAAGATTCACGCAGGTCAAGTCCGCGGTCGCGCAAATAATTGAGCAGTTCTTCGAGATAGAATGGGTTGCCTTGTGCACGCGTCATTAACCTTTCTGCCAGGGCTGTCGGTAGCGCACCGCTGCGGGCCGGATATAACTGCGCCAGTTTGGCGCGGATCGCCTGTTCTGCTTCCGTTTGGTTCAACTCGTGCAATTCGATCTTTGTGAATTGAGGCAAAGCATTCAGGCGTATCAACTGTGACGGACGATACGCCAGCACAAAGCATATACGACAATCGCTCAAGCCACGTGCCAATTCTTCGAGCAGGTCATACGAGAGAGCATCCATCCAGTGTAGATCTTCAAGCACAATAATCGTGGGTTCATCCACTGACGCGGCGCGCAAGCAATCTTCAAGCAGCGCGTGCAATGCGCTTTGCCTATATTTCGATTCGAGAGCTTGCGTGAATTCATTTTCGGGGATTTCCAGGTTCAGCAGAATGCTCAATAACGGCATCGCTTGTATGCGCTGTGGAGCTCTCTCTTCGATCTCGCCCTCCAGCCAACGCAGTTGTCTTTTCCACGACGCTAATGGATCGATATCAAAGAATGCCTGCCAGATCGATTTCCACGCCAGATACGGCGTGTGAAGACCATCAGACTGACACGCGCCGCCGAAGCCAACGAATCCCTTTCTGCGCGCACTACGGATCGCTTCCGCCACGAGTCGGGACTTGCCCAAGCCTGCCTCTGCCACGATGCCAATGGCCTGCCCTTTGCCTTGTATCGCCAACTCTAATTTGTCATTGATAATTCCTAATTCCTCCTCGCGTCCCACCATAGGCAGGGCATACGTTGGTTCCTGCAAACGGATGGAGCGCTGTTCCCGTTCACCTGTCGCTGCAAATACGGGCAATGGTTCCGCTTTGCCCTTCATGGATAGGGGAGCGCGCGGCTCAAAAGTGAATTGATCCAACACCGCCTTATGCATGGGTCCGCTCAGCAGAATTTCACCTGCCGAGGCAGTTGTCATCAACCGGGCCGCGAGATTCACATCATCGCCGAGCGCGCTATACGTCCGTCGCGTCACACCCCCATAGGCGCCCACCCGCATCAATCCCTGCGCGATGCCCATCTGCAATTGTAGGGATGAAACTTTCATTAACTCCCATGCCGCCTTGACCGCGCGGCGCGCGTCGTCTTCATGCGTGCTCAGCGCTCCAAAGTTGACATAGGCGTAACTGCCTTTGTCACCAATGGTGATATCCAGCAACGTGCCCCCATAGCGCGAAGCGATTCGTTGCACTTGACGAATGAACACGTCCAATTCAGCTGAGGCTGAATTGGAGTCAAAGTCAATTCCTGTGAACCGCACGAACAACGCTACGCACGGACGGAACTCGGTTAGGAAGGTGCCCTGTCCCGAAGTCTCGCGTTCGAACACCGCCTGATGTACCCAACTCTTCAATACATCATCACTCAGTGAATCAACCGATTCCGTTTTTATTTCATCAATATCGCCTGTAAATTTGGAAACAACCGCAAAGCGTTCTTTGCTCTCGTTATCTTCACGCCATTCTTTTATGGATACTGTATCACCAAGCACGCTTATGCTGGCTTCATCCAAAACAATATCACCACTTACCGCCAGGTGCTCGGCTGTGGATGTACGAGCTACGGTCGTCCCTGCGAGTACATCAATCTGCTGAATCTCCGGGTCACCGATTACAAATCTTCTTGCATCGCCGGAGGTGATCGCCACTTTCAATCCCAATGCCGGGAAAGCTTGAATTGCCTTTTGCATCCCAAAAGCAGAAGAAATAGCTGAAACTGTTTCATCAATCCTACTTCTTAATTCATCATTTCTCCTGTTGAACCAGCACATCATCGCATCGCCTGCGAAACCGATCACACTCCCCCTATACTTCTCCACTTCCGCGATCAACGCCGAATACACTTCACCCAACTGCTTCGACAATTCCTCTGCACCCTGCCTTGCTCCCAGCGACTCGCGCAGGGACTCGGTTAGTGCCGTGAATCCGGAGATGTCCGCGAACAATGCCGAGCCTGACGTGCGGTCTAGCAATGCTTCTCCGCGCACCAGGGCACGCAGTCTATCTTGCGGTAGGTAGGTGTGAATGGTCAAAGGGCTCCTTCTTGAGGGGTCTGATTGTGATTATATCTACACAAAGAGAAAGTAGACAGGACAAGTTCGTTTTGATTTTCAAAAGATAAACCCGCCTTACCTAAGGCGGGTTTGTTTTTCAAATCTTCTTACTTAATTTATGCAGCCACTCTCTGTGCGGTCTCAAAGCCTCGCTTCAGCGCTTCAAAATTTTTCGGCAGCAGATGTTTAGGTCGCGCGGGTAAGTGCTCTTCCAACGCCTTCTCAATATCTTGAATGGAAATTTCATGCGACGCTGTTAACAGCGCACCAATGGCGACCATGTTGAGAAGTTTTTTATCACCGATCTCTTCGGCGATCTCGTTACATGGCACAAAGAACACGTTGATGTCGTCGCGCTTCGGATCTCGATCTACCATGGATTGATTCACAATCAACGTTCCGCCAGTGGCTAACATCTCTTCATATTTATCAAAGGATGGTAAGTTCAAGGCGATTGCCAGCGGCGGATTCTTTACCAATGGCGAACCAATTTCATCGTCCGCGATGATGACTGTGCAGTTGGCTGTGCCACCGCGCGCAGTCTGTCCTGAGGGAGGTAAGTATGGATGGACACGAATAAATCAATCCCAATTTTGTTGCGATGTAGTGGGGTGATTTTACCGTATAAGCAACATCTTCTTGATCAAAATCTTTGATGGTATCCGGGTGGTAGAATCGCACCACGAAAATAATTTGGAGGAATCCATGACTGAGGCTGTCATCATAGACGCAATTCGCACGCCGATCGGTGCACTGGGTGGAGTACTCGCTTCGGTTCGCCCGGACGATATGGCTGCTCTGGTTATAAAAGAAATTGTTCAACGCAACCGGCTTGATCCCGCTCTCGTGGAAGAAGTTTTCTTGGGATGCGCGAATCAGGCCGGTGAGGATAATCGCAACGTGGCACGGATGGCGGTGCTGCTCGCGGGCCTGCCTGTTGAAGTGGCAGGTGTTACAGTGAATCGTTTGTGCGCCTCAGGTTTGAATGCTATCAATCAAGCTGCGCGTGCCACCAAAGCAGGAGAGGGGGAGGTGTACATCGCAGGCGGAGTCGAATCCATGAGCCGCGCGCCGTACTCGTTGCCAAAAGCGGAAGCTGGTTTTTCATTTGGCAACTTGACTGCTTACGATACAGCATTGGGATGGCGATATCCGAATCCCAGCATGAAAGAAAAGTATGGGACTGAGTCCATGGGCGAGACGGCGGAAAATATTGCGAAGGAACGTCCGCATATCACGCGCGAGAAACAAGATGCATTCTCGCTGCGTTCGCATCAACGTGCTATTGCCGCCATTGATTCGGGAAGATTCAAACAAGAAATTATTCCTGTGAGCATCCCTCAGAAAAAGGGCGAACCAAAGATTGTGGATACAGATGAACGACCGCGCCGCGATACTTCGATGGAATCACTTGCCAAGCTCAAACCTTCGTTCGCGAAAGAAGGCGGGACGGTGACAGCAGGCAACTCATCCGGATTAAATGATGGTGCTGCAGTATTGTTATTGACGAGTGCAGAAAGAGCGAAGTCGCTTGGGGTGAAGCCATTGGCTCGGGTGGTTGCATCAGCTTCCGCCGGAGTCCCGCCGCGTGTGATGGGATATGGTCCTGTCCCCGCGACGAAGAAAGCCTTACAGCGCGCTGGTCTACAAATGAAAGATATCGGTTTGGTTGAACTCAACGAAGCCTTTGCTGTTCAATCATTGGCCGTGATGGAGGATTTGAATCTTGATCCCGAGATCGTCAATGTCAATGGTGGTGCGATTGCGATCGGGCACCCGCTGGGTTGTTCAGGCGCGCGCTTGATGACGACTCTGATTCATGAAATGAAGAATCGCGGGACTGTGAAATATGGACTCGCAACTCTGTGTGTGGGCGTTGGTCAAGGTGAAGCGACGATTATTGAATATCTTCCTTGATGTCATTCTGAGCCGAGGAACCTTCATACGGGATGAAAGTTTCTTCGCTCCTTATGGTCACTCAGAATGCAACAGTACTGTGATCAGGAACTTTTCCATAAGGTCGTGCGTCGTTACTGGTTGTAAAAGGAGACCTTATGCGAATCAAATTAGCTTTATTGGTTGTAGGTCTAACCATACTAGCCTGCACGGCAAATGTCACCCCGCTGAACACCACACCTTCCTCCACGCCAGCAATTCCTCCTCAGACAATCGTCGAGGCCACTCAAGTGCCGCCGACTTCTGCGTCCGAGTCGCAGTCCTCGTCGACCGCCACAGCGAATCCTACCGAAGTTTTCGTAGAGACAAAATCTGCTCTCAGCACGGATACCGTAGTGCCGCCCAAAGATTCAGGGACATCCCCGATTCGTTTTGCGCCTAATGGCACATATGTCGATGTGCTTGATAGTATCCCAGCCGGGACCAGTAAAACGTATTCCGTCCATGCGCTCAGAGGACAGATCATGTCCGTGTCGGTTCATCAAGGTTCAAACGAAAATTGGACTGTGATTCCTATAAAGGTGAGAGGTGCCGATGGCACAACATTATGTCCAGCAAAGCCGGACATGTCTTGTTATTTCTGGCGTGGAGCCTTGCCTGCCACGCAGGATTATTTCGTGACGCTGATTCCCGATATTTCTGTCTCTGACTTCATGCTGCGTGTGGCGATCAACCCGCCGGACACGGCAACCCAATCTTTCATTTATGAGAGTCATGATCGGCACGTCATGTTCCAATATTCAGATGAATTTGCGCCTGTTCGTTTGAGCGATGCACCGGTGTCTAAATTTATGCCAGAGATCGCACTGCAATTTATCGACAGCACCTTTTATGCCAACACAAATCTGGACGAAGCGTATTTCTTGTACGGTTCCACTACGGATCCCTCAATTGTCGCAAGTTGTACACAACCCCAGGTCGCAGGTGGACCCGAAACTGTGATTGGCCATGTGAATTTGAGCGGTGTAGACTTTGTCCATAGCGAAGGCGAAGGAGTCGGTGCGGGAAATATCTATGATGTAACCAATTACCGGGCAGTGTATAACAATGCCTGTTATGAAATAACGTTCTTCATTCATTCAGGAAATATCGGCAACTATGATCCCAGTTCCGGCATCAAGGAATTTGATTACGATACATTGCTGCAAAAATTCGAAGCCATTCTTTCCACGCTTGTGATAAAGTGATGAATTGGGGATAAAATTAATTGAACAAGATTTCGAAAGGATGTCCTTGTGACAATATTCAGATTCTCCACCCTTCTCTTAAGTATTGGGTTAATATTATCTGCCTGCACAGCAACTACGTCCATATCGCCAACTTCATCGTCACCTTCATCGGTGCCAACAGAAGCCCCAGCTACACAACAGACCGAAGCGCCCACACCCGTCCCTGATACACCCGCACCCCCCGCGATCGACGTGCCGCTGGTGGAAGCACCATCGTTGGTGGACATTCACTTCGTCAACGAGATGGACGGCTGGGGCGTGACCGAGACACAAATCATCCGCACGAATGATGGCGGCGTGACCTGGTACAACGTCACGCCGCCTGATGTCACGAGCACAGGTTATAACGCACACAATTTCGTGTTGGATAATGAGCATGCCTGGTTGCAGATAACGGACTTTGCCAAAGATATAAATAGCAGTGAGGTTTACCGCACCTCGGATGGCGGCCTCACATGGACAAAATTTACAGCTCCGTTCGGTAGTGGCCGCATAAAGTTCCTCGATGAAAAAAATGGCTGGGCATTTGGTGATCTTGGTGCAGGTGCCGGTTCCAATGCAGTGGCTGTCTACCAAACCACCGATGGTGGAGCAACTTGGACGCAAACCTATACCAATGATCCAAACCAGCCCAATGCCGGTGACTCGCTGCCACTTGGAGGACTCAAATCGGGCTTGATACCGCTCAATATGCAAACCGCGTGGGTGAGTGGCGTTATTTATGCAGATGGCACAATTTATTTGTATCGCACGGATGATGGCGGGCATACCTGGTCGGAGGTGAACCCACCTTTGCCAACAGGCGCAGAGCATGAACAGATGAGCATTGATTCGGATCAGATGAAATTTATTTCCTCCCAGGATGGCTTTCTTGCGGTACGAAGAAGCACACAAACCGGAAATTATCTTGTGCAAACTGTGGTCTATGTAACCCATGACGCCGGCAATACGTGGTCACTCACTCCTACATTGATTCCAAATGGCGGCTCGGCAGATTTCCTGTCAGCCACGGATGCGATCATTTATAACGGCGAGCAGTTTTACGTCACGCATGATGCAGCGGGCACATGGAACACTGTCACCTCCAATGTCACCTTTGGAGAGAATTTCGCGATGATGGACTTTGTCAAAGCATCCACCGGCTGGGTCATCACCTCAGATGTCAATAGTCATCGTTCCCTATATCGCACCACAGATGGAGGCGCGACTTGGTCGCTCGTTATTCAATAATTGTGCTGCTCGCCCTCTCGTTATTTGGATGTGGCTCCGCTTCCGTCTCCCCGACGCCTGCTTCACCTTCGGAAGCTCCGGCCACCCCGACGGTTTCTCAGCCGGCGACCTCAACCGCTATCCCTGATTACGTGACGGAGATTCGTAATGCCCAATACCAGCTCGGCGCCACGGATGCGCTGCGTGTGGTGTCACTGAAAGATGGAAAATTTGAGCAGGGTACACCGGGCGGCGCGGATTATGTTTCGGTGAACGTCACCGATTTTGTTTCGGCGGGTGATCTGAATGGAGATAACAAGAGTGAAGTCGTGGCGCTGGTGGCGGAAAATTACGGTGGCAGCGGTGTGTTCACCTTTCTAGCCGTATATGCAGATGTCAACGGGACTCTCGCGTTTGAAACCTCCGCGCTGGTGGATGACCGCCCAAGCCTGAAGGCGATGTCTGTGCAAAACGGCGAAATATTTCTGGATGCCGTAATCCACGCGAGCGACGATCCGCTTTGTTGCCCCACTCTGCGCATCAATCGGCATTATCGGCTGGTCACTGGCAATCAATTGGATATGACAGACTACTCGACGTTTACACCCGATGGCCGTCCGCGGATCATTACCATTGAGGCCCCTGCGGATGGCACAGAAGTGTATGGTTCGTTGCAGATGCGCGGCCGTGTTTCGATTGCGCCGTTTGAGAACAACCTGGCCTATCGTGTGTATGATACCGGTGGCGTGGAGTTGGGGTCAGGTTCCATCACGGTGACAGCAACTGATCTGGGTGGGCCGGGGACTTTCAATCAGGTGGTGGCGCTGGGAAATATTTTATCGGGGGCCCTGGTGCGGGTGGAGGTGCAGGATATCAGTGCCAAGGATGGTTCCTTATTGGCCATGGATTCGGTGGAATTGGTTGTAAAATAATGTTATCGCCCTGATCTAAATGCTTCCGCCGCCGTCCTTCGCAAAGTATCCCTTGGGATGGCGGCAGATCCAGCGCCAAGGACAGTGCTGGGAGCAGAGACAATAATTTATCAGAGGAGAAACCCCATGCCGCATACAGTTCGTGATTGGATGTCCAGCCCGGTTGTTGTTGTTGACCCTGATTCCAGCGTGAAGTATGCGCTCACCCTGATGCGTCGCCGGAAAATTCATAGCGTTCTCGTCTCCATTTCGGAAAACAATCCCAAGTATGGAATTGTCACCTCAACCGATATCCGCGACAAGATTGTTGGTGCGGGTCGTAATCCAGCGGAGATGACGGTGCGTGAGATCATGTCTGGTCCCATCATTACCGGCAGCCCTGATTGGACGTTGATGGAATGTTCAAAAGTGATGCAAGAGCATCATATCCATCATCTGCCCATCGCGGATGAAACCGGTGCATTGATCGGGTTAATCTCTGCCACAGATATTTTTACGGCGGTGGAGGAAGCGGGCTGGGAAGATTCGGTTGAATGATGATGTCGCAGGGGCGAGGTCCTCTCGCCCTGATTGGGGCGGGGAGACCCCGCCCCTACATGTTTGAAATATGCCGAAACAAAAATTCTACGTTGTATGGAAGGGTCGCAAGAAAGGCATCTTCAGCTCCTGGGCGGAGTGCGAGAAGCAGGTGAAGGCTTTTGCAGGCGCGGAGTATAAGGCGTTTGGGTCGCTCGAGGAAGCAGAGACCGCTTACCGGCTGAAGTATGACAAGTATAAGGGGAAGGTGTCTTCGCTTGGAAAGTGGAAGGGGACCGAAGTCAAGCCGATCCTGCCATCCCTGTGCGTGGATGCGGCCTGCAGCGGCTCACCCGGAAAGTTGGAATATCGCGGTGTGGATACCGAATCTGGCGCCGAGATTTTTCGGGCGGGGCCGTATCCTGATGGGACGAATAATGTGGGGGAGTTCCTCGCGATTGTGCACGCGTTGACGTGGTTGGTGAAGCACAAGAAGCAGTTGCCTGTGTATTCGGATTCGGAAAATGGAATCTCGTGGGTGTTTACGGGTGTCTGTAAAACGAGATTGAAACATACAGGTAAGAACGCCATTCTTTTCGCCATGATCCGCAGCGCCGAGAACTGGCTCGCCGAAAACGAATTGGATGATGATGCGGTCTTGAAGTGGGATACGGAGGAATGGGGTGAATGTCCCGCTGATTTTGGGAGAAAGTAGACGAGCATAATAGGTAAACATGTACATAAGGGATAACTGAACAGGTGGTAGGCCATGGACGAATTCTGGAAAAACAATGGCGATAAAGTATTAGTCGGAGTTATCACGGCGATTGTGATCCTGGTCCTTTCTGAACCGATCAAAGCCGCATTTAGAAAAATCGGGACTTGGTTTGAAAGTTTCTTTCAGTCGCTTGGTTTTGGATTCCAGAAACACTATTACGCCGCCTTGATCAAGGAACATCAATGGCTGAAACTCATCGGCATTTACAACCCATCTGATTTACACGCCCCGCGTTTGCAGGAAGTATATATCTCATTACATTTAAATACAGTCAAAGACAGCCCGACCGTGCCGTGGAATAAAATCTTCAATGAACAGGAAAAGCATATCGTCATTCTCGGTCAACCAGGCGGAGGGAAATCCACATTACTGGATTATTTGACTCTTGTTTTCACCGGACATATCAATCATCCCTTGCGCGCGGACTTGAAGAATCCGTTGCCCATCTTCGTGCGCCTGCGTGATTTGGGAGCGCAATCGCTTTTGACGTTGATCGAATCGCCTGAGAATGTTCGCTTGAAGAAAATCCCAGTGGGTTATTTTGAACGTAATTTGAAGAATGGCAAATGCGTGGTGTTTCTGGATGGACTGGATGAAGTGCTGGATGAAAATATCCATAAGCAAGTAGTGAAAGAGATTACTGCTTTTGCAAATACATATCCCGATAACTGGATCGTCGTCACCTGCCGTGAGGCAGGCTGGCATGGTCAATTGCCGAACTTCAATCAGTACCGCGTGCAGGAGTTCGACCGCGATGATGTGCATCAGTTCATTGGTGCATGGTATCGTGAAGTGACGCGCACAGAGGAGATCAGGAAACTTGGAGGCACTCCCAAGCCTGAGGTGATTCGTGAAGCGGAAGAGAGCGCGTGTCTCCTCGCATTGAAGC
>Ga0126377_10003363_pt1 | contig 11315 bp, 11 predicted proteins | sample PanSoiMetPlot_22_FD_92647 | JGI IMG/M metagenome (GOLD analysis project Ga0126377, IMG submission 92647) | Tropical forest soil microbial communities from Panama - MetaG Plot_22 | ecosystem: Environmental > Terrestrial > Soil > Tropical forest > Bulk soil | place: Panama | collected 2016-02-17
TGGTGCAATTACGATGATGACAGGCGGCCCAGGCCAAATCTAACCATGGATTGGAACGACATCAAGAGCGGGCTAGCAACTTTTACCCGCTGGATAAAGGATGGTGCCAACTACGTGCCACAGGCTGAAGCTGAACGTCGCGCACTGATTTGTTCCCGGTGTTATCTTAACCTCCCGGTAGCTGGCTGTGCAGCTTGCCAGGCAGCAGTAGATAAGATTGTCCGAAATAAAATGACCAAGCACGACAGTTACCTCCGCGCATGCGGGGTCTGCAAGTGTCTCCTGCGGGCCAAAGTCCATTTTCCGTTATCTAACCTTGACAAAAACGACCCCGGGGCGCAAGCATTATACCCGGACTTCTGTTGGCTCAAGAAAGGAGGCGCAAACAATCGTGGCTAACGAAACCGAGGCCATTCCTGATCTTATTCCTTATGGACGTAACTGGCAGGAAAAAAGCCTTTCAGTCATCTTAGGTAACGACGTTACCCGTGCCCGCATAGCCGCCCAAGGCACACCGGAATGGAGTTGGCCCCGGTGGAACGCCGCACTGAGAACCTGGGTGCCACTTGGTCTTCTTGCCGCAGGCGGTCTGGGCGGCCGCGGTGTTTCTGTTCGCGGCGCGAAATTGCCCGAACCCGGCCCTCCGCCAACACCGCTTCCACCAGAAAAATGGGGCAACATTTATAATCGTAACCTTTCCGGGCCGCTTTCACCGGAAAATTACAAGGGCTTATACACCCAGGACATCGAAGTCGCGCCGCCGGGCGGGAACGTGGTCGTAGGCGGCGGCATGTTCGGTATGCCGCCAATCAAGATCGAACTTCCGCCTCCTACCGGCGAACCGCCTCCGCCAAGCGCCTGGAAATGGGGCAAGGGCAATGAACTCTTTGAGCGGGTAGCGGAACCTTTCAATCCCGAGTCGCTTCCTTACGCTCCGCGGGGTAGCGGCGGTGGGCCTGTCGGCCAGCCGGGTGTGGATTACACCATCACCGAGTGGGAAAACATGCTGAAGGATTTCGTGGCAAAAGGCGGTGACCCAAAGGATTTCGCTCCGCCTCCTACCGGCCCCACCATACCCTGGCCGCCAACCAAGGATTACATCAGAGAGTCCCTGGAAAGACAGGGGTTGATATTTCCAAAGGAAACTCCTTATACACCCGAGCAGATGGACACCCTTGAACAACTTGGTCTTAGCCTGCCCGAGCGCACCACCCCTGAGTTATTTCAGGACTGGGAACACTGGATCAAGACCTATGGCCCCAAAGGGGGTGACACTTCCCAGATGCCGGGTGGTTTTGAATTTAAGAATGCTTTCCCGGAATATCAACCCGGCGATCTGCCTTACGACCCCGGCGAGCCGCTTTCTCCTCCGGCCCGGCTTTTTCCCAATCCGCCGCAGGAACCGCCTCCGCCTCCTTTTGATTTTGGCGAGTATGGGTTTGTTGAGCCTAACTCCATGCCCCCATCGGATTATGGCACCCTGCCCAACTGGTTTTTGCAGATGATTAACAACCAGTCTTTGGCTTACCCGGAATACGACATCAACAACATCGCATGAGCAAAACCATTTTCATGTTCAGAGTGGACATCGGTTTCCAGGCCGACAAAGGCTATGGAGCAACTGTCCTCGACGTTCAGCTTAACCGCATCAAAGGCATCAAGGGCAATAGCCCCGAGCAGTTAATCAGCCGGATCAGGCGCGTTGTCCTGGATGAGATGCAGAAGAAACGCGATTTCCCGCTTGAGATGGAGCGCAACATCATTACCCCGGAGGAATTTGGCCATGGCCCGTAACTTCTGGGAGGAAGGTCTCCCGGCCTGGTTCCAGACACCGGGCATGATGCCCCAGCCGCAACCGGAGAATGTCCTGATCCCGGAAACCGGCGCTGGCGCATATTGGTATGTCGATCCCCGTGCCGAAGGGCAACCGCTCTATGACTGGCCAACTCCAAACGCCAGGCAAAGTTTTTACGACCCGTTCAGTTCTGGTTTCGCCACAGAACCTTATCCGGCTCCTGAAACCCTTAACGATCTGGCGGAACTGTTCCAGGAAATGCAGTCCATGCAGGAAGAACACAACCGGCAACTGATGGAGTTGAAACAGGAACGCGCAGACCCGCTTGATCGTATCCGGCACAAAGGAATGCTGGAACCGCCCAATGCCGACAACGAACTGGCCGAAGCCACCGGCACATTTGAACTGGACGGTATCCATTACGTTTTGCCCACCCAGGTCGGCGGCCAGAAACTTAGCCCCGAAGAAGCCGTGCAACGTTACCAGGAGACCGGCGAACACCTGGGCGCTTTCGAGTCCGATGAAGACGCCCGCTTTTACGAGACCAATTACCTAACACCTCAGGCCACAGTGCAACCTCCACAGGAATTTAACTTCTAATGGCTGATTTTTACGGTCAACGCCTGGCTACGCTCGATCCCGAGACCGGTGAACGACCTTCTTCAAGGATCGGTAATGCCGGTAACGCCCGCAGCCTCGTCCAGCGGCTCAAATTTGAAGATGAAACCAGGATGTATCGTTACACGCGACAGATGGGTTTGATGGACGGAAATCCCCCCTGGAATTCCCAGCGCCTCGTCGATCTTGGCCAGGGTCACCGGGCCAACTTCAATTTGCGCGAATCGGAGGGCATCGTGGAGGCTGCCAAAACGCCCTACTATGATCTGGTCTTTGAAGTCCCCTTTTTCGCTAAAATAACGTTCAATCTCGACGGGGCTGACCCCAATCTCCTCCTCCAATGGAGTGACATTATCTCGGAAGAATACAACGAAACCCTTCTCGCCTGGGACGGTTTTGACCAGAATATACAGCTTCATCAGTGGCAGATGATCGTCAACGGGGTTGGCCCCATCTTCTGGCCGCATTATATCGGATGGCATTGCGAGGCAGTCAAATGCCGAAAGGTGTTAGTGCCCCAGGAAACACGGGCCAATGTGGAGGAACTTGAGATGGCGGCCGTGTTACACTCTTACCGGGCAGACGAACTCGATCAGTTTATCAAGAAAGGCGGCACCTATGAACCGGACGGAGATGGATGGAACATCCCCCTGTGCAAACAGGCCATTATTGATAGTGCCTTCCGGGAAATGCGACAGGAATGGGGCATCGAGAACTACGATCTATACCAGCGAGCCATCCGCACCGGAGACCTGTTCTATGGGATTCATCGAAGCGATAGAATATATGTTGCCAGTCTTTTTATAAAAGAGTTCGGCGGCAAGGTAAGCCACTACATGATTACCGATTCCATCCTGGGCAATAACATGCGGGAATATGGCGACACCCTGGCCGAGGAAGTCGGTTACCTGTTCAAGCGGAGAAACAAATATGAGAGTTTTGCACAAGTTCTTTGCCCCTTCTTCTTTGATGTGGGCAACGACGGCACCTGGCACGCGGTCAAGGGTCTCGGCCCTAAGATTTACGATTTCTGTGACGTATCTAACCGCACGTTTTGTCAAATGCTGGATGGCGCTGTTATTGGCTCGGGCATCACGCTTGAGGCTCAGGATGCAAATGCAATCGAGGAAACACAGGTTGCGCTTGTTGGAGGCGCAACTGTCGTATCTCCGGGCTACAAAGTTGTCCAAACCCGAATAGCAGAAAGTTTGAATGGTGCCATGGCCATGAGGAACGAACTCCTCAACGTCATGCAGTCTAACACGGGCGCTTACCGGCAACGACTGGGCGAAGACCAGCCCCAGCCTACCTACGGCCAGGAACAGCTTCTAACTCAGGCCGAACAGTTGCTTAACAAGGGTGCTACCAACCGTTACTACAATAACCTGGACAAGTTTCACCGGGAAACCCTGCGACGTTTGTTAGACCGGGCGCAGAACCCCTCCATCCCCGGCGGCCAGGATGCCATGAATTTTGTGATGCGCTGCGTCATCCGGGGTATCCCGGAGGAAGTCCTCACTTTCAAACGGATCAAGAAAGTTGTCTCCACACGCAGCTTGGGTTACGGCAGCCCGCAGCTACGGGACATTACCACCCGGGAACTTGTGACCCTCATCCCTTACATGGATGAAGTATCCCGTAACCATGCCCTGAGAGCACGGGCTGCCTCACTTCCCGGTATCGGCATGCAGTCTGTGGACGCTTTCTTTCCGCCCATCGAAAAAGCCGGGGTGCCAAACGCCCATACTTCCCTGGCTGTCCTGGAAAACAACGCGCTTAGAACCCCGGGCGGCAAGGCTCTGGTTGAACCCAACCAGAATCATTCCATTCATTTTGATACCCATATGCAGGACGCCATGCAGCATACCCAGGAGCAGGACGCGCCCATGAACAAGCTGGCCCACATGGAGCAGGCCGGGCCGCACATGGCCCAGCATTTACAGGCCATCCAGGGCGATCCCACCCGAAAGCAGGAAGTCAAAGCCAAGCAGAAACAACTTGATCAGCTTGGGAAATTCACCGATCAACTGCGCCAGCAGATCGGCGAAAGCATGCAGGCCGACGAAGGCCAGCAGCCGCAAGGCCCGCCGCAGTTGCCCGAAGGCGTCATCGAGATGGCTCCCAAAATGGCCAAGGTGAAAGGCGACCTGGAACTTAAAGCCCGCAAACAACAAGCCGATCTGGCCCTTAAAACTCAGAAACAGGAGCATGCCGGGCGATTGGCCGATCTTAAAACCGCTTCTGAAATTCGGCGTCAAACCGCCAAGGCCAAAAGCGATGCCTTCACTAAATCACTCTCAACGCCTGCCGCCGGAGGAGGATGACCCTCAACGAATTCAGAGCGCATAAATATCTCTGTTTTGAATGGCGCAACCTGCTTCGCACCAACGCCATTCTGCAACGGGTGCTTGCCGTCATGGAAGAAAATCATCCCGCCCGGTTCGCTCTCCGTGGCGACAAGGAAGACGACGTTTCTCCCACAAGGGCCGCTATTGAACTTGGCCTGACCCGGGGTTATTCAAAATATGGCGACATGCTCCGCTTGATGGCTGAACCGATCCAGGCCGGGAAAGTGGAACAGATCGGAGAACCGACTTATGAAAAACCACCGCAGCTACCAGAGGAAGAAGTAACCCATGCCTGATCCAATCGTCCCGCCAACTCCAACCGTTTACCAGCCTTCTACCGGGCCGGTGACACCACCAACCCAGGCCGATAATTCACCGGGCATCGAACAGGTGCAGGCCATTTTTGACCGGGTAATGCCACCCGCCAAAGGCGAATCAGTGACGCCGCCGCCGGTCAAAGAAGTGCCCCCGCCGAAACCGCCCGATACGCCACCACTCGCAGAGCCGGTCGAGCCGCCTAAGGAGCCAAAGCCGGAAGTTAAACCACCGACTGAACATAAGCTTCCCTCCTTTCTTGAAGAAGCACTAAAAGGAGAAGAAGCGCCAAAGCCTCCTTCCGCGCCTCCTGAAGATGAATGGCCGGAGGAGCTTCCGCAATTCAAAACCCCGGAGGAAAGCAAGACCCGCTACAAAAATTGGCGTAAAAGTTACAATACTCTCAAGGAAGAACTCAAAAAAGCCCGGGAAATTCCGCCACAGAACGCGGAACAGCAAAATCGCCTGGCTTTCCTGGAAGGTCAGAACCGGGAGATGGCCGCTGTGCTCACCCGTTTTGGCGTGGAGCAGTCGGCCGAGTTTCAGAACAATATCATGCGCCCTCTTTATGCTTCCTGGAATGAGGCCGCCCGGATCGTCAAAGAGTCCGGGGCTAACCCGGAAGATTTGGCCAAGGCCATGTCCCTGTCCGGGAAACCCCGGTTTGAAGCTCTGGATACCCTCTTTTCCGAAATGCCCGAGAGCGCCAAGGCGGAAGTTCACGATGCGCTGCGGCATTACACCCGGTTTGATGAGGCCCGCAAACAGGCGCTTGCCAATGCACCGGCAACTTTTGAAGGCATCCGAAAACGCGAACTGGAACGCCAGTATCAGGAAGTTGGCAAACAGCGGGAACAGATGAAAGGCTTTTTTGATACCGCTCTGCGACGTTTGCGCGATGACGCGCAACTGGAAATTTTCCAGAAATCCACTGACCCCGAGGCGACCTGGTGGAACGAGCAGGGTGACCGCTTGATCGCGGCCGCGCAGGACTTATACATGGAGAACACCGACATGAACCGGGTGGCGGTGGCTTGCTTACTCGCCCCCGCGGCCGACGTTTACCGCAAACTCTGGATGGCCGCGCAAAAGAAAGCCATTGATCTGCAAAAAGTCATTGATGACCGCTTCGGCAACGAGCCGACATTAAGCGAAAGCCCCGGTAACGCCGCCAATCTTGTGCCGGAAAAACAGATGCAGGAAGATTTGAAACGGCCGTTCTCGGAAGTTTTCCTTCGTGAATTTCATAAAGCACAAGCCAGGAGCCGATAAATGAAAGACGGACTTTGGATTGTTAATTACAAGAACATCTGCGCCGCTTTTGTGGTAGAACATGGCGCTGTAACAAGTGTGCCTCCCATCCTGCGAAAAAATTTCGCTTACTGGAAGACTAAGGCAAAATGGTATCCAACCGCGAAAAAACCCCTTGACGAGTTATCAGGAAAAGGCGTAGAACTCTCCTCGATGAACTGAAGGCGACTCATCAACGCCAGGGCTAAAAGGTAGGAGAAATAGTCCCGTTCTCGTTTGACTGCTGACCAGTCGGATTCAGCACCGACCAAAAGACCGATGCCCGGTCGCACAGGGCACCAGGACTTTCATCGGTCAAAAAAGTCAGAGAGAACGAAAGGATTATTTCAGATGGCTTGTGAAAACATTAAAAATGCCTTCTACGCTCTGACAGGTCAGGTTTCCCCGCGCCTCTTTAACCGAATCTCGATCAACGACCCCTGGGTCGCCTATGTCGAGAAGGGCGAATGGCCCCAGGGGATGGGTTTCACCATCAACTCAATGATGCTGGAACGCACCATCACCGATTCGGAGTCTGGCTCGGAGTGGGTCGCAGCTACCCCATCGGGGAGCGGCGATGTGGCTACCGCAAACAACAACTGTTTGCCTACGCCCGAAATCTTGAAGTTTGGTCAAACGCTGACCTCCTTCACCATGTATCGCAGAAATATCCAGACGGAGAACTTCTGCATCAACGATCTGCAAAACGATTTTATGATCGCCCAGACGTTGAGCCATGTGATGGATCAGCTTGAGACCGTCACCGAGTGGGTCTGGTCTAACCGCTTCCAAAATGAGTATATGCTCCTTTGCGATCATAAGCTCAACGAAACAAGCGGTGCCATAGACATGACTTCTACGGCCTTCAACTTCGGCACCGTGGCCAGCCGTTTGACGCAGGGAACCCTGGAACAAATCTATCAGCAGCTTGTTCTGGATGGCGCAGTCGCCACCAGCGGGGCGATTGGCAAGGGCACGAACGATCAACCGATCTTCGCGCTGTTCACGGATGCGGTCACCAGCCGCGACCTGATCCGCCAAGACCCCGAACTGCGGATGGATTTTCGCTACAGCGACCCGGATAGACTCATCAACACGCTGGGCACGCCTTACAGCTATAACGGCTATAAGCATGTCTGGCTGAAATTCCCACCGCGGTTCACCGCGGCCGGAGTGCGGGTTTATCCCTACAACGCGCCAGTAGCGACCACCAAAGGCTGGAAACGGACTGTCAATCAGGCGTATGTTTACGCCGCGATCCAGGTCAGTTTCGTGTTCATCCCCACGGTGTTCACCTGTCTGTATGAGCGGCCTTCCACGAACCCTGGCGGAGGAGTCAAGTTCGATTATGCCAGTCACATGGGCGAGTTCCAATTCCTGGTCATTTATGACAAGGAGTGCAACCCGCGTGGTGAACTGGGATTCTTCGATGCGCTTTACGCATCGGCGAGTCAGCCCGGCCACACCTACCTTGGCTACGCAATCGCTCACTTGAATTGCCCGCCACTGAGGACTCCGAAGACCAGTTGCTATTCATAAAAGAGTGTTCTAGTCCGGCGTGCGCTGGTGGAGTGAAGCGCCTGCCAGCGTGCGCTGTGTAGAACATTTTTATTATGAAACCAGGCAACTTGAACCTGCCCATCATCTGGCGCGGCTGCGATTGGGACATCATCACCTTCAAATGGAAAGATTTGGACGGGAACCCGTTTAATCTGACCAACTGGTTTCCTTTCGCTTCCACCACCAAATTCAGTCTTGGTGCCAGGGTCACCGATGCTGTCCATGGCGTGACTGTCATCAGTCTTGGCCATGACGCCACCAGAGAACTCAAACAGGGCGAATACGAATGGAGTTGGCTCTGGTCTTATCTGCCCACCGGGATAATCACGCCTCCTGTCCTGGCAGGCAGGGTTATCGTTAAAACACCCATCTTTGCCAGCCCGGTGGCCCCACCCCCGGGGCCGTCAAATGGGGATGGTGGCCCGGACGCAATTCTTCCGCACCCAGAGCCGCTTGTTATCGCATGAGTGCGCTTGAAGAAATGTTTTTGGAGACCCCCATGGCCCCGGCCGTGGAGCGCGGGATCAAGGTGGAGGTCTTTGCCCCGGAGCAGCCGTTTGGTGGAGTCCAGGTGGAAGGTGTCGCCGACATCCCCATCCAGATCGAGATTAACACCGGTAGCCCGGTGTTCAGTGTCTTCGGGCGCACCGGCAACGTGGTCGGGCAGGCATCCGATTACGCCGCATTTTACGCGCCCCTTGGTGCGGCCGCTCCGGTCTCAAGTGTCTTTGGACGACTGGGAGCGGTGGCTGCGTTGGAGGCCGATTACCAGGCATTTTACCCCAAGCTTTCAGGTGCTTATGCCGATCCAGCCTGGATCACTTCACTTGCCTACAGCAAGCTTACCGGTGTCCCCGCCCCGCCGACCATTCCGGTTCAGAGCGTGTTTGGCCGGACTGGAAATATCACCGCGCAAACCGGCGATTACGATGCAGCCAAGGTCACCAATGCCGTTTCCACACTGGGCAGTTACGCCAATCCTTCCTGGATCACTTCCTTAGCCTGGGCCAAGATCACTGGTGCCCCGGCATTTGAAGTGCCGCTCTCTTTCGTAGAATCAGTCTCGCGCACCACCAACACGGTGCGCCTGGTGAACGATGTGCCTGACCCGACCACCGGGCCTGATGCAGGCACCAGTCGGTTCTACGGCATCAATACCAGCAATGTGCGCGGGTTTTACCAGTTCCCGAACTACGTCGTTGACCCCATGACCACCAAGGGTGACCTGATCGTGCGGGGCGTTTCCAGTGTGCCTGCACGGCTTGGTGTCGGCGCGAACGGGACGGTGTTGACTGCTGATTCGGGGCAACCCCTGGGCATGTCGTTTCAGGCGTTGCCAGCCGCTCCGGTTTCAAGCGTGTTCACGCGCACCGGGGCAATCGTGGCGCAGGCCAATGATTACACTTTCGCGCAGATCGGCTCCAAACCAACCACTCTGTCAGGATACGGGATTACCGATGCCCAGCCATTGGACAGCGATCTCACGGCTATTGCCGGATTGACCACCACTTCGTTTGGCCGCGGGTTTCTGACACAGGCTGATGCCGCAGCTTCGCGCACCTACATCGGCGCACAGGCGGCAGGCAGTTATGAACCGGCTCTGGGCAATCCATCGGCTAACGGATATATCCTTTCCAGCACCTCGGCAGGTGTCAGGTCGTGGATTGCCCCTCCTTCCGGCGGCGGCATAGGCGGTTCAACCGGCGGAACCGATAACGCCATCCTTCGCGCAGACGGCACGGGTGGTGCAACGCTTCAGGCTACCGGGGTAACTATTGACGACACTAATAATTTCAGCGGGTTCCAAAGACTCTACGGGACGGGCAGCGGTAACTACATCGGCTGGGGCGACATGATGTTTGGCGATGTCACCGGGCTTGGAAAAACGGCGATTGGTTTTAATGCCGCGCAATCTGTGGTCTTCAGGGATAACGGCGGGGCCATCAATTTTGTGTTCGATAACACCAGCGGGTTGCAGCTTTCCAAGAACCTGGTTGTTAATTCGCCAAGCACCATTACTGGAAAAGGCTCGGTTCCAACAGGTGGCACGGCCGGTCAGATTCTCTCCAAGGTTGACGGCACGGATTATAACCTGGCGTGGGTAGCCGCTGGCGGCACGGGAACAGTCACCAGTTTTAGCTCTGGCGATTTGTCGCCGCTTTTCACAACCAGCGAAGCTACTCCTACCACCACGCCTGCGCTTTCTTTTGCGCTTTCCAGTGCTGGGGCAAACACTTTTTTCGGGAACAACACCGGCTTGAGTGCTGCGCCTTCCTATACCGCAATGGCGGCTCTCACCAAGACAGATGATACCAATGTCACTCTTGCTCTTGGCGGAACGCCAGCTACCGCGCTGTTTAAGGCCGTGTCCCTGACCCTGGGCTGGACTGGTGTATTGGCCCAGTCCCGAGGCGGAACGGGTGTAAGCGCATTTGGCAACCTGACTTCTGTCAACGACACCAATGTAACCATTACTCTTGGCGGAACTCCGGCTGCCTCTGTCAGGACAGCCGTGTCCCTAACTCTTGGCTGGACTGGGACACTGGCCACCTCGCGGGGCGGCACCGGTAACACACTGGGAGCCGAGCCTCCTCTGGGCAATCCATCGGCAAACGGGCAGCTTCTTTCCAGCACGACTGGTGGCACGCGCTCATGGGTCGCCGCGCCGCCTACGTTCCTGATAAATTCCAGCACCGCCAATCAGACCGGTTTTTCCACTGATGCATACCTGACAGGCTCAAATGTTGCCGGTGTTGCAGGTTCATGGGTAGCCAGCGGCATCTATTACGTTAAGTTTGATCTTAGCAAGACTGCTGCGGGGACTGGTCAAATCGTCGTCACAGTCCGTTTCGGCACCGCTGGCACAACTTCTGATACCGCTCTTTGCACACTCACATTTCCAGCGGGCACGGCTACTGCCGACAACGGGACAGTTGAAGTCTGGGTCAATTTCCGAACAGTCACAACCGCCATTACTTGCTCTGCCGTGGGACGGATTGTTTCCGGCGGCGGTGGTCTGACAGGGGGCACCACTTCGTGGAATGCAATAGCAAAAACCACAGGAAGCGGAGGCACACCCGCCAGCGCGACCAGCCTCGGCATTTCGGTTAATGGCGGCTCGGGATTTCAAGGAACGGTAACCACTGTTCAAGCGGAGTATAAACAATGACCCTCACAATCGACATATCGCAGAACGACTGGAACAGAATTTCCAAGTCTTTCGGTCAGGCATACGGTTTCGGCCATGATGCCAGCCAGCAGGAAGTCACTGATGTCCTTGAGAAATTTATGGGTAACACCACCTCGGCGCAGGAGCGTAACAAACACAACCAAGACTTTACTCCCCCGCCATTTGAAGGAAACGGCTTATGACAAACATCGACATAAAA
>Ga0126377_10003364_pt1 | contig 11314 bp, 9 predicted proteins | sample PanSoiMetPlot_22_FD_92647 | JGI IMG/M metagenome (GOLD analysis project Ga0126377, IMG submission 92647) | Tropical forest soil microbial communities from Panama - MetaG Plot_22 | ecosystem: Environmental > Terrestrial > Soil > Tropical forest > Bulk soil | place: Panama | collected 2016-02-17
TCGACAAATGACGGTGAGACGATCCGGCCACCGTATTCAAAAGCCTTGGCGATCGCTTTGGCCTCGCTCATTGCCTTGCCCCGGACCGGTGCATGGTCCACCAGGAAACCTTCACGTACGGAAAGCACTTCGCCTGACTTGTTAACTACCACCTGGACCTGGCCCTCAAACACCTTGGCGCCGCCAATCGTCTGGCAGTAGTCAAGGAAGGTGGTGCCCTGGTCGTTATCTTCTTTCTCGAGTTTCAGGTTCGCGACATCAGCCTTAGAGAGTGCGAAGAGTTTGTTGTTTGTGTTCAGGAACTGGCGGGCAACCTCGTCTGCAGTGCCCGCTTGCGGTTCAGAAAGAGCTGCGCCTTCAACAAAAAAGCTTTTCAATGCGCCTGCTTCGTTGACCACCGCGCGCAGGTTTTTGGCGGCCGCCTCGGATTTCATGGTGGCGCGGAATTCTTCTACCGCCGACTGTCGTTCGCGGGTAGCTGAAGTTTGCAGAGCGGATTGCTTGCCTTCGCTGGACGAGAGGTCCATATCCTCAAACTCTCCGCTACCAGCGATGCGGATATCGAAATTGGGTAAACCTGGCTCGGGTTGTTTTTGCGGTTCGCGTACTACGGTAGTTCGTTGTTGAGTGAGTGCGGCGCTGGATTTGCGATTAGGAAAGAAGGTGGCTGTAGCAACGACAGCCCCGAGAAATACGAAGACCAGGGTTCTACGAATCATTTTCGTGCCTCCATTGTTTATGGTTGAGGTAAGGCAGCAGCTCGCCCGATATTCTGTTCAAGGTGAGACTTCTCGAGGTTACGGACCCACCTCATGGCGTCGTTCAGGTGAGATGCCTTTGCTTTGTTTGTCTGAAACCATTGCTACTGCCCGCCCAGTGTGGGGAACGCAGTACGTCAATGGTTCACAGGTATCGTGCTTTCATCAGGTCACGGGCTAAAAAACTACTTTGGTGATAAAGCAAGTTCTCGGGAGGTTCAGGAGGACGCACACGGTATCAGATACGCGGTGAGGTGTAAATATTTTTTATGCCCTGGCTAGTCCAGCTAATACACCGAAATTCTACGGTGTGTTGGTTAGTCATGACGAAGGAGTTGAATAGGTCACATAGGTCGCATAGGTCCTATTATTCAAAAACTCGCTTTGATCTTAAGCGTCTCGCCTGTGTCTTCCAATTCGAAGAAGCGAGCTCGCTCCTGGCCCGACTTGTTGGGCTGGTGCAGAGCCAGCATCAGTTGGCCGTCAAAACGTTTGAAGATCATGCCATGGCCCCCGTCGTCGGCATAGAGCGGCTCAGCCTGTTGTTCCCATGGACCACGCAATTTGCCACTGGCTGAGACAGCAACACCCACCGTATAGCCGCCTTTGCCAAAGCTGGACCAGATCATCAGCAGCTTCCCGCTCTTGGCACGGTACAAGTATGGTCCATCCGTAACCCGGCAGTGATACTGCGGTGATTTGCGACCCCAGGGCGCATCACTGCCATCGAACAAGTGAATCGGGTCGCCAATCGTCTCTGACAAGTCGTCCTTGAGTTGAATCATCTCGACGCTGCCATCTTTTATCTGCACCCACTCATGACAGAACACCATGTAAGGCACGCCGTCTTCCACCCAGAGGGTCCCATCCAGCGTCATCATGTCGACCGGCAGCGTGGAATGATCCTGAAAAGGTTTGAAAGGACCTAGCGGTGAATCACCAACCAGGATCTGAGTGCCTCGCTTAACTCGGGGCAGCCAGTTGCGCCACTGTTCGGCGAGCAGGGAATCAGTATCGAAGGTGGCGAAGATGTAATACTTGCCTTTGTAAGCGTGGAGCTCCGGTGCCCAGATGGCCTTGATGTTGATACTGCCCCAGAAGTTTGCGGGTGTTTGCCAAACGATATGTGGTCCTTCCCAGGTCCGCAGATCTTTGCTGGTGTAGACACGGATTGAAGGACGACGGCCGCCTTCAACGCTCGCGGCCATCGTAGAGGAGATAGCGTAGTATGTTTTCGTTGTCTCGTCCGCGAGAATGCACACATCGCGCATCCGCACATCCGCCAGGTTAACGCTCGCCGGTTGAGCCCGGGCGTTTATGACGATGAATAGAAAGGCAGTGGCCAGGAAGAAGGTTCTGTTAACGAACATAGCGTCTTAGTCGTCAGTAATCTCAGGTTCGCGATTTCGTGCAGGATTTATACCTTGAGACGCGAGGCTGACAAAGTCTATACGGTTTTTCTGGTCGTTGAGAGGATGGCCATAAGTGCCCACCATTGAGAAAATGAACCGCTTTTTCTCGTTACTGCTGATAGGCTTCGGCTGGGTGCTAGTCAGTGCGCAAACTCCTGCAAAAGTTGTTCCGGCAGAGCAAGCTAAGCCGAGCCTTCCTCGTCTAACGCAGGCGCTCCAGGCAAAACTGGACCAAAGCCGAACGCGCGCGAAGTTTCCCGGCGCCCAGGTGGGATTTGTCTTCGTTGAGGGACAATCTCCTGATGGGGCGGCCCGATACCGGTCGGGTTCGGTAGCGACTGGCTTCGCTGATCTACAAACCAACACATCACTCAAGACGTCCGACCGTTTACTGGCAGGCAGCATAGGCAAGACCTTTGTGGCAGCTTTGACTATGCTTCTGGTCCAGGATGGCAAATTGAACCTCGACGAAAAGATTGAACGTTGGCTGGGAAATGAAACGTGGTTTGCCAAATTACCGAACGCGAAGGACATCACCTTGCGCATGCTTCTGAATCATTCGAGTGGCATACCTAATCACGTCGACGAGCCGAGATTTCTAAAGGCAGTCTTGAAGGGTGGTAACCAGGATATCAAGTACGAAGAGCTGGTTGGATTTGTGCTGAATAAGAAGCCACTATTCGCTGCCGGTCGGGGCTACAGCTATGCCGATACCAACTACATTTTGGTCGGTTTGATTGTAGAGAAAGTAACGGGCAAGAAGCTTTACGAACAAATAATAGACAGAATTCTCAAACCCAACGGACTCGACCGCACGATCCCATCCGACGCGATCACTTTGCCTGAGGTGGCTAATGGTTACCTTGACGGCAAACCAGTGATTGTGAAGGGCAAGTTCACAATCAATCCACAATGGGAATGGGCTGGTGGCGGTTTTGCCTCAACTGCGGAGGACCTGGCCCGTTGGGCCACGCTGCTGTATGGCGGTCGAATTCTTAGCGAGACCAGTCTTGAACAGATGATGAGCAGTACAACAGTTGGCGAAGGCGCCGACTATGGTCTTGGTGTGATGACGACGCCGAGCAAGTGGGGCAAGAGTATTGGCCACGACGGTGAATTCCCCGGGTATTTGTCTGACATGCGCTATTACCCGAAGTACCAACTGGCGGTGGTCTTCATGGTAAATTTTGATCAGACGAAGGAATTGAATAGCCTTCTCTCCTCGGCTGTTGACGATTTTGCCGGCGTCATCATTGGCGAAATCTCGCCCCACCGTCTCTCAACTGAGAATCAGGCCAAGCTGCAGCAGTTGACGGAGCACTGGCTCAATCTGATCGATACGGGCAAGTATCCTGAGAGTTGGGAGCGACTGACGGCGAAGTTAAAGGCCAATCATCCGCAACAGACTTGGCGGGCGACGCTTCATCCTGTTCGAGAAAAAGTGGGCAACTTCAAATCACGCAAGCTCAAGGGCATCAGCTATTCCGATCCGCAAACTGAAACTGTGGTGGTTGACTTTGAGACTTCGTTCAGCAAGTTTGCGAATGCGAGCGAAAGAGTAGTACTGGAGTTAGAAAACGGCGATTGGCACGTTGCCAGCTATTCGATACATTACGATCACTAGAGCACCTGGGTAGGACCGGCTGCAGTCCAAAGTCCAACATCCAATGTTCAAAGTCTGCTGACCGGAATAGACTCGAGACTTTGGACTTTGGACTGCAGCGTCTCTATTGGAACGGAACCCTTGGCACCTTCGCGGCGCAGGACGTATCAAGCCCAGCAACTGATCCCTTATCAATCAGGCCGTCAATCATCGCGCTGATGCACTTGTCAGCACTCCCGATCGGATGACCGTTATTACGAACCACAACGTGTACACCATTTTTCAACCCACGTAGAACTTCTGTCCCACCCGCCGGCGGTGTTACCGGATCAAACTCTCCTGACAGGAGCAATGTCGGAATAGCAGACTTTGTAGGCTGCCGGTGTTGCGGCGACACTCTTCCCTTGGGCCAAACGGTGCAAGCGGCGATTTGTTGACGCAGTCGATAGTCACCACCAAAAGTACCTGCCGCCAACGAGCCAATGTCTTGAGGTAAATACGGCACATCCTCGGTACATGAGACGGAAAGAAAGAATCCGGCCGCTAGTCGTCCGCCACTGACCAGCAGTCTTGTGTTGAGCGCGGTTGTTGCCAGCGACTGCTCATTGTTCTCGCTAAGAGTCTTCACCAGGCTCGGCGCGCGAGCTGCTGCTTCGGGTGAATAGAGAACACTGCGAAACGCTTCGGCAAAAAGACCGCGCGTCAGCTTCACCCTACTGGCGACTGTGTTGTTGCCCGGCGGGATCGTCAGTAAGGGGGGACTAGTTTCTAACCGTTCCAATAAGCGGCGAAAATCCTGATCGAGTGTGGGATAGTTTCGTGCACAATCAACGTCGTTCAGGCATCGTTGGACCAGTTGGCCCCAGGCTTCTTCACCGGCGCGCGCATGCGACTCAGGAGAAGCCAGCGAAGGTGGTACCACGCCCTTAAGAGTGACCGTGCGTAGTGCAGCGGGGTGGCGCCGCATATAGACCTGGGCAACGCGTGTTCCGTATGACGTGCCGTAGAGGTTGATCTTTTTATACCCCAGGGCCCGTCGCACTTCGTCCAGGTCATCGACCGCAATTTCAGTGGTGTAGAGGCGCAGGTCAGCGTTCTGTTCAAGTCGCTGACGGCAGGCGCGTAATGACTTGACGTCAAGAAAATCGGCACTCAGCACTCCCGACTCATCGGGTTCGGCTAACTCCGGGCAGGTAAGCGCGGCTGACTTGCCGGTGCCGCGTAGGTCTATCAGGACCAGGTCGCGCGTTTGACGCACATTGGCGAAGACGTTGCTGTAGAAACGGGCGTTGAAGGACGGTGCGTCACCTGGACCACCCTGCAAGAAGACCAGGGGATCGGGTTTGTGTGAAGAACCCACGGCATCGAGTACGATTACCGAAAGATTCACCTGCCGGCCGAGTTTGGTCTCCCGGTTTTCCCAGACGCGATAGGTGCCGCAATGCGCTGGACCAGTGACGCCTTCGACCGTGCAGGGACTAAGGGCAATTTGAGTTACCAACAATGCGAGCGCCGCAATCATTTAGTCTCATTCTCCCCACGCTTTTACCTGGAGATCAGCGAGTTGTTGAAATTTTATTCAGGCTGCTGCTTTGGATCTTCACTTCGGCCAGGCTCCTCTAAGGGTCCAGACTCAGAAGGTGCGGTGTGAGTGGCTCTGAATTCACCGCTGGCAATAAAGGTAACTGTGTCCCAAGCATTATGAATTCCGATGAAGAGCAGCAACAAGGCTACCGCAGCAATCAGGAAAAGCGAACGCTCAGGAAATCCGGGGAGCAGCAGCGATGAGACTAGTAGGATCGCATAGGCGCTCGTGGGCAGCTCTGTATGCCATAGCCAGTCCTGCCAAACGGGTTTGTAGCCGGATTGACTCTTAGCTCTTCGTATGACGATGACACCGTAGATAACCCCCAACAAGCCACAAGTACCAAGGGCCAAACTAACCATCGTTAGTGAGTGCCACGGCGCACTCAGAATTGCCGAGATGAGGAGCGCGGCGCAGAAGTGCACGATCGTTGGTGTGCCGAAGGCGCCGATTTCGCGTGACGTGCTGGGCAGAGTTGAATCAGCTGCGAGGGCCATCACGACGAACTGCAGACCTGTTAAAGCCGCACCAGAGGAGCCAATGATGACGTAATAACTTTCCCAGGCTGCGAGTGCTTCGTGTGCTCCTTGCATAGGAAACCATCCGCAGATTACACAGATTTAAATCGACTCAGTTTTTAGCGCCGGCTTTGAGGAGCATCTCGACGATACGGCCCTCGACCAGGTCAGCATTACTGATCTGTTTGTTCTCATGGACCAAACGCGCGAGTTTTAGTGCTGTTTCACCGGCGTTGTTCTTCAGATCAACCGACGCGCCCTTGCCCAGGAGAAACTCCACCCCGGCCATCTGCCCCACCTTCGCCGCGATCATCAACGCAGTGTAGCCCTGGTTATCCTGGGCATTCACTTTTGCGCCCCGGTCAATCAGCAACTGCATTACGTCGTCAGGTACAAATCCTTCGTTATTTGCCGCGAGCATTAACGGGGTCCTACCGCTCGCGTCGCGAGCATCTACATCGAGAGTTGGATACGTTGCGAGTATGGCGGCGACGATTTTTTGGCGCAGACCGGCCACCGCCAGGTGAAACGCTGTTTGTAACTGGGTATTCCGGGGCTCGATTGCCGCTTTATGAGCCAGCAGAACTGTCGCCGCTTCGCTGTTGTTACTCGATACTGCCAACATCAAGGCCGTTTCTCCATTGATGTTGAGAGCGTTCAAATCAGCGCCCTTGTCAACCAGGAAAGTCAAGACATCGACGCGTCCATAACCATACTCTACCGTCAGCATCACCGGCGTAGCACCCACATGATCGCGACTATTGATATCCGCCCCCGCCGCGACGAGGTTCTTTACTTCGGCAAAGTTGCTGGTCGTAGCAGCACGCAACAAAGCGAAGTTCGTGGTGGCGGTAATCAGATCTCCCTGGCTCTTGTATTCCTTCTTCGAGTGACCGCCGCGAGCCAGGATCGTCTTGGCGATATCGGTGTTGCCAGCACTGACTGCGTGGTCCAGGGCCGTGGCGCCTTCTGCGTCTCGTAGGTTTAGATCGACGCCCTTCTCCAGTAGGAGATTGAGGATGTCCGGCTTGGTCTTTTCGGCAGCGATCATCAGTGCCGAAATTCCCTTGTTGTTCTGCCAGTTGACGTCGATGCCTTTTGCTAACAGTAACCGAACGATATCAACGGGACCCTGCCAGACTCGGGCGCTTATTAGCAGCGCGTTATCACCGGCACGATCACTGGCCTTTATGTCGGCGCCACGATCCAGTAACAGTTTGACAACCTCCGGATGCGAGATCACACCGCCGGCTTCCGACATGTACTGCACCACCGAATAGAGCAGTGGTGTCTTGCCATCTTTGGCCTTGGCGTTGAGCTCCGCCCCTTTGCTCAGGAGGAGCTCGATCATCGGCACTCGCTGCGCCGGGTTATAACGATGATCCATAGTCACAGCCTTCATCAACGCGGTCTGACCTTCATCATTTATCGCATTGACATCGGCCCCGGCTGCCAGGAGCAGCTGTAGCGTCTCCAACGAAGCACCACTGGCAGCCGCCATCAAGACCGTGTCGCCCGGCTGTTCAGAGTCTCGCGCGCTTGCCTGAGCTCCCTTGGCCAACAACAGTTTGACGACCTCAGGTTCGGCGTATCGCGCCGCGCCCAGAATTGCCGCATCATGATGGGCATGAATATCGGCGCGGCGTTCTATAAGTAGTTTGATGATGGCCGTGTATTCTGGTCCGTGTTCATGCGCTGCCTCCGTTAGCGCAGTGTTGCCCATCTCGTCCGCCGCATTAACATCTGCGCCTTTGTCGAGCAGTAACTTCACCAGACTTGCGTCGGGCCAGTTGATAGCGTACTGCAACGCGAAGTAGCCGTTGTTGTCATCATGGGCGTTAACGTTTGCCCCTTGATTTAGCAGCGTGTTGATCTTAGCCAGGTCACGTTTCTGAACTGCGTCGAGAAACTCTTTATCAATCGGTCGCTGTTGGGCCCCGGCGAGAGGGCTACAACTCAGGAGAAGGATGAGTAGGGACAGCGATCTGTTCATTGACAGGAAGCGGCGGTAATTGGAGATCGACTTGAGTAGCAGCATAGATGCGATATTGAATGCTATGAGAGATCTGCCAGTAGCAGGGCGAAGTTGCACTAGCAGCTGATTATGAATAACACCGACGAGCGTTTATGAATAATGCCGCCGACGTTTATGAATAATGCCGACGTGGTCGCATTCTAGCCGACGGTGCAAAGGTAAGGCTAGGGTATTGGTTTTACGTTGGGAGGGATTTGGATACCCCGGGCTTTAGCCTGGGGAGCTTTCAACTTCAACCTAGATGAAGGGCTCGTGTTTGTTTGAAGACACCCCAGGCTTCAGCCTGGGGAGCGTCAATTTCAACCTAAATCTGCGGCAGCACGTCTCGTCAGGTAAAAATTGAAGGACCACCGGCTAAAGCCGGGTGGTATCTCGCAACATTGAAGGCTTGTGTAGGTGGAAATTGAAGGACCACCGGCTGAAGCCGGGTGGTATCTCGCAGTATTGAGGAATGCTTGTGTAGGTGGAAATTGAAGGACCACCGGCTAAAGCCGGGTGGTATCCGCCACCCCTACCAAGCTCGATGTGTTGTTATTATGCCTGTCGTCGCACGCGCCCGGTAAGGTAAAAATACAAACTCGTCAGTACCAGCACGACAAGCAAAAATAGTTCAATCCGCTTTACGCTGCCCATAATCAACTCCGAACTTGCACTAAACCAGTAGCCAAGCGCGAAGAATAAGCTCGTAAAAAACAGACATCCGAGCCCATCGATCAACGCAAACCTGAATGCAGATAATTTACGGGTACCTGAAAAAATCATGGTTGCGATTCGTGTTCCATAAATAATGTGGGACGAGGGTACTTGCCAATCACCAAACCGGGAGGTCAGCTTTTCCGCCACTGGTCCAGCCTTAGCGTAAATCCTACTCCCCTGGATCTCTTCTGAATAGTAACGTCCTGCCAGAAACCAGCCCCAGTCACCGAAGAAGGCTCCAGCGGTGGCGCACAGAATCGCCAGTTCCACGTTCACATAACCTAGATGGGCGAGCACGCCAGTCATTACCGGAACAACGTCAGCCTCAATTGCTGCCGCCAGGAAGACCGCGATTAATCCATAATGGAGCAAAAATACTTGCACGTCTTTGGAGTGCGGGGACTCGTCACCGCTTTGTGATCGAAGATCTTTGATTCAAGTATCGATCCCAAAGCGGTGACGAGTCACCTCACTCCAAAGTGCCGCAAGGTCCATGCCAAGTCCGCGAACCCACGCAGCAGGCTCTCTACAGTCCTTTAAGGCTGTGGCGTTTGTGCGTAAAAAGCAAACTAGACACAGTGAAAAAGCGTTTGCAAAGGGTTTTGGCTGGCCCAATTAGTGGGGCTTTCTGTCTCCTGCTACTCCCGTTCCGATGGCATACCTGTTGCCAATGTCTGAGGTTGGTTGGACAGATCATTTATAAGTTGGAGTGATGAGGAATAATTAGATGAAGAGTTTCATGTCAATTTCGTTGGGAGCCCTGCTCCTTTTGGGAATCTCCGCAGCCGGTGCTCAGTCAGCCTTAGGGGCAGACCAGCATGGTGCAGTTAAAACGCACCATCACAAGCATCACAAGCATCACCGACACAACAAGGGACATCAGCGTCACGTGCCGCATTCGGCATCGCTGAGCAAAGAAAGCTATTAAGTCCGTTAGCCAACTGCGCCGGCAAACGCATTGATGTCTGTGCGGCATCGACTCTCTCCCCAGGAAAATTGTAGTGAATGTCTTCTCGCTTACTCCAATAGTCAGTCGAGCGGTTAGTCATGTTGGCAGAGCCTCCCCAAGTTGACACTGTAGACTTCTGTCTTTAGGGCAATGCAATCAGTCAGAACCTTTCGACATCAGCGGGCACATTCGCTCAACAGATCTCGGCATAACACTCAACCCACACTAGCGAAGCTGGAGTCCTGGGTCAGACGCTATGGCTCAAATTCGAGCTCTTACGTGCTGCTCGAAGGCTCGAAGCGATATTTCACAACACCGGGTGTTGATGGCTTTCTTGCTTATCAGATGTGCGCGGGCGTGGCGGTAATTGCCGGTGACCCCGTGTGTCGCCAGCAGCAGGAACCGCTCCTGATTGAAGAGTTCGTCCAGGCGATGAATGGGCAGCCGATCTGTGCGTATCAAGTTTCGCCAACATCGCTGGCAGGATTCCGGAGCTGTGGTTTCGCAGACGTGCAGGTAGGGAAAGAAGCAGTCTTCGATCTGAGTCGCTTTACGCTAGCAGGCGGTGAGATGGAGTTGGTGAGGGCGGCGACCAACAAGGCCAAGCGCGAGGGAGTAGTAGTAACGGAACACAACCCCTTCGCTGCGGATGCGGAATTGGTGAACCAGGAACTGCGCGAAGTTTCTGCAGAGTGGCTGCAGAGCAGAGGCGAGCGAGAATTGGGTTTTCTCCTTGGATCTTTGGGAATGGACCAGGTCTCGGCTAAGCGCTACTTTCTGGCCCGTTCAGGGAAGGGGACTGGACGAATCGAAGGCTTTATCGTTTGTGAGCCAATCTACGCACGTAACGGCTACTACCTGGATCTGACTCGACGACGATCCGATGCGGTCAGGGGCGTGATGGAGCTTTTGACCACTGAGATTTTTCGCCTGCTACGCGACGAAGGCTATGAGATGGCTTCCATGGGACTTGCACCCCTGGCCCTGCTCGACGATCCAGATCTGAAGAAGCATCCGCGACTGACTAGACTCATGCGGTTTGCTTACGAACAAGTTAATAACACTTACGATTTCAAACTCTTGTACCGGTATAAAGCCAAGTATCACCCGCACGCGTGGGAAACACGATATCTCTGTTTCAATCGCACCAGGCTTTCGCCGCGCATGCTTTATGCGGCCGTGCGCGTCCGCAATGGCACGACAGTCGTGGGTCTACTACGGCACCGGCATAGTGAGATTAGGGGGTTTCAGGAAAAGTTAAAATCATGGAAACATGCTGCTTCATTCGCGATCGGAGTGCTCTCCGCTTTGTTGTCGTCATCGTCCTTGTGATCAGCACGATCTCGACCGTTAGTGCGAGGGCCTCTAGTGGACCAATTGGATCTGTAGCCGCTCAACAAACTACGACTCCCGCGCAAAAGCCCGCTCAAAAGAAGGCCACCCAACCTCTTGAGCCCCAAGCCCAGGAACCAGTTCCTCCCGATCACTACGACCCCGATGATGTTAAGACCTACGCCGACGTCCGCACCGAAGATAAAGCGGTGACACTGCAAGGTCGACCATTTGTTATCCACTTTTATCGGTCGACCAAGCCCGGCGCGGCAATCCTCGCCATCTACGCCTGTGGTGATGGCGGTTGGCGCGGACTCGCACCGCGCACCGCTCAACAGTTGGCCCACATGGGTTTTGCGGTTGCCGGCATCGATTCCAAGATTTACCTGCGTGAGTACTCGACGTTTAGTGCGCCGCTGACGATCA
>Ga0126377_10003365_pt1 | contig 11313 bp, 8 predicted proteins | sample PanSoiMetPlot_22_FD_92647 | JGI IMG/M metagenome (GOLD analysis project Ga0126377, IMG submission 92647) | Tropical forest soil microbial communities from Panama - MetaG Plot_22 | ecosystem: Environmental > Terrestrial > Soil > Tropical forest > Bulk soil | place: Panama | collected 2016-02-17
ATGAGGTGGTTTCGTATTCCTTGATTTGACTAGGGAGCACCGATGTCGCCCGCCGTCTATCTCGAGTTCAAACGCGGAGCCATCGAGCTGCTGGTGCTCAAAGCTGTGTTGTGGGGTCCGATGCACGGCTACGCCATCGCCCGCTGGATTCAGGACACCACCGACGACGCCCTTCGCGTCGAGGAAGGGTCGCTGTATCCGGCGCTGCACCGCCTCGAGGACAAAGGCTTCGTCGACACCAAATGGGGCGTCTCGGAGACGAAGCGCCAAGCGAAGTTCTACTCGCTCACCACCCGCGGCCGCGCGGCACTCATCGCCGAGGTCGAAAGCTGGACGCGGTTCTCGGAGGCGATTGCCAAAGTGATCGTCGCTCGCCGACAGCCCGTGTGAGGCCCCATGCGCGATTCGTTCTTTCGCCGGTACGGGCGGTTCTGGGGACCAGATCCTAAACGCGACGTCGACGAGGAGTTGTCGTTCCATCTCGCCATGCGAGCCGACGAGTATCGGCGCGCCGGCTTGTCTGAACAAGAAGCCCTGGAGGCGACAATGCAGCGATTCGGCAGGATGCGCGAGATTCGCGAAGAGGTCGAGACGCTCGCCGTCAAACGGTACGTCCGTCGTCGTCGCGCGTTGCAGCTCGACGCGTTGATGCAGGATTTGCGCTTTGCGTGGCGGACGCTCGTCGCCAATCCCGGGTACAGCATCGTCGTGTTGTTGACGCTCGCGCTGGGGATCGGCGCCAACGCTGCCGTCTTCAGTGTCGCAAATGGTGTTTTGCTTCGGCCGTTGCCGTATCGCGACGCGAATCGCATCGTTCGCGTCTTTTCCAAGAATGTTCCCCACAACCTCGAGTTCTTTTCCGTCTCGGCCCCGGACTATAAGAGGTGGAAGGCGGAAAGCCCGGCGTTCAGCGCCATGGCGGCGTTCGAACGCCAGCGCGACGCCACGCTCGCCACGCAAGCCCAGCCGCAGGTTGTTTCGACGACCGCGGTCACGCCGGACGTTTTCTCGTTGCTCGGGACTTCGCCCGTTCTCGGCCGGACGCTCGGCGTCGCTGACGCTCGCGCGGACGCACCTCCTGTTGCCGTGGTGAGTCATTCGGTGTGGACGACTCGGTTCGGCGCGGACTCGACGTTGGTTGGGCGTGATCTGTCGCTCGACGGCAAACGATACACGGTCGTCGGCGTCATGCCGCCGCGCTTCCGCGTTCCCGGCACCGACGCAGACGTGTGGACGCCGCTGTCGCTGGATAGTGCGCCGACGTCACCGGGCGCCCGATATCTGCGCGTCCTTGGCAGGCTGGCTCCCGGGTTCACGGTCGCCACGGCGACCGCGCAACTCGACGTGATTGCGTCGAGCATGGCGAAAGAGTTCCCTGGTTTTTCCGCGGGCTGGAGCACGAAGATCAGCGCCGTGCCGGAGATGATCATCGGGACGCAATTCCGTCGCGCCGTGATCATGCTCGTCGGTGTCGTCGCGTTCGTGCTGCTCATCGCGTGCGCGAATGCCGCGAATCTCCAACTCGCGCGTGCGGCGACGCGCGAGCGAGAGTTAGCCGTGCGGGCGGCGCTTGGTGCGTCGCGCGGACGAATCACACGCCAGCTCCTGACTGAAAGCATGCTGCTATCGATCATCGCGGGCGTGGGCGGTCTGCTGCTCGCATATGGTGGCATCTCCTTGCTGCGCGCCTTCGGCACAACCGCGGTGCCGCGGCTCGAGGAGGTGCGGCTCGACGCTCCGGTCGTATTGTTCACGAGCGTCGTCGCCCTCGGAAGCGCGGTGCTGTTCGGTCTCGTGCCCGCGTGGCGAAGCTCGCGCGCCGACGTCAATGAAGCGCTGAAGCACGGAGGGCGAGGCGCCGCGCGCGGAGGAGTCTCGTCAGGGATTCGCGCCGCACTCATCGTGGGTGAGATCTCGCTGTCGCTGGTCCTGCTGATCGGCGCGGGACTTCTCCTTCGCAGCTTTGCCAGCCTGCAAGCAGTCGACGTCGGTTTTGATGAACGTCAACTGCTCGTAGCGCGGACCGCACTGCCGGCGGCGCTGTATCCGCAACCAGATCAGGTGTCTGGTTATTTTCGCGAGGCGGTTGGCCGCGCCCGCTCGCTTGGCGGCGTGACATCGGTCGCCGCGGTGAGCACGGCACCGTTCGGGAATGGCAACCCCGGAACCGTGTTTGCGCGAATCGACCAGGCGCCGCCTGCTGCCGGACAAGCGCCGGACGCCGATCTCCGCGTCGTCACGCCTGGCTACTTCAGCACGATGAAAATCCCATTGAAACGCGGCCGCGACTTCACTGACGGGGATCGTGTCGGCGCTCCGAACGTCGTGATCATCAGTGCGGAGATGGTACGCCGCCACTGGCCGAACGAAGAGCCGGTTGGTCAGAACATTCGCGTTGGCGACGTACTGAGGGGCGACGTATTCACGATCGTCGGCGTCGTCGGCGATGCGCGATATCTGTCGCGCTCACCCGAGGGCCTCCGTCCATTGATGTATTTCTCATATGCGTCGTCGGCCCAACCTTCCCGCGCGATGACGATTGTCGCTCGCGTTCGCGACGGAAGCGCTGCGAAGTCGCTCCAAGGACTCCTCGCGTCGCTCGATAAACGACTGCCGGTGCCTGCGATCACACCGATGAAAGACCTCGTTGCCACGACCATGGCGACGTCGCGCTTCGCGCTCACGCTCTTCGGTGCGTTCGCGCTCATCGCCGTGGCGCTGGCAGTCATCGGTCTCTACGGCGTGCTCTCGTACCTCGTTCGCCAGCGTACGCACGAAATGGGAATTCGCGCGGCGCTGGGCGCTTCGCGTGGACGTCTCTTGCGTCTTGTCGTCGGCGGCGCGCTTCGCCTCACCGTGGTAGGGCTGGCCGTCGGTATCGTCGCGGCGTATGGGCTCACGCGCTGGCTGGACAAACTGCTCTTCGAGGTGAGTCCAACCGATACGCGAACGTTCGTCGTGCTGCCGTTGCTGCTTGCCGTCGTTGCGCTGTTGGCGAGTCTTCTTCCGGCGCTCCGCGCCGCGCGTGCCGATCCGATGCAGGCGGTGCGCGGCGAGGGATGACGTGTTCGACTACGGCCGCTCGGGAACGGTCACCAACTTCTGCGGGGAGACACCTTCGGCTTCAGCCTGGAAGTTCACGACGACACGATGGCTGAGCACGGGCACCGCCATCGCATTCACATCCTCTAAATCCGGGACCGCGCGGCCGTCCATCGCCGCGCGAGCTTTGGCGCCGAGGATGAGATACTGCGATGCGCGGGGCCCGGCACCCCAGCTGACGTATTTCTTCACGAGTGGCGTGGCCTCGTCTGCGCCGGGCCGAGTCGACCGAGCGAGACGCACGGCGTAGCTGACGACCGTCGGCGGGGCGGGAAGACGCCGAACGAGATGCTGCAACTTCGTCAATTCGGCCGCGGTCAATACCGGTGTGATGTCGACCTCGAGATCACTCGTCGTCGTGGCGACGATGCGCTCTTCCTCCTCGCGGGTCGGATAGCCGATGGTGAGCTGCATCATGAACCGGTCGAGCTGCGCTTCAGGAAGGGGATACGTGCCTTCCTGCTCGATCGGGTTCTGCGTCGCCAGCACGAAAAACGGCTCGGGCAGTCGGTGCGTTTGTCCCGCGGCCGTGACGGCGTGCTCCTGCATGGCCTGGAGCAGCGCGGCCTGCGTCTTCGGCGGGGCGCGATTGATCTCGTCGGCGAGCACCACGTTTCCGAAAATTGGGCCCTTCGCAAACTTGAAGAACCGTTTGCCCGTCGTATGGTCTTCCTCGAGCAGCTCGGTGCCCGTGATGTCGCTCGGCATCAGGTCCGGCGTGAACTGCACCCGCGAGAACGTCAGGTCGAGTGCTTGAGCAACCGTTTGTACCAGAAGTGTCTTGGCGAGCCCGGGCACGCCGACGAGGAGTACGTGCCCGCCGGCGAGGAGCGCGGCCACGAGATCATCCACGATCTTGTGCTGGCCGACGATTCGGCGCCCGATTTGCTCGATCAGCGCGGCACGTCCGCGTGCCAAATGCTCGAGAAGCTCGACGTCGCGTGAGTCATCGACCGGCTTTTGTCGTGTGGCCACTCGCGTGTCTCCTGGGTTGAGTCACGGAAGCTAACCCAAATCCGCAGGCCAACGTAAGTCGCTAGCCGGACACGACAGAATCCTTGCTTGTCATCTCGCTGGGGATGACGGTCCTTGACAGTTCGTATAGGGTGTCACAATATGTGGCAACACCACATATGACAATGCCAGTGACCCTCGACCCTAAACCCTCGCCCCTCTTATGATCGACCGCGAGATGAAGAAGGGAAGCGCCGAGCTGCTCATTCTGGCGCTCGTGGAGACGCAGGCACGGCATGGCTACGAGCTGTGCAAGCTGATCGAGGCTCGCTCGGCCGGCGTGCTCACGTTCCACGCCGCATCGCTCTATCCGCTCTTGTATCGCCTCGAGAAGCGCGGTGTCATCGAGGGGCGATGGGTCGAAAAGGCGGGACAGCGCCGGCGTCGCTACTATCGCATCACCGCCGAAGGAAAACGCGTGCTCGCGGCGCAGCGGCACACGTGGAAGGAGTTCATGACGGCCATCGCGCGCATCGCGGGGGTGCAACATGCCTGAGTGGACGCGAGAGATCACACGTGCCCTGACACCGTTGGGCCTTCGTCCAGAGCGTGAACGCGAGATCGCGGACGAGTTGGCAGCGCATCTGGAGGATCGTTATTGCGACGCACGCGGTCGCGGCGCGAGCGATGCCGAAGCGCGGAACGAAGCACTCGCGGAGCTCAGTGGCGTGCTCGTGCCGGAGCTCCGCCGCGTCGAATCGCCGTGGCGTGAGCCTGCGCAACTCGGCGCCGCAGCGCGGGCCTCAGTGCTCGACACGCTGCGCCAAGATGTGCGCTATGCGCTTCGAAGTCTCCGTCTGAGTCCTGGCTTTACTGCCGTATCGGTTGCGACGCTCGCAATCGGCATCGGTGCATGCACACTCATGCTCAGTGCCGCAAACAGCGTTTTGCGTCGCCCGCTTCCGTTCCGAGAGCCGGATCGGCTTGTAGTATTCTGGGGCACGGCTCCCGAGAAGGGGCTCACCGAAGTCGATTATCCGACTGGGCTCGCTGCTGTCGTGCGAGATCGCGCGCACACGCTCGAGTCGTTTGCGGTTTTTACCGCCACCGGCGTCAATCTCACAGGCAACGGCGACGCCGAGCGTGTCGAGGGCGCCGCGGTGTCGACGGATTTCTTTCGGGCGCTTGGCGTCTCACCGATGCTCGGACGCGTGCCGGTCGCTTCCGAGGCGGCTTTGGATGAGCCGGCGCGCGTTGCCGTGGTGGGTCACGCGCTTTGGATGCGCCGCTTCGGTGGCGACTCGTCGCTCGTCGGAAAGACGATCGACTTGAATGGCTCGCCGACGACAGTCGTCGGTGTGATGCCGCCGGGATTCGTCTATCCGCGTCGAAGCGAGATGTGGAGTCCGCTCGCGATCGACCCGTCGAGGTTCAACTGTTGGTGTTTCTCGGCGATCGGTCGTATGCGGCCGGGCGTGACACCAGAAGACGTACGTCGCGACGTCGCGAACGTCACGGACGATTTCGCAATCTTGCGACAGGATGTCTTCCCAGGCGCCAAACGCGGCAAAACGCGCGTCATCGCGATGTCGCTGTCCGAGCGAGTGGTGGGAGGCGTCGAAAAGCAGCTGCTCACGCTGCTCGTTGCGGTCGGGTGTGTGCTGCTCGTCGCCTGTGCGAACATTGCAAACCTGTTGCTCGCGCGAGCGGCAACGCGAGCGCGCGAGCTCGCGGTTCGCTGCTGCCTCGGCGCGAGCCCTCGACGCGTTGCGACGCAACTGCTGACGGAAAGCACCATGATCGCGCTTGCCGGCGCAGTGCTCGGTGCGACGTTTGCCGCGTGGGGTGTCCATGCGCTGCAAAGTCTGCCGACGACACTGTTCCCGCGGATCGACGAAGTGCGCATCGATTTTGATGTTTTACTCGCGACCGTCGCTGTTGCGCTCGTGACCGGCGTATTGTGCGGCTTGGCTCCCGCATGGCGCGCGATGCGCGTCGACTTGGTGGATGCCATCAAAGGTGGCGCAAAGGGCTCCAGCACGAGGGCCAACCGCCGAACGAGCAATGGATTCGTCGTGGCGCAATTCGCGCTCTCGCTGATGCTGCTCGCGAGCGCTGGGCTCTTGCTCCGCAGCTATCATCGGCTGTCGAACGTCGAGATGGGCTATCGTGCCGATCACGCGCTCATCGCGCGCATGCAACTTCCGTATCCGCGCTACGACAGCGCGCGTGTCGTTCGAGCGACCTACCAACAGGTGCTCGATCAAGCGCAGGCGATTCCCGGTGTCAAAGCCGTCGGTCTCGCGTCGCGTGTACCGTTGTCGCAAGGAAATCCACAAGACAACGTCATCGCTGAAGGGAAGGAGCCCGCGAATCCGAACGTCCCCGTCCGGGTGGCGAATGTTCGTTATGTGACACCCGGCTACTTCGCTGCAATGGGGACGCCCCTAAATCGAGGCCGACTGTTCCGCGCCTCTGACGACGATCATTCGCCGCGTGTCGCGATCGTCGACGAATTATTCGCGAAGCACTTCTGGCCGGGCGAAGAACCCATCGGCAAGCGGTTCACGCATGGTGGTGACACGTCGGCGGGCCGCTGGGTCACCGTCATCGGCGTCGTAGCGAATGTCAAACACGAGCGGCTCGACGAAGCCGGCGACCTGCAGGTCTATGAGCATTTCGCGCAGCGCACGACATGGAACAACTACATCGTCGTTCGTACTGCCGGCCAGCCCGAGTCGTTCGTCCCGGAGCTGCGCGCGTTGGTGCGCAGAGTCGACTCAGCGGTTCCGCTGTACGAGGTGCATTCCATGAGCGACGCGGTGGACCTCTCGCTGGGCACGCGGCGTCTGACCAACATCTTGCTCGTGAGCTTTGCGGTCACTGCGATGCTGCTCGCGGCCATCGGCATCTACGGCGTGATGTCGCTCGGCGTCAGCAGCCGCGTACGCGAGTTCGGCATTCGCCTCGCGCTCGGCGCCAACCCTGATGGGGTGCGTGGTCTCGTGCTGCGGCAAGCGGCGGTGCTGACCACGATTGGAATCGTTGCGGGTTTGGCCGGCGCGATGGCCACGACGCGCTACATCCGCGCGCTGCTCTTCCGCGTCGAACCGCTCGACTGGATCACCTTCACGGCAGTATCGGCGCTGCTCGCCGTCGCCGCGCTCACCGCGAGCTATCTACCAGCTCGCCGTGCAACCCGTGCGGATCCGATGCTGGCGCTCAGAGCGGAATGACTCAGCCGATGCGCTCGCGCACTTTCGCCGCGAGCGCATCGGTCAACCGCTTGATGTGTCCTGCCGTGCGGCTCTGAAGACGACGGATGATCGATCGCCCGCCTTTCACCGCGATGAACGCCGCGCTGCCGATTGCGACGAAGACGCCGAACTCCTCTTTGCGTGTCAGCTCGATGATGCTGGCGGCGATGATCGGTCCGATGATGAAAGCGTTCGTGAGCAGTGAGCTGAACATCGAGGCGACGGCCATGCGGCGTACGCTGCGTATCACGCGAACCGTCGTTCGCCCCTGATCGGGGATCACCGAGATCTCGAGGCGGCGCCCGAGACGGCCGGTCCACCATCCGAGCTCGCGCGTGCGCGCCATGGTGTGGCCGAGTGATCCTGTGTGATCGCGCGCGATGTTGATCAACGAGTCGAGCTCGCGCGACGGGATCTCACCCTCGATCTCCACCTCGTTCACGATGCGAAGCGGCGCTCCAGCCCAAAACGACGGACGAACACGCGGTGGCTCGTGTCGCGCCGGCGGTGGCGCACCGCGTCCAGGCACGAGGCCGTGCTCGACGAGCGCATGTTCGACGTATCGCTCACTGATGCCGACCTCCGCGGCCGCGGATCGCACGTCGGCAACGCCGAAGCCGGACGTGCGCGAAAGGTCCCTCGCGATATCACGCGGGCGCGCGATGGCCTCGGGCCGCGGCTGAAGACCCGTCGCTGCCTGGAGCTCCGCCGCGCGTTTCCATACGGCGTGCGCTTCCGTGTCGGAGATGAGTGTTTTTGGAACCCGCTTTCCGGAGGCGCGCTCGAGCTCGACCAGCGCCGCCTCGAGCGCGGCGAGCAACTCGTCGGCGGTCGCGTAGCGTTGCGCAGGATGTTTGGACAGACATCGATCGATGATCTGCGCCAAGGCGGTCGGCACCTCGGGATTCACCGCGGCGACCGCTGGCGCCGGCTTCGTCACGTGCGCCACGAGCACTGCGGACGCGACGTCCGCGTCGAAGGGGAACTGGCCGGTCAGCGCGAAGAATCCAACCACGCCGAGCGAGTAGATGTCGCCTCGTGCGTCGACTTGTTCCCCGGCAACCTGCTCCGGACTCACATAATACACCGTGCCGAGCACTTGACCGGTCGCCGTCAGCGGCGTGGCGTCGGCGAGGCGCGCGATGCCGAAGTCCGTGACCATCGCTCGATCGGACGCGAGCTCGATGAGAATATTCTCAGCCTTGATGTCGCGGTGAATGATGCCGCGGCGATGCGCGTGCGCGAGGGCCGACGCGACATCGCGCAGATACCCGCCCACGACGCGCGGCTCGAGCTTGCCGTTCGCTCGGATGCGTGTGGCGAGCGACTCGCCTTCGATGTAGGACATGACGAAGAAGACGTGACCGTCGACTTCGTCGGCGCCGTGGATGGGAACGATGTTCGGGTGCGACATCGCGCCAGCGGTGCGAGTCTCACGAAGGAATCGCTCACGAAGCGCGGGATCGCCCGCGAGTTGCGGCGGGAGTGTCTTGATGGCCACGAGTCGCTCGAGACGACGGTCGCGCGCGAGGAAAACGATGCCCATCCCGCCGCGCCCAATCATTCGCTTCACCGCATATCGCGCAGAGATCGCCTCGGCGAATGGACGAGAGGCTTCGTCGAAGGTGCGCGGATCGGGGGTGGGAATCTCGATGGCCGTCACGTGGTCCTCGCTCGCGGTGGGGGTCGCAGGGATGAGTATACGGCACAACGCACGAACCTGCGCTCCGGGTTCACCAATATGTGATGGATGGGAGACAAGAAAAAAGGATCCGCTTGTGAACAAGCGGATCCTTTTCGTGCGTCAGTGTCTGCTCAGCGTACGACGAAGTCGACCTTTTGCTGGACCGGATAATTCGTGCTGTTCAGTGTCGCGATGGCAGTGTACAACCCGGGCTGCGGGAGGGCACGCCAGGTTTCGTCGACCTTCATGGAGTCGCCAGTGCCGAGCGCCTTGTTCCGGACGCCTTGCGTGAACATGCGCCCGTCGGACCATTGCCAGACTTCTCTGCCAAGGGAATCGACGACAACAAAGTCGTATGACTTTCCGCTGGGGAAACTCAGCTCGACGTATTTGCCGCCCGTATTCGAGACATCGAATGCGAAATGGACTTGATTCGACTGGACGTCGACCTTGAGCTGCGCGTCGACCCGGGCCTCCTTGGGCCGCCGGGGGCGGGGGCGCGGCTGTGCGGGCTTGTTGGTTACGGTCGTCGTCTGAGCGGCACCGAGGGTGCCGGACTCTGAGCGCGAGCGGGGGCCACACGCGAACGCGAGGGCCCCGACAAATAGCAATGGAATGATGAAGCGAGAGTTCATGTCCTGATGACGTCGGCATCGAAGGCAATGGGAGCGCGCGTCCGCCCCTAACTGCATTCGATTGGCAACTTACAAATCGTGTGGCGAAGAGTCAACATGAGGCGTAACAGCCGAAGTTTCGGTACAACAGCGACTTAAATGTGCTGGGATATACTTCGGCTCGTCTTCGGTATCGGAGGCTTGAGAAAAATTTCACAAGCTCGTAAATTGACCTCCGAATGGATGCTCGACGTGGGAACCGGGGGGAGAATCGCCCAAGCCGCGGTTCGCCCGTTTCAGGAGCGGGGCTCGCCGGGATCGGCGCTCAGTTCGCTCTGACCATCCTGGTTTTTGTGTACGCCGGGATCTGGTTGGATCGGCGTCTCGGTACATCCCCCTGGCTCTTGCTGACCTGCGTTTTCCTCGGTGCCGGCGGCGGCATCTATTCAATGTATCGGCGCATGACGGCTTCGCAGCGTGACGCGAAGCACAAACAGAGCTAATCGAGCGCAACTGGAGCGGGTTTGTGAACAAGGGTTTGGGACGGTACGCAATGGCGACGATCGGCGTGGTGCTCGTAGTCGGGGCCCTGCTGTCGCTGGCGTTCCGCGGACCCGGTGACACCGGGGCAATCTGGCTCAGCGCCGGGGTTGCCGTCGCCGTCCAGCTCGCTGCCGCTTCACTCGCGCGCCTCGCCGGCGCCAACAATCTCATGGTACGGATGGGCACTGGCGCCTTACTGCGCCTGCTCACGGTTGTCCTCTACGCCATTCTCGCCGCCAAGGTGATCGGGTTGCCGCTCGTTGCGGCTCTCGTGAGCTTGGCGGCGTTTCTTTTCCTGTCGACGTTGATCGAGCCCCTGCTGATCAAATCATGAAACTCCGCTTCGTTTTCCCATTGCTTGCGCTGTTCTCGACCGCGCTGCCGGCGCAGGAGCCTGTCGCACAGCAGCCGGCGGCCGCTGCCGCGCCCGGACCAGCGGATCTCATCATGTCGCACATCACGGACTCGCATTCGGTCGAGCTTCCGTGCCCGCTGAAGCACAACTGGAGCTGCGAGATCAAGCTGCCCACGTGGCACATCGGCCGCTTCGACATCAGCCTGACGAAGCATGTGATTTTCATGGTGATCGCCGCGCTCTCGGCGATCATCCTGCTCCTTCTCGTCGCGCGCGCACACAAACACCGGTCGCGCACAATTGGCCGGCCGACCGGGTTCGCGGCGGGCATGGAGTCGGTCATTCTCTATTTGCGTAACGAGATCTACATGCCGGTGTTGGGACACGGCGGCGAAAAGTTCGTGCCGTTCTGTCTCACGCTCTTCTTCTTCATCGTGTGGTGCAACCTCTGGGGCCTGATGCCGTGGGGCTCGGCGGCGACGGGCAACATCGCGGTCACGGCCACGTTGGCGATCATCACTTTCATCATCGTCGAAATCGCGGGCATCAAGTCGCTCGGGGCGGGCTACCTCGGCACGATCTTCTACTGGCCGCACGACATGCCATTCGTGATGAAAGCGATCATGACGCCCATCATGACACCGGTGGAAATCGTCGGAAAGTTCACGAAGCCCTTCGCGCTCACCATCCGTCTCTTCGCGAACATGATTGCGGGACACGTGATCATCCTCGCCCTCATCGGCCTGATCTTCATGTTCGGAGTGAAGACGACGTTCGTGCTGCCGATCGCGATGGCGCTGTTCA
>Ga0126377_10003366_pt1 | contig 11313 bp, 10 predicted proteins | sample PanSoiMetPlot_22_FD_92647 | JGI IMG/M metagenome (GOLD analysis project Ga0126377, IMG submission 92647) | Tropical forest soil microbial communities from Panama - MetaG Plot_22 | ecosystem: Environmental > Terrestrial > Soil > Tropical forest > Bulk soil | place: Panama | collected 2016-02-17
CCATCCCCGGCGAGATCTCGACCAGCTCGTCGGTGTCGGCGTCCACCTGGGCGGCGACGGAGCCGCGCTTCCTGGCTCTGGTCGAGGCGGCCCGCGCGGGGACGACCATCGCGGCGGTGTCGGCGACCGTGCTCGGCCGCGCTGCCGCCCGTTCCTCGGCCGCTGGTGCGGTACCCGCCGCGGGGAAGCCCGCCGTGGCGACACCCGGCGCGGCGCCCGGCCCGGTGGTGGGGGAGGAGCGCAGCCAGACCGGCTCGCCCGCGACGACAAGGGCGACGGATCCGCAGGCGGCGGCGACCGTCCGGTTGGCGGAGCCGACGACGTCGGCGAAGCGCGCCCCGATCTCGGTCGCCGGTACCACGGACAGACCGACCTCCGGGCTGACCAGCACCACCCGGGCGGGGGACACCGCGACGGCGGCGGCCAGGTCGGCAACGGCCCGCTCGACGTCGTCGCCGTCCCCGTCCGCGAGCAGCGCGGCCACCCAGCCGCCCAGGTCGTCGACCAGCAGGGTACGGCCGGCCTCGGCGCCGGCGACCAGCTCGATCAGTCGATCCGGCCGGCCGCCCACCTCCTCGGTGACCCACGTGTCGGGCCGCCGCTGCCGGTGCGCCGCGATCCGCGCCGACCAGCCGGTGTCGGTGCCGTCGGCGGCGGCTGTCGCGATGTAGCGGACGTCGCCGTCGCCGGTGACCAACGATTCCGCGAACTCGGACTTGCCCGACCGGATGCCTCCGAGCACGAGGACGGTCTTCGGGTGCGACTCCGACATGACCCGTACTGTATGGGGTCGCCCCGGCCGCCTGGCGTCGTGGTGATCCGCCGCGGGCGCGCCGTGCGCATTAGGCTTGCCAGGGCCGCGCCGCGCCGACGGCCGGACGACTCGAGCGGAGATCACGATGACATGGAACTGGCAGTACGAGGACGCCGACGGCGGCACGATCGCCGGCCCGGACGACGCCTTCCCGAGCCAGTCGGACGCGGAGTCGTGGCTCGGCCAGAAGTGGCGGGAGCTGGCCGGTGCCGGTGTGGCCACGGCGATCCTGACCGAGGACGACCGGGTCGAGTACCGGATGAGCCTCGCCCCGGCCGGGCAGTGACACGGTGAGCTACTACCTGTACGACGACGGGGTGCGCCAGCGGGTGCCTCGCGGCGCGTACCGCCCGCACCCGATCTTCATCTGCATGGTCGGCATCTTCGTCGCCAGCGGGGTGCTCGCGTGGAAGGAGATCGGCAACGACCGGCTCAACGTCTTCCTGTTCGTGGTCTTCGGCTGGCTGGTCTCGGTCTGCCTGCACGAGTACGCGCACGCCCTGGTCGGCCTGCACTCCGGCGACCGTGACGTGATCTACCGCGGCTACCTGTCGCTCAACCCCATGAAGTACGCCCACCCGCTGCTGACGTTCGTGCTGCCGGTGGTGTTCATCCTGTTCGCCGGCTTCGGCCTGCCCGGCGGCGCCGTGCTGATCGACCACAGCCAGGTGCGCCGCCGCTGGCAGGAGACCGCGATCAGCCTCGCCGGGCCGGCGGTCAACCTGCTCTTCGCGGTCGGCCTGATGCTGCCGTTCACGTTCGGGGTCGACGAACTCGCGCACCCGCTGTTCTGGTCGGCGGTGGCGCTGCTGGCGTACTTCCAGGTCGCGGTGCTGCTACTCAACCTGCTGCCGGTGCCCGGGCTGGACGGCGGCAACGCGTGGTTCCCGTGGCTGTCCTACGACTGGAAGCGCGGCTTCAACGCGGTCCGGCCGTACGGATTCCTGATCATCATCGTGCTGCTGTACCGGGGCCCGGTCCACGACGCCTTCTTCACCCTGGTCGACAAGGTGATCGACCTGTTCGGCATGAACCGGATCCTGATCTCGATCGGCTACTCGATCTTGCAGTTCTGGAAGTGACCTCGCCGGTCGCGGCGCCGCGGGTGCCGGGGCACCGCGCAACAGCCCGTCAGCCCAGGCGCGCGGCGAGGTCGGCGTGGCCCGCGTCCGCGGCGACCCGCGCCGGGGTGTTGCCGTCGTCGTTCACGGCCGCCGGGTCGGCGCCCGCCGCGAGCAACGCGTCCACCAGCACCGTGTCGCCGTTCTGGGCGGCGGAGTGCAGCGGCGTGTAGCCGTGGCTCTGGGTGGCCCGTACGTCCGCGCCGGCGGCGATGAGCAGCGCGGCCACGTCGGCGTGCCGGCCCGCCGCGGCGGCGTGCAGCGGCTGGATGCGCATCGGGTTGTCGGCGACCGCGTGCACGTCGGCACCGGCCTCGAGCAGCGCCGATGCCGCTCCGGGCGCGCCGAAGTAGGCGGCCAGCTGCAGCGGTGTGAACCCGTCGGCGGTACGGTCCTCGATGCCGGCGCCGTCGTCGAGCAGGGCGCGCACCCGTCCGGCGTCGTCCACCGCCGCCGCCTCGTGCAGGTCCAGGTCGCCCGCGGCGGCCGCGAGCTCGCGGGCCAGGGCGAACCGGTGGTGGTACATGGCGTAGAGCACGGGCGTCACGCCTGACTCGTGCCGGGCCCGCGCCGCTGCCGGGTCCTCGCGCAGCGCACCCAGTGCCGCGTCGGTATCCTCGCGCTCGATCGCTTCGAAGATCGTGGTCATGGTCCGCCTCCGTGTCACCGGGTGGTCCGGATCGGTGCTGCTTGATGCCAATGCTTCGACAGTCTAAACTTTAGACAATCGAAAGGCAAGGAGGGTACGGTGCCCGCACACCCCGCCGCCGGGCCACCGCCGGAGGGCGACGAACTCGCCGACCGCCTGCACTCCGCGACGATCCACCTGTTGCGCCGGGTCGCCGCCGTGGACGCGGAGTCCGGCCTGTCACCGGCCCGGCTGTCCGCGCTGTCGGTGCTCGTCTACGGCGGCCCGATGGCGATGACCGCGCTCGCCGCCGCGGAGCGGGTCAGCCCGGCGACGATCACCTCGACGGTGACCGGGCTGGAGGGCGCCGGGCTGGTCGCCCGGCACCGGTCGGGACCCGACGCGAGACAGGTGACCGTCGAGGCGACGGCGGCCGGCCGGGAGCTGATGACCGCGGCGCGGGCGCGGCGGCTGGCCGTACTCGGGGAGGGCTTGGCGACCATGACATCCGCGCAGCGCAAGGCGCTCGGCGTGGCCGTGCAGGCGATCGAGTCCATGCTCCGCTCCGGCCTGAGGCCGTGATCCCTTAGCGGTCGGCGTTCCGACGGTATTCCGTCGAAACCGCGTCGTTCCAAAGGATCACGGCGTCAGCGGGCGGCCGGCGCGGCTACGGGCGCTTCGCGGGGCTGCGCGTCTCGGCCGGGTCGCGTTCGACGACGCCGTCGAGCGCGCTGTCGATGGCCTTCAGCACGTCGGCGTCGAGCTTCACACCGCTCGCCTTCACGGCGTCGCGCACCTGCTCGGGGCGGGACGCGCCGACGATTGCGCTGGACACGTTCGGGTTCTGCAGCACCCACGCGACGGCGAGCTGAGCCATGCTCAGCCCCGCCTGCTCGGCGACCGGCTTGAGGCCCTGTACGGCGGTGAGCAGGTCGTCGCGGAGGTATTCGGAGATCATCCGGGCACCGCCCTGCTGGTCGGTGGCGCGGCTGCCGGCCGGTGGCGGCTGGCCGGGCAGGTACTTGCCGGTCAGGATGCCCTGCGCCATCGGCGAGAAGACGATCTGGCCCATGCCGAGCTCCTCGCAGGTCGGCACGACCTCGGCCTCGATCACCCGCCAGAGCATCGAGTACTGCGGCTGGTTCGACACCAGCTGGATCTTGAGATCGGTGGCCAGCTCGTACGCGGCGCGGATCTCCGAGGCCTTCCACTCGGAGACGCCGACGTAGTGCGCCTTGCCGGAGTGCACGATGTCGGCCAGGGCCTGCATGGTCTCGTCGATGGGGGTCTCGTAGTCGAAGCGGTGGCACTGGTAGAGGTCGACGTAGTCGGTCTGCAGGCGCTTGAGCGACCCGTTGATCGACTCCATGATGTGCTTGCGGGACAGGCCGCGGTCGTTGCGACCCTGCCCGGTCGGCCAGTAGACCTTCGTGAAGATCTCCAGGCTCTCGCGGCGCTCGCCGGCCAGGGCGCGGCCGAGCACCGCCTCGGCACGCGTGCCGGCGTAGACGTCCGCGGTGTCGAAGGTGGTGATGCCCTCGTCCAGCGCGGCCCGTACGCAGGCCACGGCGGCGTCCTCTTCGACCTGGGAGCCGTGGGTGATCCAGTTGCCGTACGAGATCTCGCTGACGAGCATGCCGGAGCGGCCAAGATGACGGAATTCCATGCCGTCGACCCTATCGGAGGGTCAGCGCCACCTCGATCGGACGGTCCTTACCGCCCCTCGTGTCGCCGCGGCGCCGGGTGGTGACGTCGAGCCGCCTCAGAGCACCGGGCGGGCGTCGGCGAGCAGCCGGTCGATCTCCTCGCTGACCGAGACGCGGGTCTGGTGCGTGGGGTCGATCAGGATGCGGCCCTTGCGGTCGAGCGCTCCCCAGCGGCCGCCGTCGTCGGTGATGAGGAACGCCACCGGGTGGATGACCAGCGATGTGAACGCCGGATCCACCAGCGTGCGGCCGGACCGGTCCACGACGCCCTTGCGGCCGCGCAGTTGCACGACGGCGAGGCCCTCGTCGGAGAAGCCGTCGATGTAACGGCCGTCCGAGAGGGCGGTGCTGAACAGGTCGTACTGGAACGGCACGACGACCCGCCCGACGCCGTCAACCGCTCCCCAGCGGCCGCCCCGGCGCACCGCGGCGATGCCGCGGCGGAACGGGCGTACGTCGTCGAAGCCGGTGGAGATGGTGACCGTGTTGGACTTGTCGATGGCGATCCAGCTGCCGTTGCCGTCCCGGGACACCCAGGCCAGACCTCCGGCGAACGAGCTCACGCCGAGGTAGCCGCGCTTGGCCGGGATCAGCGTCTCGCTGGACTCGTCGATCAGCTCCCACGTCTCGTGCTCGGGGCGGCGCACCCACGCGACGCCGTCGCGGAACGGCTGGATGTCGGCGTAGTGGGCCTCGATCTTCGTCTCGCCCTCGGCGTCGGTGAAGCCCCACAGGCCGGTCGAGTCGTCCATCGCGGGCGACGGCGGCCGGCTGATCTGCTTGATCTCCTCGATCGTGCGCGGGTACGGACCCCAGCCGTTGAACATGACCTGGCGGAACACCGCGTCCAGGGCCAGCTCGGTCGCGGCCATCAGGTCGGGGTCCTCCTGCTTGCGCAGGTCGAGAGCCTTCTCGAAGTGGTTGCACGCCTCGATGTAGCGGCCCTGGTCGTACGCGCACTTGCCGGCGTGCTGGTGCATGGTGCCGCGCAGGCGGTCGGGCAGCTCCGTCGAGTTCGCCTCGGCGAACAGCCGGTCGGCCTCGGCGTACTCGCCGCGCCACTGGAGCACGTGGGCCAGGCGCGCCTGGCAGATCGCGATGCGGCGCAGCTCCCCGGTGGCCTCGGCGTGCGCGAGCGCGATCTTCGCATCGGCCAGCGCAGAGTGCAGGTCGCCCAGGATGCGGGAGACCACCGCGCGCAGGCTCAGCAGCCGGGCGCGGGCCGCGTTGTCCGTACGCTCATTGATCTTGGCGGTGAGCATGTCGCGGACCTCCTCGAGGCCTTCCCGGTCCTCGACGACCTCGCGCAGCGTCTCGGAGTCGAACACCCACTCGTAGGTGGCGAGGATCTGTTCGGGGTCGGGTCCGGACGGCTCCGGCGGTGCCGAGGTCGGTGCGACGTCGTCGGCGGGCGGCACCGAGATCGGCTCGTCGTCCACGGTGGACGCGTCACGTACCGACGCCAGTTCACCGGTGTGCGGCGGTCGCGTGGCGGGTGGCGCGGACACCGGCAGGTCGGCGACGGGGACGGTGGTCTCGCCCGGTGGCGCCGCGGGCGGAGCCGAGGTCGGCGGCCCGGAGACCGGGGGAGCGGAGACGGGGGGCGCCGAGACGGGGTGCCGGGGCGACGGCGGCGCCGATGCCGGAACGGCCGTGACCGGCGCGTCGGCCGGCGGCTCGTCGTGGGTCCGCCTGCGTCGCGGTGCCGCCAGCCTGTCGAACGGCACGGCCGTGACCTGCGCGTTCGAGGGCACGCCGGTGCCCGGTGCGGCCGGCAGCGTGCTGAGGTCGGCGGGTACGGCGGTGACCGGCGCGTCGGCCGGCGGCTCGGGCGCACGCCGGCGGCCCGAACGGGGCGGCTCGGCGGGCGGCGGGGGTGTTCCGTGCGGCGACCTGCGCGCCGGGCCACCCGGCTGCTGCGGGCCGGCGTAGGCGGTGGCCGGGCCGGGCACGCGCGGCGCGCCACCGGGTGGCGTCTCGGCGGTGAGCGCCGGGTCGTCCGGGCGGCGCGGCGGTCGCGGGCCCGAGCCCGGGTACCCGGCGGGCGGGTACGGCGGCTGCGTGGGTCCACGCCCCGGCGGGTAGGCGGGCTGCCCGGGGGATCGTGGGTCGCGCCCGTACCCGTCGGGCGGGTATTGGTCCCGACCGTCCGGCGGGCGCTGGTCGCGCCGGTGCCCGTCGGGAGGGTACGGGTCGTGGCCGTCCGCCGGGCGCGGGCCGGGGATCCGCGGGTCCTGCCGTGGCTGCCGGCCCGGCTGTCCGTCGCGCGGCGGGTAGCCCGGCTGGCCGTGGCCGCCCTGCTGCGGCCCGGGGCGCTCCTGATGCGGGCCGGAGCGCTGTTGCCCGGGATGCGGCGGAACCTGGTAGGCCTGGCCGGGCGGCGGCTGGCCACGGTGTGGCTGGCCCTGCGCTGGCTGGCCCTGCGGTGGCTGGCCGCGGTGTGGCTGGCCCGGATGCGGCTGGTCGGGGTGCGGGGCGCCGGGGACCGGGCTGCGGGCCTGCCGGGGGCCGCCACGCTGCAGCGGCACCGAGGCGCGGCCGGCACCGGGAGGCGCCGGTGTCGGCGCGCCGGGCTCCCCGTACGGCCGGCCGCCGGCGCGCCGGTCGTCGCCGTCGTCCTCGGGGTTGTCCTGGTCGCCGTCCTGCTGGGGGGCGACCCGTTGCCACGACATGGTCGGCACCGTCGCCCAGGCGGGCCCCTGGTGGGGGCGCGGGCGTTCGTCGGAACGGTCGTTGCTCATGATCACCTCCCCCGGTATTTCCGTGCACGGTCAGGGCGGACCCGCTACGCTCTCGCGGGCCCGGTGTCGAAGGAGGGTACGTGGTGCGTGCGTCCACCTCCGCCGGGGGCCCGGGGTCCGCGATGCGGTCGCCCATACCTTTGCAGACTTTCGCCGTTTTGGCCAAGGCCGGATTCCGTCGATACTCCACATATCGCCAGGCGACGCTCGCCGGTGTCTTCACCAACGTCGTCTTCGGGTTCATGCGCTGTTTCGTGCTGCTCGCCGTGGCCGCCGCGGGCAACGGTTCGGTCGCCGGGTACGAGGGATCCCAGCTGGTCACGTACGTGTGGGTCGGCCAGGGGATGATCACGGTCGTCGGGCTGTGGGGCGACACGGAACTCGCCACCCGGATCCGTACCGGTGACGTGGTGGCCGACCTGCTCCGGCCGATTCACCCGGTGGCGTCGTACCTGGCGGTGGACATGGGTCGCGCCGCGTTCGCGGTGACCTCCCGGATGGCCGTACCGGTCCTGGCGGGGCTGCTCGCGTTCGACTTCTACGTGCCGCACGACGCCGTGACGTACCCGATCTTCGCGGCCTCGCTGCTGCTGGCCACCGTGCTGTCGTTCGGCTGCCGCTACATCGTCAACGCGGCCGCGTTCTGGATCATGGACGGGCGGGGCCCGCAGATCGCCTGGCAGCTAGCGTCCACGCTGCTGGGCGGGCTGTACTTCCCGCTGCACTTCCTGCCGCCGGCCGCGGTGACCTGGCTGTGGCTGGCCACGCCGTTCCCGTCGCTGCTGCAGGCGCCGCTCGACATCGCCAGCGGGCACGCCTCGACGCGGCTCGCGCTCGGTTACCTGGGCGTCGCGGCGGTCTGGACGGTCGTCATCTTCGTGGTCGCCGTGCTGGTGCAGCGCCGCGCCGAGCGTCGCCTGGTGGTGCAGGGTGGTTGAGTCAGGGGAGCGGTTCCGGCCCTACCGTCTGATGCTGGCCGCGCAGGCGCGGGCGCAGCGATCGTACCGCGCGTCGTTCACCGTCGAGGTGATCGGCGCGACCGTCTTCACCGGGCTCGACCTGCTCACCGTGCTGGTCATCTTCCGGGTCACCAGGACGCTCGGCGGCTTCGCGTTCCCGTCGGTGTTCCTGATGTCGACGACCTCGGGGTTGTCCTTCGCCGCGGCCGACCTGGTCGTCGGCAACGTCGAGAAGCTGCGGCTGGGCATCCGGACCGGCCAGCTCGACGTGCTGTTCATCCGGCCGCTGGGCATCCTGCGCCAGCTCGTCGCGACCGACTTCGAGCTGCGCCGGATCGGGCGGGTCATCGAGGGCCTGGTGGCCGTCGGCATCGCGTGCGCCCTCGCCCACGTCGCATGGTCGGTGCCGGTCGCCTTGCTGCTGGTGCTGACCGTGGTCTCCGGCACGGTGTTCTTCGGCGCGCTGTTCGTCGCGGGTGCCACCGTGACGTTCTGGTGGATCGACTCGGGCGAGTTCGCCAACGGCTTCACGTACGGGGGCCGCGACTTCACCACGTACCCGGTGAACGTCTACGGCACCTTCTTCCGCCGGCTGTTCGCCTTCGGCCTCGGCTTCGCGGCCGTCGCGTACTACCCGGTGCTGACCCTCCTGCACCTGCCCGACCCGCTCGGGCTGCCCACCTGGACCGGCTGGCTGTCCCCGGTGGTCGCGGCGGTGGCCGCCGCGGCGGCCACCGCCGCCTGGCGAGCCGGCGTACGCCACTACAGGAGCACCGGATCGTGACCGTCGTGATCGAGGCGCAGGGGCTGCGCAAGGACTTCATCCTCACCGGTCGGGCGGGTCGGTTCCGGCGGACCCGCCGCGTGGTGTCCGCCGTCGACGGGATCGACCTGACGGTCGAGCGCGGCGAGATGCTGGGCTACATCGGGCCGAACGGCGCCGGCAAGTCCACGACGCTCAAGATGATGACCGGCGTGCTGACCCCGTCGGGCGGCTCGGTCAGCGTGTGCGGGCTGCGACCGGTGCCGCAGCGCACCCGGCTCGCCCGGCACATCGGCGTGGTCTTCGGGAACCGTTCGCAGCTGTGGTGGGACCTGCCGCTGCGTGAGTCGTACGAGCTGCTGCGCCACATCTACCGGGTGCCCGCCGCCGAGCACGCGGCCCGGCTGGCCCGCTGCCGGGAGATGCTCGACCTCGACGCGTTCGCGGACACCCCGGTCCGCCAGCTCTCCCTCGGCCAGCGGATGCGCGGCGAGATCACCGCCGCCCTGCTGCACGACCCGGAGGTGCTCTTCCTCGACGAGCCGACGATCGGCCTCGACGTGGTGAGCAAGCAGGCGGTACGCGGGTTCCTCGCCGCCGTTGGCGCCACCGGCGACACCACCGTCGTGCTCACCACGCACGACCTCGCCGACATCGAGAAGCTGACCCGCCGGCTGGTGGTTATCGACCACGGCCAGGTGGTGCACGACGGCAGTGTCGAGTCGCTGCACGAGCGGTACGGCTCCCGCCGCCGGGTGGTGGTCGACCTCGACGCGCCGCCGGAGGACACCCGGGCACACCTCGACGTGCTCGGACCGGGGATCACCCTGGAGGAGGCGTCAGCCGACCGGCTGCGGTTGTCGTACGCGCTCGCCGGCGGTGCCAACGCCGGTGCGCTGGTCGCCGCCCTGGCCAGCGTCGCGCCGCTGCGCGACCTGTCGGTGATCGAGCCCGACATCGAGGACGTCATCGCCCGCATCTACCAGCGCTGACACACGCACCGGCCGGGCCGCTGGCACGCCGGCGGGTGCGTCAGCGTCAGCGCGTCGGTTCGTGGCAGCCCGTCGGACCGTAGCGGCGCGTCGGACGGTGGCGGCGCCGAGCGCCGTGACCGTCGCGCCGAGCAGCGCGGCGACGGCCGGGACCAGGAAGGCGCCGGCGAAGCCAGCGGACTGTGCCAGCGGTCCGGCGATCCCGGCGCCGAGCGCGACCCCGCCGACCGTGCCGCTGGCCAGCAGCGTCATGACCGTGCCCGCGCGTTCGGCCGGCGCGACCCGGCCCGCCAGCGCGTACACGGTCACGAGCAGGGGCGCCGCGGCCACCCCGACGACCGCGAGGGCGGGCGCCAGGGTGCCGACGGAGCCGACCGCGGGCAGGGTCAGCGTTGCCACGAACAGGCCGGCCGCGAACACCGGCAGCCGGGCGCCGAGGCCCCACCGCGCCGGCAGCCACGCCGTCGCGATGCCGGCCGTCGAGCTGCCCACGCCGAGGATGGCGTACACCGTCCCGGCGGCGCCCGGGTGGCCGACCGAGCCGGCCAGCGCCGCGACACCGGTCTGCGTGGCGCCGAAGACCACGCCGAGCGCGACCATTGCGGTGACCAGCACGGTCACCGCCACCACGGGCATGCGGCGGGTGCGGCCGGCAGCCGGCGCCGCTGCCACCGCGCGGGAGGTGTGGTGCAGCGCGAACGGCACACCCGCCGCCAGGATCAGGGCCGCGGCCACCAGCAGCGGCACCGCCGGCACCGTGACCAGGGCCAGCACGCCGACCAGGGCGGGACCGGCGACGTACGACGCCTCGTCGGCGGCACCCTCGTACGCCATCGCGGTGGGCACCAGCTCGGAACGGCCATGGCGGTGGAGCAGGGTGGTCCACCGTACCCGGATCAGGGGTCCGACCTGCGGTGTCGACAGGCCCACCACGGCCGCGAGCGCGACGCAGGCGGCCAGGCCGGCTCCGGTGGTGGCGGCGAGCACGGTCAACGCCAGCGCCCCGCCGTTGACCAGGGCGGCCGCCACCCCGATGCGGCCCTGGCCGAGGCGGTCGGTGAGGGCGCCGACGACCGGCCCACCGGCCGCCGCCCCGATGCCCAGCGCAGCGGCGACGGCGCCGGCACGGACGAACGAGCCGGTGGTCGACGAGATGAGCATGATCACGCCGAGCGGCGACATGGCGGCCGGCAGGCGCGCCAGGAAGGCGAGCGCGAGCAGGCCGGGGCCGCTCACGCGGAACAGCGAACGGTACGAGGTGCGCGGTGACACGCGGAATCTCCAGGGTTGCCGGGTCGACGCGCCGTCCCACCCACCGGCGCGCCCCTTGCAGGCCCTGTGCATTTCGACCCCGTGCCAGCGGGCATCGCCGCAGCTGGGCGGATCGAACCCGAAGAGGCTAGCGCACTTCGGCGCCGCGCGCCGTAACGCCGATCACGTCAGCGCTGCATCGCCTTGGCCAGGTCGGCGAGGCCGGCATGCGTCGGCGGGTCCATCCAGAAGAGGATCTCCGCGACACCCTCGGCCCGCCACGCCGCGATCGCGTCGGCGAGCGCGTCGACGTCGCCCACCACGCCCGGCGCGTCGGC
>Ga0126377_10003367_pt1 | contig 11312 bp, 10 predicted proteins | sample PanSoiMetPlot_22_FD_92647 | JGI IMG/M metagenome (GOLD analysis project Ga0126377, IMG submission 92647) | Tropical forest soil microbial communities from Panama - MetaG Plot_22 | ecosystem: Environmental > Terrestrial > Soil > Tropical forest > Bulk soil | place: Panama | collected 2016-02-17
AAAGCAGGAGGAAGGGCCGGATTGACCTCGAAGAGAAAACGCGTCGAGTTCATTCAGGAGCTGGTCGAGAGCCAAATGAGGAGAGCGGCGGAGTCTAGCATCGCTTTTCCTGTAACCCGCGATCGCCTGCCGATTAAGGCCTTGAACGGCTAAATTTTTCTTGACTAGTATTCAGTAGATAGTATTAACTACCGCGCACTGTAATCCAATCAACACTCGTGTGGTGTAGATGGCCGTAGAGGATCCCGAAGCCGAAGGTGCTGAAGGGCTGGAGTCCGCCGAGAAAAAGTTTCAGCGCGAGCTGAACGCCGGTCTGATCGCTCTCGTCCTGCTTTCGGTTCTCGATCGCGCCGATGAAGACCTGTACGGCTACCAGATCGCGAAGCAACTCCAGGCCGTCGCCCCCGGGCTCAGTGTGTTCAAGCAAGGGGCGCTCTACCCGGTCCTCCGCAACATGAGCGCCGGTGGCTTGCTCGCGAGTCGCGTGGTTCCTTCTTACGCCGGTCCCCCGCGCCGCTATTACCGCATCACCGACCAGGGTCGCGTGGTTCTCAAGCAATGGCTCGGCATCTGGGAGCAGACACGCGACTTCGTCGACCTCTTCACCCAGCCGGTCCGCAACGACTGATCCAGGAGATTTCCGATGTCCCGCTCCGCACCGCGCTCCGTCGAACAATATCTCGAACAACTCAAGGCCGCGCTCGCGGGCGAGGACCCGGCGCTGCAACAGGACGCGCTCTACGACGCGGAAGAGTACCTGCGTGCAGAGATCGGCCAGCATCCCGGCAAGTCCGAGGCCGATGTACTCGAACTCATCGCCAGCACGTACGGTGCGCCGGACGAGGTCGCGGACGCCTATCGCACGACGGAGGCCACCGTGCGCGCCGCGCTCGCGACCCCGCCGCGCCGCGCCCCGCGCGGCGCGCTCGGGAAGTTCTTCGGCGTGTACTCGGACTGGCGCTCCTACGCCTCGCTCTTCTTCATGTTCCTGTCGCTCGTCACCGGGATCATCTACTTCACCGTCGCGGTCACGGGACTCGCCATTTCCGCGGGCACGATGGTCCTGATCATCGGCTTTCCGTTCTTCCTGCTGTTCCTCGGGCTGGTGCGCGCCCTGGCGCTCGCTGAAGGGCGCATCGTCGAAGGACTGACCGGGACACGCATGCCACGCCGGCCGGCGCACGCGTCGACGACGGCGCCCTGGTACCAGCGCATCATGGACATACTCAAGGACCGCCACACCTGGACTGCGCTGCTCTACATGGTTCTGAAGCTGCCGATCGGCATCGTCTACTTCACGATCGCCAGCGCCGGGCTGGCGATTGGCCTTGGGCTCACGGTCGGGCCGCTTCTGTGGGCCCTTTATCTCGCAGGCTGGGTCACGGTGAGCGGCGATGTGCGGATGGATGGCCTGGAGCCATGGGCCATTCCGTTCGTGATGATCATCGGCATCTGCGTTCTCACGCTGATGCTGCACCTGGCAAAAGGCGTCGGCCGCATGCACGGCCATCTCGCCAAGGCGCTGCTGGTGCGTCCCGTGAATTGATGGCTCCGCTCGGACGATCGATGCGGCCTGCGTGCACAGGGATTTCCGCGATGAAGCGTGCACTCGCGATTTGTGCGGCCGCGGGTGGCGCGGTCGCCCTCGCCTTCTTCGCCGCGCGCCATTGGCCAGCGAAGGAATCACTACTCGAGCCGGCCCATCCCGAGCAGAGCCGCGCGGCCACGCCCATGGCCGGATGCCTGCCCACCGGCGATGGCTTTCTGCGCGCCCGACTCGATGGCGCGCTCGACCTCAAGCTCGACTGGAAAAACGACGGGACACAGTGTGAAGGCATGCCGCGCCCCGACAACAACGGCGTGCGCGTCACGTTCAGCCGCGAAATCGACGCCGGTCAACGTCGGCTGGTGATCGTCTTTGGCATCGCGGGCCTGAGCGAGAGCAGTTCGGGGCACGGGCTGCCTGCAAACGTCACCATCATCGAGGAGGGTCTGGCGCGCATCTACAGCACGCAGGGCGACGACAAGTGCACGCTCGATGACGTGAAGCAGCAGTTGATCACGCCGTGGCGCAAGGAATCGCGCACCTACCGGGTCAGCGGTCGCGGCTTCTGCATCCAACCCGCGCGCGCCGTGGGCGGCGATGCCACGGTACTGATGAGCACCTTTGACTTTGTCGGCCAGGTCATCTACACGGGAACCGACACCTCGCCGCAAGCCATCACCCACACGACATGAAGAACCTCGCCTTCGCCGCACGCATCGGCAGTATCGCGGCAACCCTGGTCTGTGCCGCCGGACTTGCACTCGCCCAAGAGAGTGCCCACGAGCCGCTCAGCGCATTCCCGCGCTCGCCGCTCAGCATTCAAAGCGACGACGCGCGGCACGAGTTCACTGTCTGGGTCGCCGACACGCCGTCGCGACGCGCGCAGGGCCTCATGTTCGTCAAGTCGCTCGCGCAGGGGACCGGGATGCTGTTCGTGTTCGCAGAGCCGCAGGGCGTCAGCATGTGGATGAAGAACACCCTGATATCGCTCGACATGCTGTTCGTGGCGGCCAATGGGCAGGTGATCCATATTGCGGCCGACGCAAAGCCCGAGTCGCTTGCGACCATCAGTTCCATGGGCCTCGTGACCGGCGTGATCGAGCTGGCCGGAGGCGAGGCCAGGCGTCTCGGCATTCACACCGGCGACCGCGTCATCCATCCCGCCTTTGGCCAGGGTCGATAGTCTGCGGGCTGCCGCCCCGGGATAGTTCGGCTAAGATCCTGCCCTCCGCAGGTACAACAACACCCAGGCCTGCGCATCCGGGTTCAACAGGGAGTCGAGCACATGAACGCTTACCTTGGACGGAGCCTGGTCTTCGCGGGCCTCGCTCTCGTCGCGGCATCGGCTGCGCGCGCCGGGCAACCGGAGGACAGCTGGTACATCGCGCCAGGCGTGCATGCGATGTGGATGGACGATGAGCGCCACGTGGATGATGACTGGGCCGCGCAACTCGCCGTTGGCAAAGCCATCAACAAGTACTGGGACATCGAACTCGATGCCTGGTACGGCAAGTTCGATGGCGCCGGTGGCAACGACCTGGAGCTCACCTCACTCGGCGTCAACGCGCTCGCGGTGTTCTATCGCGAATCGCGCATCGCGCCGTTCATCCTCATCGGAGGCGGCGCGCAGAAAGACGATTTCGATGTGACCGGGAGCCAGACCAACCCCTACATCGATCTCGGCGCCGGCGTGCTCATCACGCTCGCGCAATCCCAGGACTGCAGCCGCGGGCTGGCGCTGCGCGGCGAGGTTCGCGGACGCAATGACTTCGTCGGCGGGCAGAACGATCGGCTCGTCGACTACATGGCCGGCCTGAAGCTGCTGTTCTACTGGGGTGGCAAGAGCTGCCTGGTTGCGGAGGAAAAGCCGCTCCCGCCGCCACCGCCGCCCCCTCCCGCGGCGCCTGCGGACAGCGATGGCGATGGCGTGCCCGACACGGCGGATCGCTGCCCGGGCACTGCCGCGGGTGTGCCAGTCGATGCGACCGGTTGTGAGCTCGACACGGATGGCGATGGCGTGCCCGATCACCGCGACAAGTGCCCGAACACGCCGAAAGGCGATCGCGTCGATGCGGACGGCTGCAGCCTGACGCGCAGGCTCGAGGTGTTCTTCGACAATGATTCGAGCAAGCTCAAGCCCGAGTCCTACGACGATATGAACCTCGCCGTCGAGCTCCTGAAGCGCGTGCCAGCCGCCACGGCTGTCATCGAGGGTCACACCGATTCGAACGGCCCGGACGCGCACAACCAGCGCCTCTCCGAAGCGCGCGCGAAAGCGGTGCGCGACTACATGGTGAGCATGGGCATCGACCCGTCACGGCTCGAAGCGCGCGGGTTTGGTGAATCGCAGCCGGTCGCCGACAACGCGACCGCTGAAGGCCGCGCGCAGAACCGGCGCGTCGTGTTGCGCCGAACGGATCAGCAATAGATCAACCAGGGCGGACCGGTGGGCGTGAGAGCCCACCGGCCGAGCCCGGGACCCGGAGACTTCCTTGAAGCATCGTTGGGCCATCCTCTGCGAGAGATTCTCGATCGACCAGCGCTCGAACAACGTCACCCTGTTCGGGATCATCGATGAGATCCACATGCCGAAGGCCGCGGTAGCGGAGGCGATGGCCTCCGGCCGCCCGACTGCTGTGCAGATTCAGTCAGTGCTGCTGGTACAGACGGAGCGCTCCGACATGGACGTACCAGAGAAAGGGAATCTCGAGTGCCGCCTGTTCGACGCCAAGGGCATCGAGCTCGGCGTATCGCGCACCGAGGCCAACCTCGAGCAGGGCCGCCGTATACGCTCAGCGTTCAACATCAACGTGTTACCCATCACGAGCGAAGGCATCTACCACTACCGCATCTTCCACGCCGGCGATGCCGCGCCGCAGCAGGTCGACGAGTTGCCACTCTACGTCGTCTTCGATTCGCCGCCCTCCACTTGACCGAATCCGGTCTTGCGGCACAGCGCTGCGCCTGTTCAGGCAACCGCTCAAAAACCAGCTGTTGTATCAGTGATACAACTGCTGTTCGTCCCTGATGCGTACTTGCAACGAATAACTTGGCGCTTCGCGCTAAACCCGTAAAACATCCCGTTTGTCCCGCGTGAAACGCGGTTTGCACCCCATCCCGCGATCCGAAACGATTCGTACGATGCTGTTGCTTTCACGCGAAACCGCTTCACTTCAAAGTTCGCTTGTTGCTATTATCCGGACACGGTTCTGCCGGGGACTTCCGACCCGACGGAGCAGGCTACCCAGGGGTACCGGCGGCCGCACTTGCATCCAGGCCGTCGCAGTAGTGCAGAAAATCAAGTCTCTCTTGCAGGAGGACGCATCAATGACGAGTAACAGTACGATCCGTACTGCGGTTCGTCTCGCGCTGGCCAGTAGTGCAGCGACATCGGCGATGTATGGAGTCGCCGCCGTTGCACAAGAAGCGCAAGACGCAGCTGCGGAAGTCGGAACGATTGTCGTAACAGGCACGCGCCTCGCGTCGCCGAATCTCCAGTCGATCAGCCCGATCACCGCCATCACCCAGGAAGACATGGGGCTGACGGGCAAAGTCCGCATCGAAGACATCATCAACCAGTTGCCGCAGGCATTCGCGGCCCAGGGCTCGACGATTTCGAACGGCTCTGACGGCACCGCGAGCGTGAACCTGCGCGGCCTCGGCGTGAACCGCACCTTGGTGCTGGTGAACGGCCGTCGCCTCATGCCTGGTGATCCGGACGGCGGCAGCGCTGCCGACCTGAACTTCGTGCCGATGTCGTTGGTGAAGCGGGTCGACGTGCTGACGGGCGGCGCATCCTCGGTGTATGGCGCCGACGCCGTGGCCGGTGTCGTGAACTTCATCATGGACAGCGATTTCGAAGGCCTGCGCTTCGACGCGAACTACAACTTCAACCAGCATCACAACGACAACTCCGTCGCGGCCGCGCCGGTTGCCGCGCGCAACTTCCCGCTGCCGGACGACAACGTCAACACGGGCTATGGCCGTGACTTCACGCTGTCGCTGGGCATCGGTGGCCCGGGCGACAAGGGTCATGCGACGTTCTATGTCGGCTATCGCGACATCGACTCGGTGCTGCAGTCGAACTATGACTACAGCTCGTGCGCACTCGGCTCAGGGGCCCAGTTCACCTGCGGTGGTTCGTCCACGGCTTTCCCCGGACGTTTCCTCTCGGTGAACCCGGTGACGTTCGCGACCCCGAACAGCAACACGATCGGCGCGGGCAATGCGCTCGTACCGTTCACCGCTGCAGACCAGTACAACTTCGGACCGCTGAATTACTACCAGCGTCCGGATACGCGCTACTCGGCCGGTGCGTTCGCGCACTACGACGTCGCGGATCACGTGCAGGCCTACGGCGAGTTGATGTTCATGGACGATCGCTCGATCTCGCAGATCGCGCCCAGCGGCTCGTTCCTTGCCGACCAGAGGGTCAATTGCGACAACCCGCTCTTGTCACCGTCGATGGTGCAGACGTGGTGCACGCAGTTCGGCCTCGGCCCGACCGACATTACGGACGTCCTCATCGGTCGTCGTAACGTCGAAGGTGGCGGACGCCAGGACGACATCGGTCACGAAGCCTATCGCTTCGTGGCAGGTTTCCGCGGCGACATCACCCCGACCTGGAGCTATGACGGCTACTTCCAGCACGGCCGCACCAAGCGCAACAGCACCTACAACAACGACATGTCGTTGGTGCGTGAAGCGCGTTCGTTGCAGGTGCGCAATGACGCCAACGGCGTACCGCAGTGCGTATCGTTCCTCGATGGAACGGATCCGAACTGCGTGCCGTGGAACATCTTCCAGGCCGGTGGCGTGACGCAGGGCGCTCTGGACTACCTCCAGACGCCGGGCTTCATCCGCGCGGAAGCGCAGGAGCAGATCGCCCACCTGGACTTCACGGGTGACATGACCAACCTGGTCAAGCTGCCGACCGCCGAAACGGGTCTGCAGGTCAACATCGGCGCGGAGTACCGCGACGAGAAGACCGACTTCGCCCCGGACGTCGAGTTCGTGACGGGTGACCTCGCCGGCCAAGGCGGCGCCACGACCCCGACCCATGGTCGGTTCAACGTGACGGAAGCCTTCGTCGAAGCGCGTCTGCCGTTGGTTGAAGGCAAGACCGGAGCGCAGCAGTTGTCGTTCGAAACCGGCTATCGGTATTCGGACTACAGCACCGGCTTCAACACCGATACCTACAAGTTCGGTATGGATTGGGCGCCGGTCGAATGGTTGCGTCTGCGTGGCAGCTACCAGCGTGCGGTGCGTGCACCGAACGTCGGCGAGTTGTTCTCAACGCAGTCGGTGGCGCTCGACGGCGTCAACGATCCTTGCGACGGCGTAGCGGGTGATGGTCTGGACAACGGCCCAACGGCAACGTTGGCGCAGTGCCAGCTCACCGGCATGACGGCTGCGCAGTACGGGACTGTTACACAGAACCCGGCCGCACAGTACAACGGCCTGCTCGGTGGCAATCCCGAGCTCAAGCCTGAGACGTCGGACACCTGGTCGTATGGCTTTGTGTTCCGTCCGAGCTTCGCCAACCTGACAGTCGCGGTCGACTACTTCGACATCAAGGTCGCCGACGTGATCAGCAGCGTAAACGGCGGCAACGCCGATACGTACCTGAACCAGTGTCTCGCGACGGGTGCGCAGGAGTTCTGCAGCTTGATTCACCGCGATCAGTTCGGATCGCTGTGGCTGCAGCAAACTGGCTTCATCCAGGACACCAGCCTCAACCTGGGCGGCCTGCGTGTGAAGGGCATCGACCTGCAGAGCAACTACAACTGGGATGTCGGCGGCGGCCATCGCCTCGGCTTCAGCCTGGTTGGCAGCTACCTGCTCGAGAACAAGACCCAGACGTTGTCGACGGTCAACTTCTATGACTGCGCCGGTCTGTACGGCAGCATCTGCGGAGTCCCGTCACCCGAATGGCGTCATACGTTCCGCACGGATTGGCACACCCCGTGGGCCGGTCTGAACATGTCGCTGGCCTGGCGTTACTTCGACAGCGTGAAGCTGGACCACAGCAGCAGCGACCCACAGCTCGCTGCCCCGGTGCCGGCGACCGATGCGAAGTTCGATGCCAAGAGCTATATCGACCTGACGGCGGCGATGACCTTCGCCGACAACTACACGCTGCGAATCGGTGCGAACAATCTGCTGGATGAGGATCCTCCGCTGGTTGGCCAGGCCAACTGCCCGGCTGGATTCTGCAACGGCAACACCTTCTCGCAGGTGTACGATACGCTCGGACGTCAGTGGTTCATGTCTCTGACGGTAGACTTCTAAACCTTCGCGCGATTGCGCTAACCAAACGGCGGGCTTCGGCCCGCCGTTTTTTTTTCCACAGTTTGGTGCCGAGCGGGCCGGAAAGTGGGATAAAGGCGGATGATTCCGGGACGAGCGTGTGGCACTATCTACGAAGGTCTTACTGGGTGGTTGCAGCCATGAAAACTACAGGAAGTCGCTGGGGTATCGCGTTATTGATCGTGTCCGGTGGAGTGCTTGCGGCCGAGCCACCGGCTCCTGCCGATTCGGCATCAGCAGCGACGCCCGCTGCTACGCAGACCGAGGCTGCCGCACCGGCTCCAGCCGCTGCGGCTGCTGAGAGCGCGGCGACCAAGATCGAAACAAAGACGGACGCGGCAAAGCCGGCTGCCCCTGCAGCGGCCGCGGCACCTGCAGCCAAGGAAGGCTCGCCGCTGGCCGAGGATGCGGAATTCCAGCGCGCGGCGAAGAGCTACACCAAGGTGGAGCAGAAGGGCAGGACGATGTACTGCAAGAAAGAGTATCCGATGGGCAGTCGCTTGCCCGTCACGCAGTGCCTCACCGAGGGCGAGCTCGCGGACCAGGTGCGCAGCACCGGCCAGATCAAGGAACAGATGCAGACGCGTCCGAAGGGTATTCCGAATCCCGCTGGCTGACCTGGGTCGGCAGCCGCGTAATCAGCCTTAGTCTGCTGGCTGGGCGAAGAGATCGCCCAGCCAGTTCTTGCCCGTCCGATAGGCTCCGAGCCTCTCTTCCATGAGGCCCGTCTTCCACTGCAAAGCGTGCGCCTTGTCGAGCGCCGCTTGTTGCAGTGTCGCGGCACGGTCGAACTGACCGTTGGCGGCGTGTGCAGCGGCTGCGACCTCGAACATCTGGGGATCCGACTGGATCGGATTCTTGAGAAGCTTGTCCGCCGCGGTGAGCGCCGCGCGCGGATCACGCAGCGCATCCGTCGATGAGGTGGCGAGCAGCGCAGCCGCATGCTTGCGAACATAGAACTGATCCGACAGCGCCGCAGATTCGACGAGGTTCCGCGCTCTGCCGATCCGCTCGACGGAGGGATGTTCGCGCAATATCTGTTCGGCGAGGGCGAGCTGTGCGGCCTCGTCGCCTTCGGCGACCGCCTGGTTGAACCAGGGCATTTTCTTCGTGTCCTGGCCGCAGGCGCCAAGGAGCTCGAAACGGCGTCCCACGCGGTATTGCGCGAGCCCGTGACCTCCTTGGGCTGCCTTGATGAGCACCTGGTCGGCCTCCTGCGCGCTGACTCCGATCGTGGGATCCAGGCCGCCGGCAACTCCGATCGCGTACTGAGCTCCCGGGTCACCGTTCTTTTCATTCGTTCGCAGCTTCTCGAGGTACCCGCCGTCCGCCCAAGAGGCGCTCTGCGGCGATTTCCGATACCTGAAAACAATCGTCAACCGCGACTCCACCGGAGCGCCATTGACCGAGGCCGGTGTGAACTCCGATTTCAGCAGGGCTGCGATCGCAGCGGGTTCTGCATCTCGCGCAGGAAGACTCAACAGGATCTCAGGGTCGCGCGCGCGCCCCTGTGCGTCTACCGTCGCTTCGATGACGACGATTCCGGGACGCGGCAGCGGTTTCTCGGCACGATCCACATCGATGAAGCCATCGACCAGCCCCGGGACGGCCTTCACGGCCGCGGCAGACGCAGCAGGACACGACCATGGGTCGTCCGGATGAGGCAGCGCGGTCTTGAGCAGAGCCTCACGGCCGTAGCGATCGAGAACCTGCTGTGCCTCGCGTTGCTGGTCGGCTGTGAGCCTGGCGCGCGCGGCGGCGAGGCGCTCGCTGGGGACGCGCTGGTAGCCGTTCTCCGCCGCTGCCAGGAGCCAGCCGATGCTCGCGCCCAGATTCTGCGGCCCAGCTTGACCCTGCTGCGCCATGGCCGCGAGGTTGTACTGCGAAGCCGCGTCACCCAGGCTGGCGAGGCCGAGAAACTCATTGCGCGCCGGCAGGTAGTCGCCCTTCGCGTATTGCTTCACCGCCTGCGCGAAGTCGGCGCGGGCTGGCGCCCCTGCCAGGACCAGACAAATCGCGACGCCGCCGCTCAGGAGTCTCATGAGGCCTTGATCGGCACTTCGTCGCGGTAGTACTCGCGAATTCCCTGCACGGCGGTGCGCACCAGGTCGCGTTCGGCAGCACTCAGGAAGTTGTTCCAGATGTCGAAGATGAGGATCGCGCGCGGCACATCGCTGTCGTTCCAGGCCTCGTGCTCGATCGTGTCATCGAACACCCATGCTTTGCCCGCCTGCCATTCGCGAGTCTCCGAGCCGACACGAAACCGGCAGCCCGGCGGTATCACTAAAGGCAGATGCACGATCAGCCGCGTGTTGGTGACGCCCGTGTGTGCCGGGATGTGCGACCTGGCGTCGAGGATCGAGAAGAAAGCGGTCGGCGCGTAGCCCGGCACATCGGACATCGGCGTCGAACGCAGCAGCTGCGTGGTCTTCGGGCAGCGCTGCTGATGCTCCGGGACCGGTTCGCCGTCGCGCCACAGGTAGAAAACGCTCCAGCGGCGCGAGTGATTGAGCTCGGCCCATTGATCGAGCGGGACCCCCTCCGGGTAGGCGATGTAGGGCTCCAGGCGCTGCGAATCCTCGGTGAATACGCGCTCGAACTCCTCGCGGATCGCGGGGGTCGCGGCCTCGATCTCGCTCAGCCACGGGTAATCCTCGCGTCGGTAGAACTCCCACGGCGGCAGCTTGGGGAAATTCAGGAAACTGGGTTCTGGCGTAAAGATTCGTCGCCGCCCGAGAAAACTGTCGATGCAGTGATCGAACCGGTCCTGCGAAGCACCCGTGTGTTGTCCACGCACGCTGCACAGCTGCTCCGCGAGGAAGCTGTCGAGCGCGGCGTAGTTGTTGCGAACCGCATCGAGCGCACGCTGAATTGCCGGGCGCAGGCTCTCAGGCAGCTTCGCCCCGCGCGGGATCGTCAACAGAGCGTTGTGATAGACCTTTGCTGCAGCCTTCGGCTGGCCCTGTCGCTCGAGGAGCGTGCCTCGCTGAAGCAGGCCCAGCAGGTGGCGCGGCTCCAGGGCGAGCACACGGTCGAGCGCCCGGCTCTCTTGGTCCGGGAGGTCCAGTCCGCGAAACGCGCTCGCGAGATTGAGCCAGAACGCCGGGTTCTTCGCGTCCTGGGCAATCGCGCGCTCGAGCAGCATGCGCGCAGCGGCCGCGTCTCCGGTGTGCAACTTCTCGACGCCGCTTTCATTGAGCACCAGCGGATGGTCCGGGGCCCGGCCCTGCGCCTGCGATAGGAAACGCCTCGCTTCCGCGGGATTTCCGCTGGCGCGGGCGCGCTCCGCAGCCTCGATCAGCCTGCGGACTTCAGCTTCATCGGCGGGAGCGAGTGCCATTGGCTTGTCGTTCTAAGATTCCAACGCAGCGAAGTCTACCGGTTTCCCGCGCGGCGCGACGAGCAACACACGCCTGAACCGGCGCCAGCGCCGGCGCGTTGACAGGTCCTGGACAAT
>Ga0126377_10003368_pt1 | contig 11310 bp, 9 predicted proteins | sample PanSoiMetPlot_22_FD_92647 | JGI IMG/M metagenome (GOLD analysis project Ga0126377, IMG submission 92647) | Tropical forest soil microbial communities from Panama - MetaG Plot_22 | ecosystem: Environmental > Terrestrial > Soil > Tropical forest > Bulk soil | place: Panama | collected 2016-02-17
AGATTCCCGGTGTTGAGCACAGCCTGCAGCGCGGCCAGCACGCGCGGCGAACGATCCGAGAGCCCGTAGGCGCGGTCGACGTAGTCGGGCCCGGGCAGCAGCAGGCTCGACCTGGGAATCGTCTTGCACTCGTGCTCGAGCAGCCCGGCATCGTCGCCGAGGATCGAAGCTATTCCGGTGGTTGCGCTTCCTAGAGTTGCCACGTCGCCCTCGCTTTTCGGCTTGTCGCGCACGAACCGAGACCTTCGATCCTACCTCTCCCGCCTTCGTGCGCGAAATTCGCGCGCTACGGCGAGACTGCGTCCGCCTCGCGGACGCGGCGCGAGCCCGGGAATTCGTACCATTCCAGCACCGATTCGCCTGACGCGCGGGCGATGAGTTCGTCGATCGGCAACATCTGCTCTGCTGCCAGAATATCCTCGAGTCGCGCGCGCGTGAGCGGATTGCGCGGGGTGAACAACGTGCAGCAATCCTGGTCGGGAATGATCGAGATCGGATAACTGCCGATCTGCCCTGCCTCGGCCGTGATCTCGCTCTTGTCCATGCCGATGAGCGGACGAAAGATCGGCAGCGTGGCGGCCTGGCCCACCACTGAGAGGTTCTCGAGCGTCTGCGATGCCACCTGGCCGATCGAGTCGCCAGTGACAAGGGCGAGCGCCCCGCGTTGGCGCGCGATCGATTCAGCAATGCGAAGCATGAGTCGCCGGTAGACGACCACCCGCATCGGCGCGGGGACGCTGAGCACCACCTGCTGCTGCACGTCGCCGAACGGCACGAGGTAGAGCTTCGAGCGCTGCTGCCATCTGGTCAGCAGCTGCACGAGCTCCCTGGCCTTTTCCTGCGATGCACGCGACAGGATCGGATAGCTGTGGAAGTGCACGAAGGTGACGGTGCAGCCGCGCTTCATGATCCGATGCGCAGCCACCGGCGAGTCGATACCGCCCGAGAGCAGACAGACCACGCGACCTGCCGTGCCTGTCGGAAGCCCGCCTGGTCCGCGTTCCTTGCCAAAGAAGTAGAAGGCTTGATCGGTCAGCATCTCGACGTGGATGTCGAGATCGGGTTCGTCCAGGTTCACGCGCCATCCCCTGGCCTGCTTGATCCGACCACCGAGTTCGCGTTCCACCTGGGGAGAGGTCAGCGGAAAACGCTTGTCGGCACGACGCACCGACATGCGGAAACTCTCGCAGGTGCGGTCGCCAAGATCCTGGAGAATCGAGGCAGTCAACGCGTCGATGTCGAGCGCTGTCCGCCTCGCGTAAGAAAAGTTCGCGATACCGAACGTCCGTCTGATGCGATCGCCGACTTCCTCTCGAACGGCTGACGGTCCGAGCACCACCTCGATTCGTCCCATCAGCGCTCGCACACTCTGCACGTCGAGATCAGAGAGCGCGCGCCGCAAGTTGCGCACGAGACGACCGAGGAACCAGGGACGGTTCTTTCCCTTGAGGGCGAGCTCTTGATAGTGGACGACGATCGAGTTCATACGGACGTAGTGTCCGGCTTCAGCCGGACTCGTAGAGCGTGAGCTTCCGCCTCCGCCAAGGCTACGGCGGACACGTTAGCCCGCGCGCAAGAAATCCAACGCCGCGGCAGCCGCCGCATGCCCGCTGACAACCGCGCTTTCGATCGTAGCGGGCAGACCCGTATCGATCCAGTCACCGGCGAGAAACAGGCCTGGCACCGCGGTGCGCGTCGACGGGCGGGGCGGCTGCCCAGGTGCCACTGAAAACGTCGCGCGCTTTTCACGGACGACAACCGCGCGGCGCACGACCGCGTCGCGCGCGGCGGGTAGCGCCTGTCTGAGTTCTCCCAGCGCGAGATCGACGATCTCCTGATTCTCTCTGCCGACGAGAGCCACGGCGCCGCTCGACACCAGCGACAGGTGCGAGCTTGCCTCCCCGAAGAGCTCACGCTTGTCGAAGACCCATTGCATGGCGCGGCCCGGTAATCCGACGAACATGCCTTCGGTCACGGGACGATCGAACCACAGATTGACGGTCACGATCGGCGATGCCTGGGTCGCGTCGGCAGCGTCGAGCACGTTCGCCAGCGGCGCAGGGCGATCGAGGAATACCGACGACAGCGAGTACCACGCCGTCGCGCAGATGACAGCGCGCGCCTGCAGCACCTCGTCGCGCACGTACACCACCGGACGCCCTTCGACTCGCTCGTTGGGCTCGCTCGGGGCAGGCGCACCGCATTTGATCCTGGCTGGTGCCCCGGCCCTGACTTCGCCGCCTGCCTCTTCGACATAGCGGCGCGCGGGATGCACATAGAGCTCATCGAGCGCCTTGCGCGGGAGTCCAAGCGCGCAGTCGCGGCGGTCGCGCGTGAACATCCGGGTCACGACTCCGCCAAACTCCGCGCCAGCGGCCTCGTCGATCGATTGATTCAACGCGGCCACCGCAAGCGGCTCCCACAGCAGCTCGATCAACCGCGATGTCTGTCCATGACGGACGAGCCATTGACGCACGGTCTCGACGCGATTGCGTTCGTCGGAGGGCTCTCGGCGTCCGCCACTCATCGCTCGCCGCATGCCTGCAATCGCGACGCGATCGCGCCAGTCGATCGCATCCCATCGCATGACGCCCGCAATCAGGTGCAGAGGGGAGGGAAGCGGCGGGCACGCGAGCCTCGAGCAGCGACCGGAGCGATCGATGACGTCGATTGAAAGATCGGGCTGAAGACAGACGTCACGATCCGTGCCGAGTCGCTGCAGGAACGCGAACGTCTCGTGATACGCGCCGACGAGCACATGCTGCCCGTTGTCGACGCGTTCTCCGGTCGCCGGGTCGGTGAACGCTGTCGCGCGGCCGCCGAGCGACGGCCTCGCTTCGAGCACGAGCACTCGCACGCCACGCTCGGCGAGGGCGGTGGCGGCGCTCAGGCCGGCGAAGCCGCCGCCGATGACGATGACGATGGGGTCGGGAGTCATTTTCGGCAGGCGTCAGTATCGAAAATGAGTCCCGACCCCCTTACTGAATCGTCAGGGGCTTCAGGCCGAGCAGCGCACGTATCCAGATGTGGAGGGCGATCACGGCTCGCTGTGGCCGGGGCACGCGAATCCGCGCGCTGAACACATCGTAACGCTTACGCTCGATCCGCTGCAGGATGCCGTAGTAGATGCCGCCCATGATCTCTGCAGCGACGAGACTCTGCGCATCGACCTGCGGCAGCTCCGACGCGGCTCGGTGATAGAACTCGCGTGCACGATTGCACTCGAAGCGGAGCAGCGCCGCCACCTTCTCGTTCACGAGGGCGGTCCTCGCCGTGCGACTCAGGTCGGCTTCGGTCACACCGAACCGTACGAGATCCTCCGTCGGGAAGTAGATGCGTCCCCGTCGCAGATCGGCGGCGACATCGCGGATGATGTTCGTGAGCTGCAGCGCCATCCCCAGGCTTCTGGCGTACGCGCGGGCGCCTGCGTCCTGGTAGCCGAAGATCTCGAGGCAGATGAGTCCAACGGCCGACGCCACCCGGCGACAGTACTCCGACAACGCGTCGAACGTGTCGTAGCGCGCGCAGGCGAGATCCATCTCGATGCCTTCGATGAGCTCCTCGAAATGCACGCGCGGCAGATTGAACTCACGCACGTGCGGTTGAAGCGCCACGCTCTCCGGCATCATCGGAGTGCCGCTGTAGATCGCGTCGAGCTCCGAACGCCATCCTGCGATCTGCAGCGCGGCTCGCGCGCGCGCATCCGCGGTCAATCCGCCCGCCCACTGGTGCTCTGGAATCACTTCATCGACGGCATCATCGACGGCCCGGCAGAAGTCCCAGACCGCGATGATGGCCTGACGCTTGTTCGCCGGCAGGACCAGGAACGAGTAGTAGAAGCTGGTGTCGCGACTCATGGCCTGATCGACGGCCCCCGAGCGAGGGCGTCAGACCCACGCGAGGCGAGGGGCCACGTCATCATCCGCCAAACGAGCCATGGTCCATCACCGGCGCCCAGGCTCGGCCGCTGTCGAACGACGTCGAAACGAGCACGTTCGAGCCGGGCCAGCACACGCATGCCGCCCAGCCACGTGGCTCGAAGCTCGTACTTCAATCGACCGTCGACGGCATCGCACAGTGGACGCCCGGCATCGAAAAGGTCGCGCGTGCGCCGTGACGCCGACGCCAGGGCGAGCGCCCACGGCTCGTCGATCCGTCCGCTCCCGACGACGTCGGCTGAAGCGCAGAATGCGCGCAGTTCCTCTTCAGGCATGTAGACCCGTCCACGATCGTAGTCGCGGCTGACATCCTGCCAGAAATTCGTGAGCTGCAGCGCCGTGCAGATGCAGTCCGACCACCGGTCGAGTTCGTCGTCACGATAGTCCGCGATACGAAGCACGAGACGACCGACCGGATTCGCCGACCGTCTGCAATAGTCGAGCAGATCGGTCCACGTGGCATAGCGGGACACGGTGACGTCCTGACGGAATGCGCTCAGGAGATCCTCGAAGAGGGACAGCGGCAGCGCCTTCGCCCGAATCGTTGCGCCCAGCGCGGCAAAGATCGCCTGCGTGTGCGCGGGCTCCCCGGATTCCACAGGGCGAACGGATCGGCCCGTCGACGTCGCGTCGTGCACGCGGCACAGCCAGAGGTCGAGCAGACGATGGCGCTCGGCCGCGGTGCGTTCGCCCTCGTCGGCAAAGTCGTCCGCGGCGCGCGCAAACGCGTACACTGCCGCAACGTGCGGACGCTGCGCCTTCGGCACGAGCACTGACGCCACCGGGAAATTCTCGTAGTGACGTCGCGCATCGTTCAGGCACGCCGCGTACGCATCACGCAGTTCTACCATTCCACCTCGACGGTTCCCGCGCGATGGTTGGCGACCCGCGCCATCACGAACAACAAATCCGACAGTCGATTCAAGTAGACGATGATCACCGAATCGACCGCACCGGGGCCGAGACTGACGACCCGGCGCTCGGCGCGACGGCAGACCGTCCGCGCGAGATGGAGCAGCGCACCCGCCGTCGATCCTCCGGGCAGAATGAACTTGCGCAACGGAGGCAGGCTTTCCTCGAGCCGGTCGATCAGCAGTTCCAGTTGTGTGACCTCGGCGTCAGTCACCTTCGCCTTCTCGACCCGTGGCGCGATCCGCGACGAGGGATCGGCGAGACGCGCGCCGATCGCGAAGAGCTCGGTTTGAATCTGTTCGAGCACCCCGGTGAGGTCCGCATCGAGCCTCGCCGCGCGTGCGGCGCCAAGACAGGCATTCAGTTCATCGACCTCTCCGTAGGCCTCCACTCGCGCATCGGCCTTCGAGACGCGCGTCTTGTCGAAGAGTGACGTGTCGCCTGAGTCACCGGTCTTCGTGTAAATCTTCACGGGTAGATTGTAGAACCTCCCTCGCGTGGCACCGTCGCGCTCCAGCCGCGACGCCCGGTCGTCGACTTGCGTAGAATGCTCGGATGATCGCGCGACCGATCGTCATCCTGGCCTGGGCGTTGCCGCTCTGGACGACGCCGGTCGTCGCACAATCGTCTCCGCCGGTTCAGTTCGGCCGCGACATCCAGCCGATCCTCCGCGAACGGTGCTACGCGTGCCACGGCCCCACCCAACAGATGCAGGGTCTGCGTCTGGATCAGCGTCGCGTGGCGATGCCGAATCGCGTGGGCGCGAACAGAGCCAGCATCGTGCCGGGCAGCAGCGGTGCGAGCCCGTTGTATCTCAAAGTCGTCGGCAAGGCCGGCCTGCAGATGCCGCCCGACGGTCCTCTCAGTACCGAGCAGGTCGAACTGATCAAGCGATGGATAGACGAGGGCGCCGACTGGCCCGATGTCCTCGCTGGTGAAACGCCCGCGTCGACGCCGAATCCGGGAGCCGTCGATCTGGCGCAGGCCATCCGTCGAGGCGACAGCCAGCAAGTTGCTCGACTGCTCCGCGAGCATCCCGACAGCGCCACGTCGAAGGGTAACGGCGGGACAACTCCACTGATGTACGCGACGCTGTACGGAAGCGCGAGCGTCGTGCGGCAGTTGTTGAACCTGGGAGCCGATCCGAACGCACGGAATGATGCGAACGCCACGGCGTTGATGTTTGCCGTTGACGACGAGACGAAGACGCGGCTGCTCCTCGATCGCGGCGCTGACTCCAATGCTCGCTCCGATGACGGTCAGACACCGCTCTTGATCGCCGCATCTCGCCCCGGTGCCGCACCGGTCATGAAACTGCTGCTGGATCACGGCGCCAACCCGTCGGCGCGCGCGCCACGCGGTGCCACCGCTCTGCCGATCGCGGCCAACGCCGGCGATGCCGATCTCATCACCCTGCTGCTCGCACGAGGCGCGGAGAGAAAGCCGTTACCCATCGCGCAGGCGGTTCGATCGGCGTGCGGCCCTTGCGTCGACGCGCTGATGGGGCTGGCCGACAAGAACGAGTTGAGCAATGCGTTGCCATCGGCAGCGACCGTTGCCGACATGGCAACGGTGACGCGCCTTCTGGAACGCGGGGCCACGCCAGGGGCAGACGTATTGACCGCGATGGCGCTGACGCCGGACACGTTCGCGGACGAACTCGTCACGGCCGTGATCGCGCACGGCGCGGACATCAACGCGAAGACACGCCTCGGCGGAACGGTGCTCGACCTGGCCAGACGACAAGGTGATACACCTCTGGTTGCTGCGTTGGTCAAAGCCGGGGCCACTCAGAGCGCAAGCAATGGCGATCGTGGTACGCCGAGTCCACACCCTGCGCCGTCGCATCGGGCCGCCGTCGAACGAAGCCTCCCGCTGCTCGACCGGGCAGACGTGGCTTTTATCGAAAAAGCCGGATGCGTCTCGTGCCACAACAACTCGCTCGCCCCTCTCACGCGAGCCGCTGCGCGGAAGGCCGGCATCGCGGTCGACGAGCCGCTCGCATCGTCGCAACGCGATTCGATCGTCAGGATTCTCGCGGCCAATCGTGAACGCGCGCTGCAGGGAATCGGATTGCCAGGAGGGCTCGACACGGCGGGATACATCCTCCTTGGCCTTGCCGTTGATGGGCACCCAGCCGACGAAACGACCGACGCGTGGGCGCGATATCTGAAGAACCTTCAGCAGCAAGACGGGCACTGGCGCATTCAAGCACAGCGTCCACCGATCGAGTCCAGCGACATCGAGGCGACGTCCGCGGCCATCAGAGCGCTCCAGGTATACGCCCCCGCCTCGATGCGAGTGGAATACGAGAACGCCATCACACGTGCCGCCCGCTGGCTCGAAACGGCGAAGCCGAAAACGACAGAAGATCGAGCGTTCCAGATCCTCGGTCTGCTGTGGGCGCGCGGAAGCAAAGCCGCGATCAGCCGCGTCGTCAACGAGCTCCTTGCCGACCAGCGTGCCGACGGCGGGTGGTCGCAGTTGCCCACGCTGCCGAGCGATGCCTACGCAACCGGCCAGGCGCTGGTCGCGCTCGGCGAGTCGGGTCGGGTCGCGACGAGCGCCACGGCGTATCGGCGCGGGGCGGCGTTTCTTCAGGGTTCTCAGCTCGGCGACGGGTCGTGGTACGTGAGAACGCGCACGCTTCCCATACAGCCCTATTTCGACAGCGGCTTCCCGTACGGGAGCGATCAATTCATCTCCACGGCCGCGACACACTGGGCGACGATGGCGCTGGCGCGCGCGGCTCGATGACGCGCCGATCGGCCTCCACGGCCCTCCTCCCGAAGCCAGCCGAGAGGCAGCGCTTTCGTCGTGCGCTCCTTGCCTGGTATCCAAGGAATGGGCGTGACCTTCCATGGCGTCGCACCGACGACCCGTACCACATCCTCGTCTCGGAGATCATGCTGCAGCAGACGCAGGTCGATCGCGTGCTGCCGAAGTACCACGAATGGCTCGACAAGTACCCTTCACTGGAGGCGCTCGCGTCTGCCGACGACGGCGAGGTCAGCGACACGTGGCGGCCGCTCGGCTACAACATCCGCCCTCGTCGCCTGCAGTCGATTGCGCGTGAGTCAGTCGCACGATTCGGCGGCAGGCTGCCCTCCGACGAAGAGACGCTGCTCTCGTTCAAGGGTATCGGTGCCTACACTGCGGGCGCGATCCGCAGTTTCGCATTCGGTCAACGTGCCGCGATCCTCGACACCAACGTCGCGCGCGTGCTCCATCGCGTTTTCGTTGCCCGCGGCGACATCAAGTCGCACGCGATGCGCAAGCATCTCTGGAACGTCTCGGAGGTGCTCGTCCCCTACAAGCACGTCTTCGATTTCAATCAGGCGCTGATGGACTTTGGTGCCACGGTCTGCACCGCGCGACAACCGAAGTGCGATCGCTGTCCCATGACTCCTCAATGCAAGTCGGTGAAGAAACTCAAGGCTCCAGTCACCACGTGATCCTCGTCGTCGCGGCGATCATCGAACAGGACGATGCGTTTCTGCTGACACGGAGGCAGAAGGGCGTGCACCTCGAAGGACTGTGGGAGTTTCCCGGCGGAAAGATCGATGAGGGGGAAACGCACGCGCAAGCCTTGACGCGGGAGCTGCGCGAGGAGCTCGGCGTCGACGTCGATGTGCAGGAGCTCAGATTCCACACGACGCACGACTACGACGAGCGTTCGGTCTCTTTGTATTTCTATCAGTGCCGATTGCGAGGGACGCCGCAGCCGCTTCTCGGGCAACAAATGCGGTGGGTGCCTCGTGGGGAGTTGTCGACGCTTGGGTTCCCACCCGCGGACATGGAGTTGATTAGGATGCTTGCTCAGAGCGGGCCGGGGGGAACGGGATAACACGGGGATACTCGGACACGGGGATAATGTGAGGCAACGGGGCATACGATCACAGCCAGTCAACAACCCAGTGCCTGGAGAAATCATGCACGGATCGACACCGCCCCGGGATGTCATCAAAGGCGCAAAGCTGCTGCCGCTGATTCTTTGCCTGCTGGTGTCAGTCGTACCCATTTCATCCCGTCAGGTCAGGAAAGAACCTGGTTCATCCGTTCGCGTGATTCGCGGCATCGTCGTCGCGAACGACGCCGATTCGACGCGTGTGCGAGGCGCCCGCATCGTCGTTTCCTTTGCGGATGGCTCCACAACTTCCGCGCTGAGTGACGAGAGCGGCCAATTCGAATTCGACGCCCCTTCGAACATGTCGGGAACGGTGACAGCGACGAAGGCGGGATTCGCACCAACCACTGCAGCACTTCCATTGGGAGCATCGACTGGCGTCCGACTCGTACTTGATCAGGGCGCGGCCATCTCAGGGCGAATAGTCGATCAAATCGGCGCCCCGATAGCTGGAATGCGCGTTCAGGTTCAACGGGTAGATCCGCCTATCGCCGGCAACGGCACGGTAGAGGGTGCGGAAACAAACGACCTTGGTGAGTTTCGCATCGGTGGTCTCTCAGCTGGCGGCTACAGGCTCGCTATCGACTCGATGTCGACCTTCGCTCCGGTGTTTCGTTTGGTGGTGAGGCCACCTGAGAGCAAGCCTGATACTGATCGCGTGGTTGAGAGATCTCTGCAGCTTGGACGAGGTGAGCAGAGGTGGATGGATATCTCATACGACGACTTCCGAATCGATCTCGTGGGCGGCGCCGCCGAACATGCCCGGCGTCTCACGACCTTTGAGGGAACAGGCGCTGACCGAGTGTCGACACGTGCGGCAAGCATTCAGGGTCGTATTCTGAGCCCCGATGGGCTTCCCATAGCAGGTGCCGTTGTTCAGGCGCTACCGATCCCACCAAATGGGACCGATGGGCAACAGAGGCGGCGTTACGCCTCGTCCGACATCGACGGCCGCTATGTGGTTCGCGGTCTCACGGCTCGGGACTGGAAAATAACCGCGGCAAGACCTGGATTCATCGACACGTCGTACGGCCAGAGGCGATCGACAGACTGGGGAGAGCTTGTCCATGTTGACGCGGGTGACCGCCTCCAGGGAATCGACGTCACGTTCTTACGCGGGGGCATCGTGAGTGGCACGGTCGTCGACAGATTCGGAGAGCCTCTTGAAGGACTTACCGTACGGTTGCTTCAGAATCTTGGTGGTGTGGCCTCGCTCTCGAATAAGGTCGCTGGACAGCGTACTGATGATCGTGGCCAATACCGTTTGTTCAACATCCCTCCGGGCTCGTATTACGTTGTAGTCTCAGACAATCCCGCTGGTGGTGGCTCAATGAGCCCGAGTGCTCCCCAGGTGTTCTATCCGGGCAGCGATACGTTGGCGGATGCTGTGCCGGTTCGCGTCGACCTTGGAACCACCCTGTTCGGAATAAGTCTGCCCTTCGTGCTCGGCCGACTCAGTCGAGTATTCGGTAACGCGATTGCCTCTGACGGCCAGGCCTTCCATGGAGAGGTGACGTTGACTGTCACCGCTCGATCAAGGGTGCCTGCCCCGCCAGCTCGCAAAGCGTCCGTAAAAAACGGCGTCTTTGAATTCACCGGCGTACCGCAAGGAGAGTACGTCGTTCATGCAATCGACAGCAGCTTCGAAGAATTCGGTATGGCGTTCGTCACAGTGAATGAGGCAACTGTCGGTCCTATCGCTGTGAGGACTCTTCCCGGAATGAGTATCCGAGGGCGCATCACTCTCGAAGACAGCAATGGGTTGGCGATTCCAGCGGGGATTGGCCTCCTCGCTGTTTCTACGGATCGCGACTACGCTCCCAGCCTCGGTTTTGTGCCGAGAGCACAGATCGACACCGATGACACGTTTGAGATGGACGGTCTCGCGGGTTTCCGTCGGTTGACCCTGACCGGAGTGCCGGAGGGCTGGTGGATCAAGAGTGCGATAGTCGATGGCATCGACGCATCGACAACACCGGTCAGGTTCGTTCCAGGGGCACCGCCTCTCGAGAATATCGAAATCGTCCTGTCGAACAAGAGCGCCTCGATCGTCGGCGAAGTCACGAACGTGCAGCCGGCGCAGCGTTCAGCGGTTGGGATCCTGGTGTTTCCGACCGACTCCAATCGATGGCACGGACCGTTCATCGGGAACGCCGGCCTCGACCAGGATGGGCATTTCAAGGTGCTCGGCATTCCACCAGGAGACTATTGGGTGGTGGCGACCACAACGGCGGAAATAGAAGGAGACTTTCAAAACAACTTGGCCGCGCTTCTCGCGAGTCTCGTGCCGAGCGCCAAGCGAGCAACGCTGCGGGAAGGCGCGCCAGTCAGCGTTCAACTGACAATACGCGAACGCGCGCAATGAGGTCAGCACCTCATCCGCGACACTAGAACCTTTCAGACTGTCGTTCCCCGCTACCCCCGTTATCTCCGTTATCTCCGTGTTTACCGGTTTCCTCCGTTTCCCCCGTTACCTCCGTGTTTACCTGTTTCCCCCGTTGTCTCCGTTATCCCCGTGTGATCACTGCAGCACAGCGCCCCGCCGGCGTATCG
>Ga0126377_10003369_pt1 | contig 11310 bp, 5 predicted proteins | sample PanSoiMetPlot_22_FD_92647 | JGI IMG/M metagenome (GOLD analysis project Ga0126377, IMG submission 92647) | Tropical forest soil microbial communities from Panama - MetaG Plot_22 | ecosystem: Environmental > Terrestrial > Soil > Tropical forest > Bulk soil | place: Panama | collected 2016-02-17
ACCCAGAGGGCGTTCATGGAGGAGTACCGCAAACAGTATCCGAGGGGTGAAGCCGCGGTGAGGGAGGTTACGGAGGTGAAGTACACACCTCCGCCGAGATACGACGAAGGACTCGATCATTTCAGAAACTTCTTCAAAGCGATGCGGACGCGCGAGCAGGTTCTTGAAGACGCGACGTTCGGCTTCCGCGCGGCGGCCCCGGCGCTGATGGTCAACCTCAGTTACTTCGAGAACCGCGTCTGCGAATGGGACCCTGAAGCGATGAAGCTGAAGGCGAGGGCCTAGAACCTGCCACGGGGCCGCAGAGACAGAGGGACGGAGAGACGGCGTGACGGAGAGACTAGCTGAAGCCGTTGTAGCAATCAGCTTTCCACCCGTGAAGCGGCTTTTCGTTTATCAATATGGAACTCAAGCTCGCTTGAGACTAAAACATCCAAAGGGGGAAGGAGCTTATTCACATAAGCGATTTTATCTGTCTCAGTAAGAGATGGCGCTACCTGGGTGAGCATTTCCAGCGCCACTTGTATTTTGAGACGGGTTAGCTCGAGTCTTACTTTCTCATTCTCCAATAGCGCTCTCTCTGTTTCCGCGTTTTGCCTGGCCGCTTCTGCAGCTACTTTTTTAGCTTCAGCCTGGTCTTTAGCTGCTTTTGCCAGCTTCTCTGTAAGCTCTGCTTTCTTGTTACCAATCTCTACCTTTCTCTCCTGTTCTTGAAGCTGCGCTAATTTCTTTTGATGTTTTCTCCAGAATGGGAAAAGGAGGTTTACCACTAATTCGACCGCCTTTGCCGCTCCTTCCAGGGAAATGTTTATTGGCGATTGTTGGGTAATCGCCTTTATCAATACTTTACCGCGCTTCTTTCCCTGAATTTCATCAATTGAATACTGAATGTCAGCAATGGCTTGCAAAAATGGGCCCAAAGTGGAGAGAAGAAAAGATGGGGTGAGCATTCCCTCGCACTCAATTTCGGAAGTTTTAGATTCGGCTACGGGGAGCGCTGCTCCCTTGACTCCTGATAATTGGTTATAGGCGCCACGGAATAGATCATCCAAGGCTCTGGCATGTCCGGGGGTGAGAGTTGGATCCGCCCTTAGATGTGCGGCGACAATGTCTGGGGGTGATTCCTGCGGAAAGTAAACCATCGGCGAGTCCTTAGAACTTCCCCCTATGACCACTCTCTCAAAAGGAATATTGAGCCATCGAGCCAAGCGGGCCAATGTTGGCGTATCAGGAATCCCCGTGCCGTCTTCTATCCTGGCCAGGGCTGAGGCGCTAACCTGGGTCTGCTTCGCCACAGCTCGTATAGATAACCTCTCCCTCTCCCTCTTTCGCTTAATATAGTGACCTAACTCAGTCACATTAATCAGGGGATCCTTTTCTTCATTGCTACTCTGTTCCCGATCCCTGGTTTGGCTGGATTTCTTCATATGGATTTTGTGGAATGTACCTATTCAGCCCGCAAAAACAGGCGGGCGTTTCTTCGCCCAAGGCCGCGCCGCTTCCAATTCATAAGCCAGCGCGAGCAGCGTCGCTTCCCCTCCGCGCCACGCGGCGAACTGGCTCCCGACTGGCAATCCGTCGCGCGTCCAATGCAACGGCACGGACATGGCGGGCGTCCCGACGGCGTTGTGCAGCGGCGTGTAGCCGACTTCGTCCACCACTCTCTCGAGCAGCGTGTTGAAATCGACCGTCGGGGCGTGCCAGCCGATTTTGTAGGGCGGGACACGCAGGACGGGCGAAAGGATCACATCGTAGGTCTTGAATAACTTTTCGACGGCGGCGCTCACTTCAGTAAACGTCTTGATCGCCCGCTGCGAGCAGGGTTGAAGTCCACCGCGGCTTTTAGCCAGGTCGATCAGTCCCAGCGTAAACGGCTCCAACGCGTCTTCACGCTTTGTCTCCTTGCCAAGCCATTCCTCGATCCGCGCTTCGTACTGCAACGTGGACGCCGCCCACAAACCCAGAAACGCATCGATGAATTCCGGGCCGTTCATCTCCAGCTTCGCTTCTTCGACCTTGTGACCGAGCTTTTCTAGCAATTGCGCGCTCGCGCGGATCGCTTTTTCGACTTCCGGGTGAGGCTTCTTAGCTTGAAAGCTGTCTAGGACCAACGCCACTTTCAGACGTTTTTTGGACGGACCTGAGATGTAGCCTACGGGCGGCAGTTTCGGGTTGTCCTTGTTTTCGACGAGGTTCAGGAAGGCCGCCGTGTCGCGCACCGAACGGCTCAGGCACAGATCTGAAGCGATGTTGAGCGATTCGATCCCCATGCTTCTGAGGCGAGTGTTTCCCAGTTCGCGCTCGCGGGTCGGCTTCAATCCGAAGAGGCCGCATTGACAGGCGGGGATGCGGATCGAGCCGCCCCCGTCATTGGCGTGGGCCAGCGGAACTATTCCGGCCGCGACCGCCGCCGCCGATCCCCCACTCGACCCGCCGGCCGTGTAATCCGTATTCCAAGGATTGCGCGTCGCGCCGTACAGGATCGGTTCTGTGGTCTCGATCAATCCGAGCTCCGGACAACTGGTGACGCCCGCAACGATCATTCCCGAACGCTCCATCGCGTCGATCAACGGAGAGTTCATTTGAACCGGATCGCCACTCTTCGCGATGCGCATCGCGTAGAGGCGCGAACCGAAATCAATGCGCGCGTCCTTGTATTGTGTGAGGTTCTTCAACATCACCGGGACGCCGGCGAAAGTCCCGTCTCCGACGCCGTTCTTCGCCCGCTCGCGCGCCTTCTCGAGGTCGAAGAGTTTGGTCAACACGGCGTTGATCTTCGGGTTGACCCGCTCGACTCGCCTGATCACGTCGTCGACGAGTTCGAGCGGCGAAATCTGTTTCTTTCTGATCAACTCAGCCAATCCGAGCGCGTCGTAATTGACAAGCCCGGAAGGCTTCGGCTTAACCTGGGCGACGGCCGCGCCGAGACCGCTTGCGGTCGCGAGCGTGAACGCGGCTGATTGTTTGAGGAAGTCTCTGCGAGTCGAATCCATATTCTATTGATTTTCTCCGGCGTTGCATCGCATACAGCGCGACAAGGCAAATCAGTTTGTGGGAGCGCAGGGTAAAAGTTTTTCCTCTCTTCAGGTTCCCTCGGGTACGCGCCGCTTCCAGCGCGCGAGGGATGAGGCAAAATTGTTTGCGTGAGGCGCGGATCATACAACAGACAGATAAATACGGCCACGACCGAGAAAAGCTTTACGAACTTTCTTCGATCGGCTAATTTTTTGCGCGCATCCATTAACAGTACCGCGCGCGTAAGCAAGCGGCAGCGCGCCGGGTCAACCGCTTGCTTACGCGCGCGGTACTGTACCCAAACGAAGGAACTCTATGAATAAAAAATCCAATTCTCCCGCAATGACCGCGCGCGTCGCGCTGCCGCTGTTGATTTCATTCCTCTGCGCTTCGATCACGACGTCGCAATCGCCCGCCCCCGCAGAAACCTATCAGGTCACGGTTCAGACCGGCGCGCGGGCGAAGATGCGCGACGGCGTACAGCTCATCGCCGACATCTACCGCCCCAAGGCGCCGGGCAAATTTCCCGTGTTGCTGACGCGCACGCCATACAATCGCCGCGATTTCAACACCGGGATGTACCTGGCGTCGCGCGGCTACGTGGCGATTCAGCAGGACACGCGCGGGCGCTACGATTCCGAAGGCGAGTTCTATCCTTTCAAACACGAGATCAATGACGGCTACGACACCGTCGAATGGGCCGCCGCGCTGGAATACTCGAACGGAGACGTCGGGATGTTCGGCGGATCGTATGTCGGCGCCACACAGATGCTCGCCAGCGTTTCAAAGCCTCCGCATCTGAAAGCGATCTTCCCGTACATCACGGCGTCGGAGTATTACGACGGATGGACGTATCAGAGCGGAGCCCTGATGCAATGGTTCACGAGTTCGTGGTCCTCCGGATTGGCCGAAGACACGCTGCGCAAAACAGTCGTTTCCAGACAGCGTCCGAAAGACTGGGTCGGGCAGCTCCCGGTCGAAGATTATCGCTTGATAAATATCCCGACCGCGCGTGATGTCGCGCCTTACTTCCGCGACTGGGTCGAGCACGAGCGCGACGACGAATACTGGCGCAAGTGGAAAATCTCGGATCATTACGGCCAGATGAACGTCAAGGCGCTGCACGCGGGCGGATGGCACGACATCTTCCTGAAAGGCTCGATCAAGAACTTCGTCGAGATGCGCAAGAGCGCGGCCACGCCGGAGGCGCGCGACGGCCAGCGGCTGCTGGTCGGCCCCTGGGCGCACGCGGGGACTTCGCCGGAAGGAAAGATCGGCGACGTTGTCTTCGGCAAACAGGCTGTGTTGAACATGAACGCCACGATAGCCGACTGGGCCGATTTCGCGCTGAAAGGCGTCAAGAACGAATTCGCGGGTGAAGCGCCCGTTCGCATCTTCGTAATGGGCGACAACGTCTGGCGCGACGAAAAAGAGTTCCCGCCGGCCCGCACGCAGTATACGAAGTACTACTTCCACTCGAACAAGGGCGCGAATTCGGCGGGCGGCGACGGCGAACTTTCGACAAAACCTCCCGGAAAAGAGAAGCCTGACGCGTATGAATACGATCCGCAGAACCCGACGCCGACTATCGGCGGTCGGTTGTGCTGCGGCGCGGCCATTCAGCCTGGGCCCTTCGATCAGCGCCCGAACGAATCGCGCCAGGACGTCCTGGTCTTCTCCACCCCTCCGCTAGAACGCGACGTCGAGGCCACCGGATATATCACCGTCGAGCTTTACGCTTCGACCTCCGCGCCCGACACAGACTTCACCGCGATGATCGTGGATGTCGATCAGTCGGGTTACGCGCGTTTTCTGACCGACGGCATAGTGCGCGCGCGCTACCGCAATTCGACCGAACGCGCGGAGCCGATCGAGCCGGGCAAGGCATACAAATACACGATCGATCTGTGGGCGACGAGCAACGTCTTCAAAGCCGGACACCGGATTCGCGTCTACATATCGAGCAGCAACTTCCCGCGCTTCAACCGAAATCTCAACACTGGCGAGCCGACGGCGGGCGCGACGAAGATGATCAAAGCGAATCAGACGATCTTTCACGACGCCGACCATCCATCGGCGATCACGCTGCCGGTCATTCCAAAATAGACAGTGCGACAGAGGGAGGGAGCGACGGAGCGACGGAGCGACAGAGCGACAGAGCGACAGAGCGACGGAGCGACAGAGCGACGGAGCGACAGAGCAACAGAGCGATTGAGAGATTGCCCTGTCTCCTTGTCTTTACATCTTTCCGTCTCTCCTTCCCTCCATCTCTCTGTCTCTCCCTCCCTTCCCTCCATCTCTCTGTCTCTCCCTCCCTCCGTTTCTCTGTCTCTCTGTCTCTCCCTCCCTCCGTCTCTCTGTCTTTCTTTCATTACTACTCTGTGCGATTACGGACGGACTGAATGCTCTCGCCGAAATATGCTTCCACCTCTCCCTATTTCACACATCTTTTAATTAGGAGAACAGAGCAAGCCATAAAGGGCGCGCTCGTTCATCAATCGGCGTTGACTTCGGTTCAATGCGCAGAAGGAGGATATTTCATGGCGAAAAGCAGAGGCATAACCACGTTCATTTTAACGATTGGATTTACCACCCTGATCATCACGGCTTGTGAGACCCAACAGGAGCGCGAGCGCGCCGGCGAGGCCACGCCGAGCCCGACTGCGAGGGTCGCTACGTCGCCGACCGCCGGCTTAACTCCTGGCGCGAGTCCGGCCACAAGCCCGGTCGCCGCGCTCACTCCGTTCGACAAGGAGTTTGTGAATAATGCGGCGCGCGGCAGCTTGATGGAGGTTCAACTCGGCAATGTGGCCGCGCAGAGGGCCACGAGCGAGGATGTGAAGCGGTTCGGACAGCGAATGGCCACCGATCACAGCCAATTGGGACAGACGCTGCGGCAGTTGGCGTCGAATTTGAACATCACACTTCCGCAAGATCTGACGACGGAACAGCAGAACTTGGTCAAAAGGATAGAGAATCTCACAGGCAAGGCGTTCGACCGCGATTACATGAAGGAGATGGTCGCCGCTCACACCAAAGACGTATCCGAATTCGAGCGCGCGGCCGCTCAGGCGACCAATGCGGATATCAAACAGTTCGCGTCGCAGTCGGTGTCAATGCTTCGCGATCACCTTAAGCAGGCGCGCGAGGTGGCCGCCAAGCTGGGCGTCAAGGTCGAGGGACACATATGAACTGAAAATCAACCACGAAGAAACAAAGAGGGCGAAGATCATTTCTGCGCCTCCTTCTCGCTCTTCGTTGCTTCGTGGTTGATTATCCGAGGAGCTTTACATGTCGCGTTGCGACGCCCTGAAAGAATGAAAATCAACCACGAAGAAACGAAGAACACGAAGAAAGAACAAGAAAAAACCTTCGTGCTCTTCGTTTCTTCGTGGTTGATTCTCTGAGGAGGCAACGGATGAAAGCGATTCTGCTCGTCGCAACATTATTGCTGTCGCTAGCCGGGCAGAACCCCGCCACTCCCATAACCCAACAGCCGTCCCCCACAACCGCTCCAGCTCAGGAAAAACAGGGCCCCACGCTGGTTATTGTAGAGGTCGTCTTCGAAGGCAATAAGGTTTTTTCCAGCGCGGAGCTGGCTCGCCAGCTGCGCCTTGTCGGCGTGGACATCTTCCTGCGGAGATTCGGACGGCGAAACTTCTTCACGCGCGAGCGTTTTCAGGACGACGCGGCGCGTTTGATGAGATACATGACCGACCGTGGCTACCTGAGGGCGGCGGTCGGCGAGCCGAAGATACGATTCATTAACATCGCCGACGCCGCGCGAACCACGGGTGACGTCCCGGTCCGATTGATCATCCCCATTAACGAAGGCCCTCTGCACAGGCTCGGCAAATTAATAATCCGCGACGGCGCGGCGCTCACTCCCGAACAGGCGCGCGCCTACTTCCCGATCCGAGAAGGCGAGGTGATCAACGCCAGCCTGATGGAGAGAGCGTTGACCACGCTCCGCAATCTTTACGGCCGTCTGGGTTACCTGCAGTTCGCCCCGGAGATCACTTTCAATTTTGGACCTACCGTCAACGATGAATCGTTGACCGACATCACGATCACGCTCAATGAGGGAAGGCGCTTCACGCTGGGGCGACTGGAATTCAACGGCAATTACCGTACATTGGACGTGTATCTGCGACGAATGATCCCGCTCAACGAGGGCGATTATCTCGATTACGGGAGATTGGAAGAGGCGGTCGAGCGTTTCAACCGCACGGGGCTGTTCGAACCCATCAAGCCCACCGACATACACCTCACTTTCGACCTGCCGCGAGCGGTCGCTTACGTCGAACTGCAACTGACCGAGCGCGACGTCCAGCGGATCGATCTGAGCGGCGGAGGAGGCACCACCGGCGGAGTGAGCTTCGGAGTGGATTATTCGAACATCAGCCTGACGGGGCGGCTCGACAGTTTCGCCGCGCAGGCGCGCATGGGCAACCTGGAGCGAACGGCTTCGGCGCAGTACACCAACACGCTGTTGACGGCGCGGCCTGTCACATTGAGCCTTTCAGGCGTTTATCAACGATACGAATTCGTTGACGCGCGGACCATCCAGGAAGAAGATCGGCGCCCGCTCTACATTCAGACTTCGGGAGGTATGACAGCCGGGGCGACGATTCCGCTGGCGAGAGGGCGCAACAGCCTGGCGTCGGCGACGCGCGGGAGTCTGTTTTATTCTTTGAATTTCACCTCACTGGAAGACCTCGTGGCGGGCCAGATACCGAACGTGAACAGCGTCGATCGCGACAACCTCCGCCTGGCGGGGCTAACGCCGTTGCTGACGCACGACACGCTCGAACGCAATTTCGATCCGTTGCGCGGCCTGCGGCTGACCTCCGGCGTCGAGACAAACGGGCGGGCCCTCGGAGGTAACATCAACACGGTCAGACCCTGGATCGATTTCAGGCAATTCTTTCCGCTCCATCGGGGACTGCCGCGCGGCGAGCGCAACGCCTTCGGCTATCGCCTGCGCGCGGGACACATCGCCGGATACGGCAGGCCATTCGACGCCCGGGCGCTCTCGGTGATCGACGGCGTGCCGATTTCAAGCCGCTACTTCCTCGGCGGAGACACGGAGGTGCGCGGCTATCCCATCAACTCGATTTCGCCGCTGGCCCGGGTGGATCGGCTCCTGGTCATCGGAGACAACGCGCCCGCGCTCCTCTCCACAAGCGTGCAGCCCATCGGCGGCGACACGGAACTGATCGCCAACGCCGAATATCGCGCGCCGCTGACGCGTAGATTGTCGGGAGCCGCCTTCTTCGACATCGGCGCATCACTCAACACGCGCGGTTTGAAGGAAGAACAATTCATCAGCCCTGTGCGAATCGATCCGCCGATCCCAAACACCTTTTTGATAACTGCGGTGCGGCCCCTCGGAGATATTGACCGGTTACCGAATTACCGCATCTCGCTCGGCGTCGAATTGCGCTTCATGGTTCCCATCGCCAATATTCCGCTCCGCCTTATTTTCGCCTACAACCCGAACGCTCAAACCCATCCGCCGCCCGCGACCTTTCTCGCGCCCGAAAAGAGATTCGCTTTTAGGATCGGATTCGGCCGCACGCTGTAGACTCTGCCAGGGAGAGCGGGAGAGCGGGAGAGCGGGAGATAAGGTGACTATCGCCTTGTTACATATGCCGCCCTCTTTCCTTGTCTCCCACTCTCCCACTCTCCCACTCTCCCCCTCTCCCAACCTCCCGCTCTCCGTCCCTGTGGCTACTCCGGCTTTGTTAGCTTGACACACTATCCACTCGCTTCTATCCTGCCTGCGTCTCGCAGTAAATTTAGATCTCTCACCTTATGCTGCCAGAAACACTTCTCATCAAGAAGACCCGATGGGCATGGATTGCGCTGCTCGCGCTCTCGCCGCTGGCTTACCTGGCGGGATCGTCTCAGACTTTCAAACACGACCCGTTCCTTAAGATAGGGTTCGCGATTGACAGACAATCGGCGATAGAGGCCGCCGCGCGGTTCGCAGCTTCCAAGGGAATAGACGTGACCGGCTGGGCCAGCCTGCTCCACGTCACTCATTCGAACGACCTGCTCTTCTATTACCGTTTGGACAAAGGCAAAGAGAGCGAGATCGCGAGGAAGCTGGCGCCGGAAGTCGTGGTCGGCGTTCGCCTCAGGTCACCCGATCAGTCGGAAGCCCTGGAAGTCGAACTGGGTCCCGACGGGCGCCCGCTGGGATATACGCGATATTTATCAAGGCAGCGCGAAGTCGGCTCTACGTCCGAGCCTGCGGCGCGCCAAATGGCGGTGGAGGCGATCAAATCGAGGCTCGCGCAGAGCGGCGTCACAGGCGCTATCGATCCGACGTTGGAGGAGACGACAGAAACCGGCGTCGTCAGCAGAAAGTACGTCTGGAAGTGGCCTCTCATAACAATTCCAGAATTGGCCGTCAAAAGCGAAGTCTCCATTCGAGGCGGCGTTTTGACCGGCGACATTGTTAAAGCCGTAGTCGACGGCGCATTCGCCAAAAGTAATCTCAATGGCGGATCAAAACTGAAGATCGTCTTCATGATCGCGTACGGGCTACTGATCGCGGTCGTCTTGATCTTCGGTCTCTACCGGTTCGTTCAGCGGGTCAAGCAGAAGGAGATATCCTATTCTCGCATCGCGCTGGTGACGGCCATTTTCGCAGGCGTCACGTCTCTCTACGTCCTGCTGACGGACGTCGGACATTACGATGTCGCCAATCAGTTCGACATTCCGATTCCCGGCTGGCTTGTCAGCATGTTCATTTATTTTACGACCATGATGATTCACGTCCTGATCGCGCTGTTTTTGGGGATAGCTTACGGCAGCGGCGAAGGAGACATACGCGAATCTTATCCCGGCAAGCTCACATCGATCGACGCGTTGGTCACAGGCAGGGTATTTTCGCGGAATGTCAGTCATTCTTTTCTGATCGGATGCGCGCTGGGCGGCTGGATGTTATTGCTCAACGCCTTTATTTTCCTGCCCTGGCAAGGCGCCCCAGGCTGCGGCAAGGAATTTACCGATGTGCTCGATACCTGGTTTGGGCGCTTGCCCTGGATGGCGCCATTGATAGTGACGCCGACCGACGTGACTCTGGTCACCATTACCGGGCTGCTGATCCCGCTGCCCTTCCTCCACCGCCGGTTCCGTTCGCGCCGCGTGATCATCGGGTTGTCGGCGGTTTTCCTCTGGATCGCCTGCGCGGGCCCTTATCTCGGCTTCCGCCCGTGGACGGGGATTATGCTGTCGGCGGCGGCGCGGACTCTCTTCTTCCTTCTGACATTTTTCTATTTTGATCTGCTCTCTGCGCTTGTCTGCATTGCGGCGCCGACCGTCTGGTCATTCTCTCTGCAAATGTTCGCGCAACCGTCCGATGACATCCACGACTCCGGAATCATTTCCATGACGATTGCGGCCGTCTCTCTACTGATCACGTTGATCTTCGCATTCAAAGGCAGGCACTATCGCGAGGACGAGGTGAGGCCGGTCTACGCCAAACACCTCGCCGAACGAATCTCGATGCAGGTCGAGGTCCTGGCTGCCCGCGAAGCCCAGAAGAGATTGATGCCCGAACGGCTGCCCAGTCTCCCCAATTTCTCCGTCGCGGCCTGCTGTCAACCGGCTCATGAAGTCGGCGGCGATTTTTACGACGTTTTCGAGCTGGAGCCGAACAAGTTGGGAATCCTGATCGCCGAAGGAGGCGGCAAAGGCATCGGTTCGGCGCTCTCTATCGCTTTCGCCAAAGGCTTTCTTATGCCCAGGATTCTGGGAGACGGGCAGGCCGATAATTCGCCCACCGAGGTCATTCGCGGTCTGCAGGACCGCCTGGCCGCCATCCTCGATGACAAGGCTGGCGTCGGCCTCGCCTATGCCGTGATCGACGCCGCCGACGGAACGCTGCGCTACGCGCGCGTCGGGCCCCATCCGGTGATCATGGTCGCCAGCGACAAATCGCCCGGCCAGTTGTCACTCCCCGAGGAGCGCGAGATCAAATTCAAGTCAAATAGAAAAGATGGCGGCGTCGACGGCGCCGACATTTCGGTGATCGAGGGAAGCTGCGCGCTCAGGCCTAGCGACAGCGTAGCGATGCTCACCGACGGCATCGTCAATAACTGGAAGAGCAACAAGACCGGCCCCGGCGCCGAACTGTCGAAGGTTTTGTCCAAAGCCCGCGACGACTCCGCCGCCTTGCAGGAGGCGCTCGACAAAAGTGTTAAAGAGTGTACAAAGCGCGCCAGAAAACAGGAGACGGATGACGATCTGACCATGGTCATCGTCAAGCTGAATCAAATTACG
>Ga0126377_10003370_pt1 | contig 11309 bp, 9 predicted proteins | sample PanSoiMetPlot_22_FD_92647 | JGI IMG/M metagenome (GOLD analysis project Ga0126377, IMG submission 92647) | Tropical forest soil microbial communities from Panama - MetaG Plot_22 | ecosystem: Environmental > Terrestrial > Soil > Tropical forest > Bulk soil | place: Panama | collected 2016-02-17
TCGAGGCCGAGATGGCCTCCTATATACAGCGTATCGCCCACGAGAACAGCTTCGCTAAAGGGTGCGTTAGCGGCTGCGGGCGTGGCCCGCTTCATGACTATATGTTGGCGGTCCTGGGCAGCGCAGACAATAGACGCAAGCAGGATGATGAACAGAGCTCTGGAAACCAATTTCATGTGATAGCCTCCTTGATTCTTGAAATAAGTTCCACCCTTGCCTAATGTGTTTCTACTTCCCACGAAACAAAAAGACCAGCTCGATAATCAGAATAATCACGACAAGAGATTCCAGGAAAAAACCGCGGGCCTGATGGAATTGCTCAATCATGAAGTCATACAGATCATCAGCCGTCCGGAGTTTGTCCTGCACCAGCGCCTGATAATCCGTAACCCCAATCTTGTTGGCGCTCAGTTTATACAGGCGTGCCGAGAACATGTCACCCACAAACTTCAGAGCATTATTGGTTCGCTCCGTCAACTCGATAATGTCCAGCAGGACAGTGCGAAGACGCGTCGCTCCCGGGCGCACGCGCCATCCGGCCAGGAGCCCGCGTCGGCTTTCCAAAAACCTGTAAGCCTGCTCCAGTTCGCTGCTCAAAAGCTCATCATAATGGCGGAATTGTAAGAGCTGCGAGTTTACATACTCCAGAATGCGGATGGTGGTTTCAGCGCCGGCCTCAGTGTCATATACAAAGGCCCCGTTCCAGGCAACTACAGCCAAATCGTTGGGATAATACGAGATGCTGGCCTGCAACACTTCGTCATTCTCAGGCTTGGCGAGTAGGACGGTTTCTCCATGGATGAGTTCACTGATGTCCTCGCCATGCTCGCGCAGCAGATCTTGAGCACTAACGTCAGAGGAATGAAGATGAAAAATGTAGTAGTCCTCAGTCAGCCAGTTTTCGTAGCGCTTGCACAAAGCTGAGCCAAGACTCTCCACGCGCTGCTTTACGAAGCTGCTGGTGAGCTCCTCAAACACCAGGCTTGAGATCCAGCGGCTGGCTAGTTGCTTTAAATCAGTCCAGGTGCCTGTATACGCAAATCGCAGCAAAACACCAATCACGCCGTAATCGTAATACTGAATTGTGCCGGTAAACTGCTCCCCGGTCTTTAGTGAAACCGGCTCAAGTGATTCAACGACGGGTGCGCGCTCAAAACGCACATATCCGGGAGTAGTGTGTTTAAAGGCCGGGGCCAAAAGCCTTCCACCGATAAGTGAACGCAGTTCCGAGAGGGTGATTTCGTCGCACACATCATACAAAGCCACCACAAAGACGGAACCATGGAGGTTGGCCGCGTTCATTGATCGTGCCTCCGAATATGGGCCAGTAATGAGGAAGATGCTTAACGGCTGGTGACTGGTTCGCTGTTGCGCAAGTATGCGTCTGTCTTGTTCAGCCAATCCTGGCGTGGCGGATAGAAGATATCCATTTCAATGGTATCTTCCAGCGCTTCTGCTTTGTGCGGCATGTGGGGAGGAATGCACAGCACTTCGCCCGCGTGGACGACCAGCTCTTTGCCGTCAATCCAGAATTTCAAAGCGCCTTCCACCACGTAAGTCAGCTGCTCGTTGTGGTGACTATGCTCAGGCACGATCATGCCCTTCTTCAGCAAAATGCGGGCGAACATAAGATTCTCGCCCGTGATCAGCTGCCGTTCAAACAAAGGGGTTACGTGCTCGACTTCAACGTCTTTCCAGGCAATGTGCTTGAGCATAGAAAAGTATTGTAGACCAGTCCAGGTCACAGGTCACAGGTCACAGGGGACAGGAAAAGAATTCCCGAAACCTTGGCCTAGTTTTCACATTCACGTGCACGGGTTTCCAAGAGGCTGCTCGTTTCACCAGCCACCGCCTCCTCCGCCACCACCGCCACCGCCGGAGGAGCCTCCTCCTCCGGAAAAACCGCCGCCGCCGGATGACGACCCCGGAGGCGATGACGAAGCAGAGACGGCACTGGAAAATCCGCTGCTGAAAGATGAGGCGAACGCCGCTGGCGACGAGGCGATAAAAGCACCGCTGTACCATGAAGGAGAATAGGTGGCGCCACTCCCACTGGAGGCGCCGGCCGCGGTCGCCAGCACCTGAGAAAACTGCTGAGCCCAGGCCTGTTCTACGCCCAGGGCTAATGCGTAGGGTAGAAAACGCTCGAAGAGTTCCGGCGTTTTGTCCGGCGGAATCATGGTGGTGAAACGCGGCCCATCCACCGCGGTGAGAAACATCTTGAATCCGTCAACTCGATCCAGCAGTTGCCGCCCCGCTCGCGTTGGAGCCTTCAAAAGATGGTGAAAGAGCACGTTGCTTCCAATCAGCAACACAATCACCAGCACGCCAACAACAGAAATGGCCCAGGTCAGCGCGCCCAATCCTGCTATTTCACCGATCAGGAATGGAATGGTGAAGAGCGTGATGCCCATTGCGCCTGCACCTCCAAGGAGCTTGTTCGCCCGCGCGGCTTTCCACGCCCTTGCAACCGCATGCAGCAAAGCGCCAACGCCCAAACTCCAGCCGCTGAGCCAGACAATCATGAACAAAGCAACACCTAACTGTCCGCCATCCATCTGACTGGCGCCGGCCAGCAACATCGCCACTGCAGCCACAATCGTCAGCAGGATGCCCGGCCACAAGTAACCGGCATTAGTGACGAAGTACAGCTTCTCCATACCTGTATGCAAGGCGGTCTCGAGCGCTTGTCTGGAGCGATAAACGACAGACGAGCCGCTACTGGAAAGATCTACCCTGTCGTTGTCTTCAAATAACTTCTGCTTCAACGTTTTCTCGTCGGAAGCGAGCTGGCCGATTTGACGGGAGTCGCGTTTTTGCATCAGGCGATAGCTGTGAGAGCCGTCCTGCTTGATGGTCAAACATCCCTTTGCGGCCAGTCCCAGGATGGCACTGCTAAATGCCTTATCATCGAACTTCATTTGGTGGAGATAACGCATCGCTGCTGGCGACATGTTGTCCGGAGGCTCATAAAGCGGCACTACCGTCCCCGCTGCCGGATCACGTCCCACCTTCGTCCACACAACCAGGTAATAACCCAGAAGGACCAGCAGGCCAATCAGACCGACCGCGGCATTGCGATTGTCACTGAGGAACCATTTAATCTTCTGCTCGCGAGTCGGCCCCGCGATCAAGCCTTTTGGCCAGGTGACCACAATGGTTATTCCATTCCGCGGCGCCAGATGTTCCACCGCGAAGTGAGGGTTGTCATCGTCATCCCTTGATATGGCAGCGCCTCTCCCCCGTTCTCCCATAGCGCCTGTGTATGCGTCCAGGCTGGTTACAAAGTTATGAATCTGCGGAGGCAGGATGACTGTGGCCATTGCTTTGTCTATCGGAAAAACCCATCCCACGCCGGTCACATTCCAGTAGAGTTCGTCATGATCTTTGAAGAACCCAAGCTGCCGGTTGGTGTTGTAAGTAAACACGTAACGATGCACTCCGGGAGAAATCAGTGTGCCCTTGTCGCCGAAGTAGACGCGGACACCGTTTGACAGCGACTCTGTGTGATAAGGCTCAGACTGCCCATCCCGTTGCACGCCGATAATCTCAAATGCGACTGTGTAACGGTTACCCATCAGGTCCTTGTAGCGTGTAGGAAAGTCGCGATAAATCCCGTGGCGGATTTCGACTCCGGCAGCTTGCACCTCGATCGTTTCCTGCACCTGCATGCCGCCGTCTGCGTGCAGGATGATGTGGGTATCGAAAGAGCGAATTCGTTCGTCGGCAGCCTCGTCATTCTGGGCAAGTGAGCAGGTGAGCAGGCAAAAGAAGACCATTACTGCGACGAGCAGGCTTTTACTCTTGAATGGAAACATGAATTTGAAGGAAATATAGTCTATCGGCGCTCTGAGAAAAAGAGATTCTTTTCAGGGGTAGTGGGTCAGTTTCCAATGAAACTAACCCACTACCAGCATCAGCGTCTAGCGATTCGCTTGCGAATCGCGGGCCTTTAGGCAGACGTTCATCGCGCCAGCGATGAACTCTTCGCTACTCGCAATTCCGCCAGCCTGTCTGCAGCTTGATAAGTGGGGATCCGCTCTTTCCCGGCAAGCTCAAAAATGGCCAGGATGGTGTCGTAAATGGTGTCTACTTTTTTGAGCGTGGCAGCAAGGTCCCATCCCAGGATCTCGATACAGCAGCCATTGATCACCCCTCCGGCATTAGCGGCATAGTCAGGCACGTACACTCGACCACTCTCTTCCAGCAAGGCGCCATGGCGCGGCTCAAGCAACTGATTGTTGGCGGCGCCGCAGACGATCTCGGCGCCAAGCTGAGAAATAGTTCCATCATTAATAATGCCACCGAGCGCGCAAGGCGCGAAGATGTCAGCCCGAGCTGAATAAATCTTTTCGAGTGCTACCTCTGTCGCGCCAAAGGCGGCAACTACACTTCTCACTCTCTCCGGATCGATGTCGGTAACGATCAGTTTCGCTCCAACTCGATGCAGTTCTTCGGCCAGAAAATATCCCACATGTCCGCATCCCTGAATTGCAACGGTTTTACGAGAAAGATCATTGCTGCCCCAACGGTGTTGGGCCGCAGCCTGCATCGCGCGAAAAACGCCGCGTGCTGTCTTGGGCGAGGGATCGCCGGACCGTCCGTGCGTTCCGGCTACATGAGGGGTTTCCTTCTGTACAAATTCCATGTCCTCGGGACTCGTGCCCACATCTTCACCCGTAACGTACTGGCCGCCGAGTGAGTTGATGAAGCGTCCATGCGCGCGGAAAATTTTCTCCCGGTCGGTGGTTTTGTTGTCGCCGATAATGACAGACTTCCCTCCCCCAAGCGGCAGGTCTGCCAACGCGCTCTTGTAAGTCATGCCACGGGCCAGCCGCAGGACGTCTTCCAGCGCCTCATCGTCATTGCGGTAGTTCCAGAAGCGAGTTCCTCCACCGGCCGGCCCACGTGCAGTCGAGTGAACTGCAATGATGCCGCGATATCCGACAGAGGGCTCCTCTCCAAACAACACGCGCTCATAACCGGGAATGGTCTTTTCCGTGATCTTCATCGTTTGCTCCGATTCTAACAAGCAGGCAACAGCTCTGAATCAGATGAGCGAATCTCCTGTGTGGTCTCAGCAAATAAACGTGTGTAACGCCGCGAATCAGGAATGCGCTGTCGAACATCTAACTAAATCGCGCGTAGACTGTGTATCCAGGGTCGACCGTGATCAGGAGGTCTCCCATGCCCGTCATTAGAACCTGCCCAAATTGTGGTCAGAAAAATCGTATTCCGGCAAAGCATCTGGCAGACGCTGGGCGCTGCGGCGCATGTAAGAGCACGCTGCCACTGCTGGATAAGCCGGTGGACGTGGATCGCGAACAGTTCTACGAGATTGTGCAGAACTCACGCGTCCCAGTCCTGGTGGATTTCTGGGCAGCCTGGTGTGGACCGTGCCGCATGACCGCGCCTGAAGTCGCCCGTACAGCCGCGGACATGGCTGGTCGGGCCGTCGTAATAAAGGTCGATTCCGACCGCTATCCCGAGCTGGCAGCCCAGTACAACGTACGCGGCATTCCGAACTTCATCGTCTTCCTCAATGGACGTCCCGTAATGCAGCAGGCAGGAGCTGTCGACCATAGCCAGATGGAGAACTGGCTGAAGTCCGTCGCAACGCCCACCACTGCAGCTTGACCGTCAAGTCCGACAGTTAGGGAAAACGCGCTTCTCCGCGTTCTTTCATAGCAGAACCCGAAGAATGGCTAAGGAGAAGACACGATGGCCGATCCCACACCCTCAACCACCACCAGCCCATGCAGCGTAGATCTACCCGTTCCCGACGACTGTTGCGTAAGCCCGTGTGATCCACCCTGGCGCAAGGACCGCGATTGTCTCATTTGGTATGAAGAAAGATTTTTCCGCTTTTCTTTAGGACCAGAAGGAGGTACGAATCAGCCGGCCGGAGCTGTCCTAAGAGAGTACGTTGAGTTTCGCATCACGTACGAGCACAGATTGTGCCTGCTGGGCAAACAGCATGGACCTTTGCTCTACACGGTGACGCTCCTTCCCGGAGAGAAGGTAACTCTCTATCACAGTGACCGCTATCGTCGAGTCAGCACGGAAGAAGACCGTTTCTCAGTGCAGACCACATTCATGCAATTCCTCTCCGCCGTTCACGAGGCCAGGGTCACCAATACGATGGACACATTGATTGACACGCTGTCCAGCAGCAAGACCGGAACCTCGGTCTCCGTTGGGGGCGGACTTGCCGGCCTTCTGGGCGGGCCCAGTGGCACTGTTTCCAGCCAAAGCAGCAACAGCGATCACACCCAGGTTCAGCTTGGCTTCGTCTCAGACCAGTTCAGCCAATCCGTGTTCCAGGCATCGCAAATGACTCACGCTGAACGTTCACTGGTGGTGAGCACCTACGAGGACAAGGACAAGTTAGACGTTACCGCACGGACCATCGAAAACAAAAATGAATGTCGCGCCGTCACTTATTTTGTGCGCAGAGTTGTGGAGCTTTACGCATTCAGCACCATAGTGTTTGACATCTCATACAGGATCATCGCGCCAAATATTTCGCATGATTGGCATTCAGCGAATGATCTGGGATGGCTGCCGCCGGCGATTCAAGATCAAATTAAGAAGGCACTCAAGCTGCTGCCCAAAGTCGGAGACGCTACTGAGAAACCCAGGCCAATCTCATTGCCGACGGACGGCTCGGTTTATGACCCTGAGCTGGCTCACTGCTGTTCATGCGAGCCAGAGCGCGAGGCGGCCATCAAATTGAAGCTTGAGAAGGAGAAAGCAGAATCTTTGAAGGCCTGTCTTGAGGCCCAGATTCTTCAGGCGGAACTCGACCGCCGGCAGAAGCTGCTGGAAAAGGGCGAACTCTCACCCTTCGAGCCTGCAGCCCCGGCGCCAGCTCTTCCGTAGCATTCGTCCCCGAGCAGCGTACTTGGGACTGAAGGTTGAGCCAAAGCCGACTTCCTTAGTTCATCGCCTGGGTCTTTGGATACCCGTAATAACCCTTGCGGGCGAAGACCTTGTAGCCACGAGGCTGGGCCGTGATCTGGACTTTGCGGAATTTGCCGTCCCAGTTCTGGTTCTCCGGAGTATAGCCAAGGCTGTACTGGTGATGCAGTTCTTCTGAGATCTCGTCCAGCGCAGCATTCAGTTTGTCCATGCCGCGGACTTCGAGCATGCGTCCGCCAGTGGCCTCTGCCAGCTTTTTCAGCACTTCCTCGCCGTGTTCGTCGCGTTCATAGGTGTGGATCACGTCGCAACGGTCGAAGCGTGAGCGCTCCCGCGGAGGATCGTAGATCTGCAGAACGTAGGCAATCACGTCATTTTGCAGCAGGACCTCCATCGCATCTTCCAGCACGGATTCACTCTTGGAGTCGCCAGACATGGCCACGATCACCACCGCCTTGCGCCCTACTTCGTGCTCGAGGTAGCGGAGAGTGGAGACGCGAATGGCATCGTAGAGATGGGCTTCGCGGCGCTGGTTATAAGGCTGTCCTGTGGGGCCGATGGGCGGAATATTGCCCGGAAATGGCCGCGGTGGAGCTGGAGCAGCGTCTGGCGGGAGTGTATTTGTTCCCCAACTGCGAATCTGATCAACCTTCTCCTGCAGCAGCTCAGTATCAGAGGTGGGAACCTGGAGTGTCTCCACGCGCGAGTGATAGCTGAGAATGAAGCCGAGATCGGTCGGCCGTACCACGTGCCTCAGGAACGCGCCGGAGGCTGATGCCTCCTCGTTCAGAATCCAAGCCATGTTGGTGCCGGTATCGAGCAGAACGCCGACGTTCAACTTCACGTCAGTATGGTGGGCGAAGAATTTGATGGGCTGTTCGCGACCGTCCTCGAAAACGTGAAATTCCTTCTGGTCGAGTGTGCTGGCCAGATGCTTCTTGTCATCGCGCACGGTGAAGTAGACAGAGACCAGATCGACATTCTTCTTAAAGACGTTCTTCTGATCGTCGCTGGAGGTGGCGCCACCTCCATTCTGAGCGACTGCGGCAGCAGACAGGCAGAGATTAATGAGCGCGAAGGCCAAGGCAACGAGAGACACTTGCACTACCCGACGCATAATTTCTCCTTTTGGTTGGAGGTGCGCACTTAGATGCAAGGGTTGCTCAATCGGTTGGCTGGCGATTTAGCCCTTAGCCTTTGGCCTTGGCCCTGGCTAAACCCAAAAAGCAAGGCCTCGGAGGAGCACCGGCAGCAGCATACCTTCAACACGGCTGAACGATGAAAGCATATCGCCCGGACGGGTAAGAGAACGATAAGAAAAATAAAGAGTTGTTGCGGAGGAGCATTGCCCTTAGCCGTTGGCCAAACACTCGTAGTACCTGCCTTGTGCTAGCTCTGTTCTCTTTTTCTTGACGTCCAGAGTGCCTCGGGATAAAAACTGCCATAAAGATCCTGAATTCCCGGAGGAAACAGCCAATGAGGAAATACTGGCTGATCATCGCCACACTTTTGTTGTCTATACCGGTCAGCGCGCAAACAGACTCAAAACCGGCATCACGCAAGAAGATTGGCCTGGTGCTGGAGGGCGGCGGCGCTTTGGGATTGGCGCATGTGGGAGTGATCGAGTGGCTGGAGGAGAACCATGTTCCGGTGGACTACATTGCAGGAACAAGCATGGGCGGGCTCATTGGCGGGATGTATGCCATGGGATACAGCCCGAAAGAGATTCGCGATACCGTGGCACTGATTGACTGGGACGCGGTCCTCTACGATCGAATTGATTATGGCGATCTTCCCTTCCGGCGCAAGCAGGACCGGCGCGCCTATCCCAACACGCTGGCGTTTGGATTGCGCAAAGGGTTTCGCTTGCCGGAAGGGTTTAATGCCGGCCATCGCGTGGGATTGATTCTGGACAACATCACCCGAGACTACTCCAATCTTAAAAGTTTCAACGACTTGCCCATTCCTTTTCGCTGTGTGGGCGTGAACATGGCCACCGGTGAGAAGGACGTTTTTGGTAACAAAACCGGGAACTATCCGGACAACGAAGCCGTGCTTAAGGAAGGCTCACTAAGTCAGGCATTACGCTCGACCATGTCTCTACCCGGATTCTTCAGCCCGGTACGCGATGGCAAGCAGAAGCTCTATATCGATGGCGGCGTGCTGGATAACCTGCCGGTCGAAGTGGTGCAGGAGATGGGCGCAGATATTGTGATTGCCGTCCATCTGGATAAAGGCAGTTTTGATCCCGCCAGAGACATTTCTCTGCTGGATGTTGTATTCAGGTCGATTGCCGTGGTGGTCTCGTCGAATGAGAAATCGAGTTTGAAGAAACTGAATAAAGATGGAGGCGACCTGGAAATCGATGTCGCGGTGACCAAATTCAAATCCAATGACTACGACAAGCACCAGCAGTTGCGCGACCAGGGACTGCTGGCAGCACAGGAAAATCTTAAGCGTCTGCAGGCATTGGAACTTAACGCGCAGGATTGGGAAGACTATGAACGATCCAAGGCACAGAAGAATTTGCGCAAACTCACGCCTATGACGCCAGTAGCGCAGGAAATTGCAATGGATGATCCGGTGCTGGAGAAGCAGGTGCGGCGTGGAATCTCTGACTACAAAGGTCATCCATTCGAAGAAAAACAGATCGACCACCTGGAAGGCGAATTGAACCGCATCGTGGGCGCGGGAAAGTTCGAACGGCTGGGATTTCGAGTAGTGCAGCACGATGGCAAGCCTGACCTGGTTATTACCGCCGCGAAACGTGATACCACGGTGGATGTGATTCCTGTGGTTGCCATTGATGGCAGCGACTATCGCAGCCCGATTTTTACTCTGGGAGCAAGAATCACTCTGTTTGATCTGGGCGGCCTCGGTTCAGAGTGGCGTACGGATGCGCTGCTGGGATCACAATATGGTTTAACCAGCGAGTACTACCGGCCCGTGCGTCCTTTCAGCCATTGGTTTGTTGCTCCGCAACTTACGGCGGAGACTTTGCCGTTTGATATTTACAGCCGGCTCACGCACATCGCCGGTTATCAACTTCGGACGGTCTCCGGCACCTTCGACCTCGGCTACAACTTCAGCCGCGATGCGCAACTACGAATTGGCTATGAAGGCGGCACAATGAAACTTTCGCGTACCATCGGCGCCACGGTATTCCCATTTTCATCGAGCCGCATTGGTACAACGTCTCTGAAATTCTCTCTCGACAAATTGAAATTCGCATTGCACAAGCTGGAAGCGCCAGTGGTACCGCGCAACGGACTAGAGCTGATGTCTAAATTTCAGTGGCACGATGGCTGGCTGGGCTCGACCGAGCACTTCCCTACGGCAGAAAGTGAGCTGGGACTGTTCAAATCGGTTAATAGAGATGGATCGCTCTACGTGAAGGCGGAGGCTGGCTCGACGTTAGGATTTACCAACAGTGGTTTGCCCAGCTTCAGCCTGGGAAGTCCGCTGCGTCTGGCCGCGTACGGAACCAATGAACTGCTTAGCAATCAGTTCATCTACGGGCGGACTGGATATGTGCATCGTGTATTTACTTCAGAGTCGGTTTTCGGCGGTGGAATTTATGTGACCGGGTCCTACGAAGTAGGAAAAACTTATGGTGTCGCCGGCGCGCCAGCCCTGCCCATGGACGCCACGGCCGGGGTGATCCTGGACTATGCGGTTGGACCGATCTTCCTTGGAGGAAGTGTGGGTGAGAGCGGACACAAGAAGCTATTTTTTTATTTGGGAAGACTGTTTTAACGGTCTGGCGATCGCGCGTGATCGGGTAATCGCACGTGATCGGATATCAGCCTGCCTTCTTCAGCAGGGCGATTTGGCCGGAGTGGTACGTCGCGTGCTGGATCGTACTTTGGAAGAGCCGGTAGAAATTGTAGGTTCTGCCGGGAACAGTTTCTTCCAGGCGTGCGTCGCCGAATCCCTTGATTGCATCAACCAGTTTCAGGTGGTTGGCAAAGAATGATTTCACTGCCACCTGCCAAGCGGAATCGGTGGTTTGAGTTACAAGCGGCCAATCCAATTCTTTCGGCATGGCAGGCCAGGGCGGAATTGGCGTGCCGTGCATGGCGCCCCATGCGAAATTGGCCCAAGCGTCAACGTGAAGAACAAGTTCCCAGATGGAGTGAGCATTGGCAAGAGGACGCGCTTGAGCCTGGGCGGCGGTAACCCCATCAAGGATCTCGCGCAGAGAATCTCCATACCATGCTTCACCGTTAATGGTGGAAGCCAATTGGTCGGCGATGTGATTGCATTCTTTGTTCATAGCATTCAGCGTCAGCAGTCAGCACTCAGCCTTCAGCACCCAGCCCGCTGGCATTTTGGGCTGAAGGCACAGCATGCCCGGCGTGGTCAGATCGCCCGGTTCCGACTGTGCA
>Ga0126377_10003371_pt1 | contig 11308 bp, 11 predicted proteins | sample PanSoiMetPlot_22_FD_92647 | JGI IMG/M metagenome (GOLD analysis project Ga0126377, IMG submission 92647) | Tropical forest soil microbial communities from Panama - MetaG Plot_22 | ecosystem: Environmental > Terrestrial > Soil > Tropical forest > Bulk soil | place: Panama | collected 2016-02-17
CATCGTCCCACGCGCGTCGGGGAGGCGCTACCCGACGGCGCCGCTCGCCGCTCCGCGCTAGTCGTCGCCCCACGCGCGCTGGCGCGCCTGCGCCATCCGCTCCTCGCGCGAGAGGAACGTGCGCACGCGGTTGCGCATCGCGTCACCGTCGGGGCCGCTGCCGAAGAGCAGGCCGACGTAGACGCCGTGATCGCGGTTGCGCACGTGCCGCACCGAAACGGAGGTCGCGCTCCCGAGGCTCGACAGGTCTCTCGCGAGATCGAGCGAGAGCTTCGCCGACGAGCCGGGCGCCACGTCGGACCGCACCGTCTGGAGGAGCGCACCGCAGCCCGTCTCCGAGACGTTCAGGACGAAGACTGTCGCAGGCCGCGCGCCCAGCAGGAGCTGCGCGCGGATCGGCGGCCGCAGCGGCCACCGCGGAACGCGGCGGCGTTCGGGCTCGCTCGTGCGCTCCATGCCCCCTTTGTCGGTTCCTCCTCCCGCCGCGTGACGGGAATCATTTCCGGTTGACGCGGCGAGGTGAGGCCCGCGCGTCTTCCTCGTTCCGGCCCCCGCCAGCCGCGGATTGCGCCGTCGCGCGGAGCGACGGAGCATGCGGTCGTGCGGCGGCGCGCCACCGTCCTCGTCGTCCTGCTCGTCGCCGCGTGCGGCGCGGCCCCGGCCGGGCGGGAGCTCGCCTCGAGGCCGGTCGATCCCGCCGTCGACGCCTTGTCGCGCCTCTCGGTCGAAGGCGCCTACGAATACACGGTGGACCTCGCCGGCGATCGTCGGACGCAGCGCATCGACGTCGAGCGACGCGCCGACGGGAGCGTGCGTCTGCAGGCCGAAGGCCTTCATCCCTTCGACGCGTACGTCTTCGGATTCCTCGCGGCGCTCGACGGCACGCGACGGAGGAGCGCCGGCGATTCCGACTTCGACGTCGCCGAGGAGACCGTCCGCGAGGGAAGAGCCGTCGTCGTGCTCCGCCGCGATCGAGCGAGAGAGCGAGTCCGAGTCGTGGTGGATCGCGACACGCGCCGCATCCTCGAGATGACCGCGGCGCGAGACGGCGACGGAGGAGAGCGATTCGACCTCGAGCTCGCGACGCTGGACCGCGGCTCGGCGGCGCGGCGCTGACGCGAGCCGCTCGGCGTCAGCCGCCGAGCCTCGACGCCGCCTGCGACGCGCGCTCCGCGATCGCCGTCTCTCCCTTCGCCTTCGCCGCGGCCGCGAGGCTCTTCGCGATGTCGCGCAGCGCGGGCTCCGAAGTGGCGGCGGGGTCGACGTCGAGCGCGGCCTCGAGCGCCTCGGCGCAGTCCGCGAGCTTCCCCGTCGCGAGGTGGACCGACGCGCGGTGCCGGAAGGCCGCGACGAGCGCGCCGTCGATGCGCAGCGCTTCCGCGTCGAGCGCGAGCGCGCCGGCGACGTCGCCCGCGAGCTCGCGCGCCTCCGCCATCTCGACGCGGAGCCGCGCGTCGCGCGGGAAGGCCGCGAGGAGCGGCGCGAGGATCTCCGACGCGCGGCGGCCATCGCGCGCCTCGCGCCAGAGCGCCGCGAGCGCGCGCCGCGCCGGCGCGTCGTTCGGCACGGTGGCGACGCGGCGCTCGAAGGCGGTCTTGCGCGTCGTCCAGTCGAACGTGCGCTCGTAGAGCCCGCGCTCGCGCGCGGCCGTGGCTTCGTCGCCCGACCTCGTCGCGATCCCGGCGAGCGCGTAGTGCGCGGCGGGGGCCGAGTCGCTCCACGGCTCCTTCGCGAGCGCGCGCAGGAGCAGGTCCTTCGCTCGCGCGTCCTGCGTGCGGCGCGCGGCGAGCTGGCCCGAGCCGTAGAGGACGTCGACGTCCTCCGGCGCGAGGGCGAGCGCGCGCCGCATCGCGGCCTCGGCATCGTCGGTGCGGCCGAGCAGCTCGAGCGCCCGCGAGAGCCCGACCTCGGCGCGCGCGTCGGACGGCGCGAGCATCCGCAGGCTCTCGAACGCGACGCGCGCCGCCTCGTGGCGGTGGAGCTGGAGGTCGGCGAACCCGAGGAGCGCGAGCGGCCGCGAGTCGCGCGGCGCCGAAGCGGCGAGCTTCTCGAGGAGCGCCGCCGCGTCGGCGTATTTCTCCTCGCCGACGAGGCGCTCGGCGCGCGCGAGGTCCAACGCCGGCGCCGAGGTCGCTCCACCGGTCGTCCCCGATGGATCCCCGCGATCTCCACACGCGGCGACGAGCAGGACCACGAGCGCTCCACCGGCTATCCACCAGCGCTTTCTCCACCGCTCGTGCACACCGCGCCCACGGCCGATCCCGATGTCGCTCACGAGTCCTCCACCGTCGCGAACACGGCCTTCAGGTAGCGACCTTCGGGAAAGTGCGGCGACACCGGGTGATCGGGAGCGGCGCCGGCGACCGTGTGCAGACGCACCTTGCGGCCCGCTCGGGCGGCCGCCTTCCGGAGGAGACCGAGGAACATCTCCTCGGACACGAGGCCCGAGCACGAGCAGGTGAGCAGCAGGCCGTGGTTGCGAAGGGCCTTCATCCCGAGCTCGTTCAGGTCGACGTATTTCGTCGTCGCGCGCGCGAGCTCGAACGTGCTGGCGGCCAGCTTCGGCGGGTCGAGCACGACGACGTCGAAGCGCCGCCGCGACGCCACGACCTCGCGCAGCGCGTCGAACACGTCGGCGTGCTGGAACTCGACGCGCTGCGCCCCGCAGAGCTTCGCGTTCTCGCGCGCGAGCGCGATCGCCGCCTCGTCCAGGTCGACCGCGACGACGCGGCCCGCTTTGCCCCGCACGGCGGCCGTCAGCGCGAAGGCGCCCTGGTAGCAGCAGCCGTCGAAGACGTCGCGATCGGCGACGTAGCGCGCGAGCGCCTCGCGGTTGTCGCGCTGGTCGAGGAAGGCGCCGGTCTTGTGGGCCGAGTCCCATTCGAAGCGGAAGGGGAGCCCGCGCTCGTGGAAGCGCGTGTTCGCTCCCGCGTCGCCGGGCCGCGCCTCCGCCTCGAACCCTTCGGCGCGCTCGACCTTCTCGGCCACCGAGACGACGACGCGGCGGATCGGGAGCTCCTCGCGGAGCGCCTCTTCGATCAGGTCGAGCCGCCGGTACCACGCGTACGCGTGGATCTCGACGCTCGCGACGTCGGCGTAACGGTCGACGATCAGCCCCGAGAGATCGTCGCCCTCGCTGTTCACGACGCGGTAGGCGTCGGTCACGTCGTCGAGCCGGAGCGACTTGCGCCGCACGTAGATCGCGTCGCGGATGCGACGGCGCAGGAACGCCTCGTCGACCGGCTCGGCGATCGCGCCTCGCTGGATCACGCGAAGCCCGATCTGCGAGCGGCGCGAATAGAAGCCGTGGCCGAGGTGCGACCCGTCGCGCGCCTCGATCGCGACGAGCGATCCGTCCTCCACATCGGGCGCGCGCGCGACCATCTTCCGGTAGATCCAGGGGCGGAGCCCCACGGCGGCGGTCTTCAGCCGCACGTGCGGTAGCGCGGCCGTCACGGACGCCCTTCGCCCGACCCGCGCAGCTCCGCGCGCGCCACGACGCCGCGGCCCTGCGCGATCGTCACCGCGCGGTTGACGAGGCCCGCGCCGGGGATGGTCTCGCGCGCCCCGCCGGGCCAGCGGACCTCGATCGACTCGATGTCGCGCGCATCTCCGAGCCCGAAGCAGAGGCGGGGATCGCGCGACGCCGCGTACGAGCCTCCGCGGCGCACCTCGCGGGCCATCGCGCGGCCGCCGGCGCGGACGGTGACGACCGCGCCGAGCGCGTCGGTGTTCTTGCCGGAGCCGCGGAGCTCGACGCGCACGCGCGCGCGGCCGCCCGCCGACGGGACGGGCGCCTCGTTGCGGAGGACGATCGCCGGCCCGTCGCACGGAACGATCACGAGGTCGTCGTCGCCGTCGTCGTCGAGGTCGAGGAGCGCGACGGCGCGGTGAGCTCTCCGCTCGCGGAGCGGCGAGCCCTCGGGCGCGTCGAGCAGGCGGAACGACGCGTGGCCGTCGTTCACGAAGAGCTGGTTCGCCTGCCGGTAGCTCGTCCCCGTGTTCGGCGAGTCGGCCTGCGGGTAGACGTGGCCGTTCGCGACGAAGACGTCGAGGTCGCCGTCGAGATCGAAGTCGGCGAGATCGACGCCCCACTTCAGCGTCGCCTGCGTGAAGGCGCCCACGCCCGACGTCCACGTCGCCGTCACGAACGTTCCGCCGCCGCGGTTGCGATACACGCTCACGGGCTCGTCCGAGAAGTTCGTCACGACGACGTCGGGCAGGCCGTCGCCGTCGAGGTCGTCGGCGGCGACGCCCATCCCCGCGTACGTCGAGCCGTCGTCGCCCACGGCCGCGCCCGCCGCGAGCGCGCACTCGACGAAGTGGCCGCCGTCGTTCCGCCACAGGAAGTTCGCCTTGCTGTCGTTCGCGACGTAGAGGTCGGTGTCGCCGTCGCGGTCGAAGTCGACGGGGCACGCGCCGAGACCGTAGGAGGCCGGCGCGGCGGCGAAGCCGGCCTCGGCCGTCGCCTCCTCGAACGTGCCGTCGCCTCGATTGCGGAAGAAGCGGTCGGGCGTCGCGACGAACCCCTTCGGACCGCAGTAGACGTCGAGCCCGCGCCACGTGCACGGGATGCGGAGCGGGCCGACGACGCCGCGCGGCGGGCTCCGCGGGTCGAGCTCGAGGTAGCGCACCAGGTAGACGTCGAGGTCGCCGTCGTTGTCCGCGTCGAACCACGCGGCCTCCGTGCTCCATCCGGAGTCGACGAGGCCGCTTTCCTGGGTCGCCTCGACGAAGCGCACGGCGCCGGGCGCCGACTCGTTGCGGAAGTAGGCCGTGCGCCCGTAGCCGCACAGCAACACGTCCGTGTCGCCGTCGCCGTCGGCGTCGGCCGCCGAAGGTGTGGTCCACCAGCCCTCGACGGCGAGGCCGGCCGCGGCCGCGTCGGTCTCCGCGAATCGGCCGGCGTCCTGGAGCCAGAGCGAAGGTCGCGCGCCTCGGCCGGCGACGTGTTCGGCGAGCGTCGTGCCCTGGGCGAAGAAGAGGTCGAGGTCGCCGTCGCGATCGGCGTCGAGCACGGCGACGCCGACTCCGTTCGCTTCGACGATGTCGCGCTTCTCCGGCCCTCCGCATCGGGCGACGAACCCGAGGCCGACCTCCGCCGTCGCGTCCCGCAGGACGATCTCCGGCGACGCGGCGCGGCCCGGGCACGCCGCGAGCGCGAGGAGGAGGAGAGCCGCGACGCGACGCATGCCCGCGCGATTGTAGGAGCCCCTCGCGGGCTGTACGGTTCGCGCGTTCGCTCGCGCCGGGCGCCGGCGCTCGGAGTTCCAGCATGGCGCGCCCCACCCCCGACCTCCTCTCGTTGCTTCTCCAGCAGGACCAGACGCGGAAGGAGGGCGGCGCTCCGGAAGGGGCCGCGGCCGGATCGCCCGCGCCGCCGGGAACCGAGCCCCGACCCGCGATTCCCGGCGCGCCCGCGAGGCGGGCAGCACCTCCCGCGAATGCGACCGACCGCATGCGCGTCGATCTCCCGGCGCCGCCGCCCGCGCCGCGCACGATGGGCGAGCTCCTTCAGGTCCGGGAGAAGCCGGCGAAGGAGGGAAGCGCCTTCCGCTTCCTCGTCTATCCCGCGCTCGCGGCGATCCTGGCGGTCGCCGTGGGTTTCGCGTGGCTCCGGTTCATCCCGTCGGAGACGCAGGCCGCGTCGCCGGGCGCGTCGCCGGGGTTCCTCAATCCGACGGCGACGGGAAACCACAACGCGCCGTCCGGCCCCGAGAGGGCGTCGCTCGGATCCGCGGCGCCCGCGCCGGGAGACGCGCTCGTCCAGCGCAAGGCCGCCGAGACGCCGCCCTCCTCCACGGCTCCGCAGCAGGCCGCGGGCTCGCCGCCGAAGACGAACGTCGCCGAGAAGCCGATCACGATCTGCGCGTTCACGTACGACGACAGCGAGAAGAACCTCGCGCGCGCGAAGGAGACCGTGAAGGAGCTGAAGGCGCGCCAATTCCCCGACGTGCGGCTCGTGCGCCTTCAATCGAAGGCCGGCAAGAAACACCTCGTGATCTTCGTCGGCAGCGCGGAGACGGCGCAGGACGTCGACCTCCTCGCGGTGCTCGAGAAGCTCACGAAGCTGCCGGGCTTCGGCCCGGGCAGGCGCAGGACCGTCCGTTCGCGTCGGCGTTCTTCGACCGTCGCCCGGCGGGGGACGTCATCGAGTAGCGATTCCCCGCTCGGCCTCCTAGACTCTCCGGCCCGTTTTCCCGGGCCCCGCCATGTCGATCCATCGAAGCCTCGCCGAACGCGGCGCGCTGACCCGCACCCGCAACGTCCTCACTCGCAAGGAGCGCTGCGAGAAGCTGAAGGAGACGGGCAAGTGGAAGGAGGAGGAGACCTCGATCTTCGGCCTTCCCAAGGTCCGCACGCAGTTCAAGACCGCGAAGAAGAAGGCTCCGAAGAAGGAAGCGGTCGAGGGCGCGGCGGCTCCGGGCGCGGAGGGCGCGGCGGCGGCTCCGGCCGCGGCCGGCGCACCGGCGAAGGGTGGAGCGGCGCCGGCCAAGGGCGCGGCGGCTCCCGCGAAGGGAGCGGCGGCGCCTGCGAAGGGCGCGCCCGCGCCCGCGGCGGGCGGCGACAAGAAGGGCGCGAAGAAGTAAGAGCCCTTCCCGTGACCGCTCCCGCTCCTCGCATCGACGAGCGGGCTCCGCTGCCTCCCGGCGAGAGGGCTCCGCTGCCTCCCGGCGAGAGGGCTCCGCTGGTCGAGGTCTTCGCCTCGATCCAAGGGGAGGGCGCCTACGTCGGCGAGCCGCAGACTTTCGTGCGGCTCGCCGTGTGTCCCCTCCGGTGCCGGTATTGCGACAGCGAGTCGACGTGGGAGGCGACGGACACGTGGCTCGTCGCGCGAGCCGACGGCGAGGTGGAACGACGCCCGAACCCCGCAGACGTGAAGGCGACCCTCGACGCGATCGCGTCGGCCGAGGGCGGCGCTCCGCGCACCGTCTCGATCACCGGCGGCGAGCCGCTCGCACATCCCGAGTTCGTCGCGGAGCTCGCGCGCGAGCTCCGCGCGCAGGGTCGCCGGGTCCACCTCGAGACGGCGGGCGTCCACGCGGGCGCGCTCGCCGGCGTTCTTCCCGCGGTCGACCACGTGAGCGCCGACCTGAAGCTCCGCTCGACGATGGAGACCGGCGACTTCTTCGACTCCCACCGGCGGTTCCTCGCGGCGTGCGCGAGCGCGCACGTGGACACGTGCGTGAAGTGCGTCGTGACGCCGAAGGTCGCGGACGAGGAGATGGACGAGGCGGCGTCGCTCGTCGCGTCGGTCGACCCCGATCTCCTGTTCGTCGTGCAGCCCGCGACTCCGATGCGCCTCGAGCCGTCGGCGATCTCGAACGAGCGCGTCGACGCGCTCGTCGCGCGGGCGCGGCGCCGGCTCCGGCGCGTGCGCGTGATCCCGCAGGTGCACCGGGCGATGGGGCGCTCGTAGCGTGCCGGTTCCCGAGATCGCGATCGTCGGTCGCCCGAACGTCGGCAAGTCGACGTTGCTGAACGCGCTCGTCGGCCGCCGCGTGTCGATCGTCGACGCGACCGCGGGCACGACGCGCGACCGGGTCACGGCGCGCGTCGTGGTCGGGCGCCGGGCGTTCGACGCCGTCGACACGGGCGGCATCGGGATCGTCGACGAACGCGACCTCGCGCTGCACGTCGAGGCGCAGATCGCGATCGCGATCGAGCGCGCGACGAAGATCGCGTTCGTCGTCGACGCGGCGGAAGGCGTGACGCCGCTCGACGTCGAGGTCGCGCGGCGGTTGCGCCGCTCGAAGCGGACGGTCGTGCTCGTCGCGAACAAGTGCGAGGGGAAGCAGGCGAGGGCGAACCTCGCCGAGCTGCATTCGCTCGGATTCGGCGAGCCGATCCCGATCTCGGCGATCTCGGGGCAGGGCATCTCCGGCCTCGCCGACGAGCTGGCGAACGGCCTCGCGAAGGCCGAGCCCGAAGGCGACCCGGAGCTCCGCATCGCGATCGTCGGCAAGCGCAACGCCGGCAAGAGCACGTTCGTGAACGCGCTCGCGCGGGAGGAGCGCGTCATCGTGAACGAGCTCGCCGGCACGACGCGCGACGCCGTCGACGTGGCCTTCGAGCACGCGGGGCGGCGGTTCGTCGCGATCGACACCGCAGGGCTCCGCCGCAGGAAGTCGATCTCGCAGTCGGTCGAGTTCTTCTCGATGAAGCGCGCGGAGGCGGCGATCGACCGCGCCGACGCGGTGCTCCTCGTCTACGACTGCTCGACCGAGCTCTCGATCGTCGACAAGGACCTCGCGCGGGCGTGCGTCGAGCGCGCGAAGCCGACGGTCGTCGTCGCGAACAAGTGGGACCTCGCCGAGGCGAAGGGGCTCACGCTCGAGAGCTACCGGCGCTACCTCGCGGAGCGGCTCCCCAACTTCTCCTTCGCGCCCGTGGTCGCGACCAGCGCGAAGGACGGCGAGCGCGTGTTCGCGGCCGTCGACCTCGCGATCGACCTCCACGGTCAAGGCGGCGTTCGCGTGTCGACCGCCGATCTGAACCGCGTCCTCGAGGCGGCGATCGACAAGCAGATGCCCGGGCGCGGCATGATCGCGAAGGTCTTCTACGGGACGCAGGTGGCCGTCCACCCGCCGACGTTCGTCCTCTTCGTGAACGAGCCGAAGGCGTTCCCGCCCGCCTACGAGCGCTACCTCCACAACCGCTTCCGCGAGGCGTTCGAGTTCCGCGAGATCCCGATCAAGATCCGCCTGCGCAAGCGCGAACGCGTCGAGCTGCCTCCGCGCGAGCAGCAGGTCGGGCGCGCGCGGATGCTCCCGTCGAAGGGCAAACACGTGAGGTGACGACGTCGCCCGACGCGTCGAGGGGATCCGGTCTCGGGCCTCACGTCCGCGGGCATCTGCTCCTGTTCGAGAGGCGCGAGCCGCCCGCGTACGACGAGCTCCGGGGACTCCGCCTGCTGTTCACGGCGGTCTTCTTCGAGGTCGTCCGCGTCGTCCTGTCGCGCGGGGGAGGCGAATCGAGCGCAGCCGTCTGGCTGCCGCCCGTTCTTCTCGCGCTCGCGCTGATTGCGGTGCGTTTCGACACGGGCCTCACCCTTTCGCAGATCGGCCTGCGCCCGTGGCGCGAGTGGACGCCGACCGAGCGCTCCTACTTCGTGCAGGTCGTCGTCCTCGCGAACGTCGTCTTCCCGCTCGTCGTCGGCTGGCCGAAGCTCGAGGTGTTCGTCCCCTACCTCTTCTTCGGCTTCTATCAGGAGCTCGTCTATCGGGGCCTGCTCCAGCTCGAGCTCTCGCGGCGATGGGGCGCGGTCGCCGGCATCCTCGTCGCGAACGCGCTCTACACCTTCGGCCCGCTCCACGCGCGCTACTTCACCTCGGCGCCGTCGACCGCGATCCCGATGTTCGCGGCCATCTTCGCGATCGGCCTGCTCTTCGGCGTGATCTACCGGCGGTCGGGGAACCTCGGGATCCCGGCGGTGATGCACGCGATCGGAAACGCCTACATCGTCGGGAGCGGGCGCTCGTTCTAGCGCGGACCGCCGCCCGCGCCCTCGATCGCGCGCGTGAGGGCGGGCCAGTGCGTGCGGCTCACCGTGAGCTCCGCGCCGGAGTGCAGTCGGAGCCGGTAGTCGCCGCCGGGAAGTCGCTCGAGCTCCTTCGCGGCCGCCACGCGCACGATCGTCGAGCGGTGCACGCGCACGAACGCCGCGGGGTCGAGCTGGCGCGCGAGGTCGGCGAGCGACGCGCGCAGCAGGTGCTCGCCGTCGCGCGTGTGGAGGTAGACGTAGTTGCCGCGCGCCTCGATCCAGTCGACGCCGTCGGCCGGCACGACGCGCAGGTGGTCGCCGTGCTTCACGCAGAAGCGCTGGCGGGCGCGACCCGCGCGCACGTCGGCGAGGACCGACTCCACGGCGGGATCGCCGGTGTCGGGCCCGCGACCGATCCACACGCGGGCCTTCTCCAGGCTGCGGAGGAAACGAGCGCGATCGCACGGCTTCAGCAGGTAGTCGACCGCGTGCGCGTCGAACGCGCGCAGCGCGTAGGTCTCGTGCGCCGTGATGAACACGACGGCGGGCGCGGTCCCCTGCGGCAGCGCCTCGAGGACCTCGAATCCGTCGAGCTCGGGCATCTGCACGTCGAGGAACAGCAGGTCGGGGCGGAGCTCCGCGACGAGACGCACCGCCTCGAGGCCGTCGCGCGCCTCGCCGACGATGCGCAGGTCGGCGATGCCGCTCGAGTACTCGCGCACGCCGCGCCGTGCGAGCGGCTCGTCGTCGGCGACGACGGCGCGGATCTCAGCTCGGGCCATGGACGCGATACGGCAAGCGTACGGTCGCGGTCGTGCCTCCGCCTGCGCGCGGCGCGAGCCGGAGCTCGGCGTCGCCGCCGAACAGCGCGCGGAGCCGCGCGCGCGTGTTGCCGAGGCCCGTTCCGTCGAGCGCGGCCGGCGGCGCGCCCGCGCCGTCGTCGCTCACGGCGAGCTCGAGCGACGCGCCGTCGCGACGGCCGACGATCTCGATGCGGCCCGCGCCCGCGCGCGCCTCGATCCCGTGACGCACGGCGTTCTCGACGAGCGGCTGCAGGAGGAGATCGGGGACGAGCGCGACCTGGAGGTCGGCGGGCACGTCGACCGAGACCGTGAGGCGGTCGTGATAGCGGAGCGACAGGATCTCGAGGTACGGCCGCAGCAGCGCCAGCTCCTCGCGCAGCGAGACGAGCTGCGTCTCGCGCACGTCGATCACCGATCGCAGCAGATCGCCGAGCAACGTCACCATCCGCGCCGCGGTCTCGGGCTCGCTCTGCGCCGTGACGCCGATCGCGTGCAGCGTGTTGAAGAGGAAGTGGGGGCGGAGCTGCGCGCGCAGCACCTGGAGCTGCGCCTCGCGCGCCTCGATCGCGCGCCGGTCGGCGGCGCGCCACATCTCGAGCGCGAGCGCGACCGCGATCACGCCGGCGTAGCGGAGCGCGTCGTTCGGAGAGCTTCCGACGAGTTGCCGGTAGAGCGCCTCGCCGAGCGTCTTCGGGTGCCACTTCGACGCGTGGTCCCCGAGGAGCTCGACGACTCCGGCCTCGAGGAGCCCATGGATGACCGTCGCCACGACGAGCACCGCGCCGAGCCCGGCCGCGAGCCGAGCGCCCGGGGCCCGCGCCAGCAGAGCGCGCACCGCGGCGAAGACGAGCGGCGTGATGGGGACGAACGCGCCCCACTCGAGGACCGAGTCGCGCAGCATCGCCGGCCAGACCGGCTGGTCCGGCAGCCAGACTCGGTGCTCGTGCCACGAGAGAAAGGCGCCGAGCCCGAGGAAGAACGCCGCGCTCCAGAGCCACGGCCGCAGCCGGGCGAGACCGAG
>Ga0126377_10003372_pt1 | contig 11305 bp, 11 predicted proteins | sample PanSoiMetPlot_22_FD_92647 | JGI IMG/M metagenome (GOLD analysis project Ga0126377, IMG submission 92647) | Tropical forest soil microbial communities from Panama - MetaG Plot_22 | ecosystem: Environmental > Terrestrial > Soil > Tropical forest > Bulk soil | place: Panama | collected 2016-02-17
CGAGGTCCTCTACGGCGCCATCGCCGCCCGCACCGAGCGCATCCGGCTCGGCTACGGCGTGCGGCTCATGCCCCAGCCCTACAACCACCCGGTGCGCAGCGCCGAGTCGATCGCCGTCCTCGATCTGATCTCCGGGGGGCGGGTCGAGGTCGGCACCGGGCGCAGCTCGACCCGGGCCGAGCTGGAGGGCTTCGGCATCGACCCCGCCGACACCCGGGCCATGTGGCGGGAGGCGATCGAGCACATGGTCGGGTGCTGGACCGAGGACGAGCACGCCTTCGCCGGGCGCTGGTGGCAGATGCCGCCCCGCCGGGTGCTGCCCAAGCCGCTCCAGCGGCCTCACCCGCCGCTGTGGGGCGCCACCTCCAGCACCGACGGCCACCGCCAGGTCGGGGCGCTCGGCCTCGGGCTGTGCTCGTTCGCCGTCGGCGTGCCGCCCGAGGAGGTCAAGGCCAAGATCGACATCTACCGGGAGGCGCTGGCCGGCTGCACCGAGCCGGTGGGGGCGTTCGTCAACCGGGACGCCGCCACCTTCACGATGACGCTGTGCGCCGAGGACCGCGACGAGGCGCTGGCCGCGGCCCGCGAGTCGTTCGAGTGGTACCCGAAGGCCGGCGCCCGGCTGATCGGCAGCGTCGCCAAGTGGATGGCCGAGACCGGCGAGGAGCTCGGCACCTACTCCTACGCCGAGGACCTGGCCTCGGTGGACGACAGCGGCGCCCTCGACCTGCTCACGCTCGACTACCTGGTCGAGGCGGGCGCCTGCGTCGTGGGCACGCCCGACGACTGCCTGGCCGCCTGCCGCCGTTACGAGGAGGCCGGCGTCGACACGCTGCTGTGCCTGGTCAACCCCTACCGCATCCCGCACGAGGCGGTCATGCGGACCATCGAGCTGATGGGGCGGGAGGTGATCCCGCACTTCCGCTGATCCCCAGGCCCGGGGGTCCCCACGCGGGCGCCGCGGTGGCGTCGTATCGTCGGCCACGATGGGGATCCGTCCGCGGGACAAGGTGTCGGCCGAGCAGGCCGTGGCGTACCGGGTGGCGGCCCACAACCTGGCCGAGCGGCTGCCGAAGGGCGGGCTGCTCGACGCGGCCGGGGTGGCCGGCGTGCAGGACACGCCGCCCGGCAACGCCCCGCTGGCGCTGGCCGCCCGGGTCACCAAGCTCCACCCCGACGAGATCGAGGCGGCGCTGCACGACGACCGCACGCTGGTGCGGATGCTCAGCCTGCGGGGGGCCGCCTACCTGGTGCCCCGGCGCGACGCCCCGGTGTTCGGGCCCGCGGCGCTGGCCTCCGACGAGGACTCGCTGCGCGAGCAGCTGCAGGGCGCGTGGCCGGCCATCGCCGGCGGCGACGCCACCGCCCGGGAGGCGCTGGCCGAGGTCATCGGCGTGCTGGCCACCGTGCTGGCCGACGCCGAGCCCCGCACCAAGGGCCAGGTGAGCGAGGCGCTGCACGGCCGCATCCCCGCCGAGCTCGAGCCGTGGTGCGAGGCCTGCGACGTCCACCACGTGCCCGACCAGCTGCTGCGGCTGGCCGGCACCGCCGGCGTGTTCTGCTACGGCTGGCCCCACGGCCGCAGCCAGATGATCATGGCCACCGACATCTGGCTGGGCGAGCCGCTGGGCGGCGACCTCCGGGCCGACCGGCTGGAGCTGGCCCGCCGGTTCGTCCACGCCTACGGCCCGGCCACCGCCCGCCATTTCGCCGCCTGGTCCGGGCTGGGGAGCGACGAGGCCCGGGCCCGGTTCGTGGCCCTCGGGCGCCAGCTGGTCGAGGTGCGGCTGGAGGGCGCGCCGGCGTGGATGCTGGCCGAGGACCTCGACACGCTGGACGAGCCGCCCCTGGCCGGCGGCGCCCGGCTCCTGCCGGCGGGCGACCCGTTCCTCGCCATGCGCGACCGGTCGACGCTGGTGCCCGACCGGGCCCTGCAGCGGGCGCTGTGGCGGCCGGTGGGCAGTCCGGGGCTGGTGCTGATGACCGGCCACCCGGTGGGGACGTGGCGGGCCCGCACGACGCCCAAGCGCCTGGAGGTGACGATCGACGCGTTCGGCACGCTCGGCGACCGCCAGCGCACGGCCATCGAGCAGGCGGCCGGGGTGGTGGCGCTGTTCAAGGGCGCGGGCGACGTGGCGGTCACGTTCGGCGGCTGAGCGCCTCGGACCTCGACCGCCTAGACAAGAGGGCATGACGGCGATCGACGTCCCCATGGCGCTGCACCGCGGCGAGAACGACCTGCCCTTCGTGCCCCTCGGCGACGGGTCCGAGCTCCAGCTCCTCCAGTGCGACGTGGAGGCCGGGCTGTGGGTCATCCGCAGCCGGTTCCCGGCGGGCTACCGGGTCCAGACCCACAAGCACACCGGCGAGGTCTACGCCTTCACCATCGCCGGCTCGTGGCGCTACCTGGAGTACCCCCAGGTCAACACCGCCGGGTCCTACCTGTTCGAGCCGGCCGGCTCGGTGCACACGCTGATCGTCCCCACCGACGTCGAGGGCGTCACCGACGTGTGGTTCGCCATCCGGGGCGCCAACCTCAACCTGGATGCCGACGGCAACGTCGAGATGGTCATCGACGCCGCGCTGATCCGCGACTTCTACCTCGGCTGGTGCGAGCAGGCGGGGTTGCCGCGGCCCGACGTCATCGGGCTGTGAATCTGGGTACGGTCGCCGTGTGATCGCGCACGCGGACTTCGGACGGACCGGCCACGCCAGCACCCGGGTGATCTTCGGGGCCGCGGCCCTCGGTTCGATGCGCCAGGAGCGGGCCGACGAGGTGCTGGCCCTGCTGCTGGCCCGGGGCGTCAACCACATCGACACCGCGGCGAGCTACGGCGACTCCGAGCTGCGGGTGGGGCCGTGGATGGCCGAGCACCGCGACCGGTTCTTCCTCGCCACCAAGACCGGCGACCGCACCGGCGACGCCGCCCGGGCCTCGCTGGAGCGCTCGCTGGAGCGGCTGCGGGTCGACCACGTCGACCTCGTCCAGCTGCACAACCTGGTCGAGCCCGACGAGTGGGACGTGGCCCACGGGCCGGGCGGCGCGGTCGAGGCGCTGGCCCGGGCCCGGGACGAGGGGCTGTGCCGCTTCGTGGGCGTGACCGGCCACGGCACCCGCATCGCCCGCCAGCACCTGCGCAGCCTGGAGCGGTTCCCGTTCGACTCGGTGCTGCTGCCCTACAGCTTCGTGGCGCTGGAGGACCCCGACTACCGGGCCGGCGTCGAGGAGCTGCTGGCGGTGTGCGCCGAGCGGGGCGTGGCGGTCCAGACGATCAAGTCGGTCGCCCGGCGCCGCTGGCCCGAGGACCACGAGGGCCCCCGGTTCAGCTGGTACCAGCCGCTGCCCGACGACGGGGGCGCGCTGGCGCGGGCCGTGCGCTGGGTGCTGGCCGACCCGCAGGTGTTCCTCAACACGTCCAGCGACGCCCGGCTGCTGCCGGCCATCCTCGACGCCGCCGAGGCGGGGGGCGACCGGCCGGACGACGAGGAGATGCGGGCCGACGTCGCCGCCCACGACATGCGCACGCTGTTCGACGGCCGCCCCGAGCACGAGCACGTCTAGGGGAACAGCGCCCCGAGCACGAGCACGTCTAGGGGAACAGCGCCCCGAGCACGAGCACGTCTAGGGGAACAGCGCCGCCGCCAGGTCCTCCGCCACCGGCGCGGGATCGCAGGCACCGATGGCCAGTTGCTCGGTGATGAGCGCCAGGAGCGCGCCCCGGACCAGGCGCGCGGCGGCGGCCGGCTCGGGGCCCGTGCCCAGCTCGGGGAAGCCGGTGGCCAGCCAGCCGGCCAGGGCGAGGTCGAGCGCGTCGATGAGGTCGCGGGCCGACTGGCGGGCGACGTCGTTGCCCCGCAGCCCCTCGCCGACCAGCAGGCGCAGGACCGTCTCCTCCTCCACGGCCCGCCCGGCGACCCAGGCGAAGAACGCCGCGAACCGCTCGCTGACCGGCAGCGCCGGGTCGGCGGGCGGCTCGTCGACGGCCAGGCGCTCGCCGTAGCGCTGCTCCGCGACCAGGGCCCGCAGCAGCGCCGCCTTGGACGGGAAGTAGTGGTAGATGGTGGCGACGTTGAGCCCGCAGGCGGCCGCCAGCCGGCGCATCGACGTGCCCGCCGAGCCCAGCTCGCTCACCAGGCCGAGCGCCGCGTCGAGGATGCGGGCCCGCTGCCCGGGCTCGGCGCCGGTCGTGGCGGCGGCGCCCGTCATCGCCGTTCCGGGGTGAACGTGGCCGGCAGGCGGTTGAGGGCCAGCACCAGGCTGGAGTCGCCCCGCTCCAGCGTGTCGGGGTCGACGGCCCGGATGTCCCGCAGCCGGGAGAACAGCTCGGTGAACACCACGCCGACCTCGGCCCGGGCCAGGTTGGCCCCGAGGCAGTAGTGGGTCCCGATGCCGAAGGCCAGGTGGGGGTTGGGGTCGCGGTCGATGCGGAACTCGTCGGGGTCGTCGAACACGTCCTCGTCCCGGTTGGCCGACTGGTAGAGCAGGAAGACCCGGTCGCCCGCCCGCAGGTCGACGCCCCGGTAGGCGTGGTCCTCGGTGACCGTGCGCATGAACGACATCACCGGGCTGACGTAGCGGACGATCTCCTCGACGGCCAGGTCGATGAGCTCGGGGTGGTCGAGCAGCTTGCGGTGCTGGTCGGGGAAGCGGCTGAAGGCGACCAGCCCGCCCGAGAGGGCGTTGCGGGTGGTCTCGTTGCCGGCCACCACCAGCAGGATGAGGAACATGATGAGCTCGTCGTGGGTGAGCTCGTCGTTGCCGACGCCGCCGCTGGCCCCGCCGGCGTCGTCCCGGGCCAGCGCACCCTGGTCGAAGGCGGCGGTGAGGATGCCGATGATGTCGTCGGTCGAGCCGTCGGCCCGGCGCTGCTCGATGAGCTCCACGCAGGTGGTGGCGAACTCGCCGCCGGCCTCGGCCGCCGCCACCAGCACGGGGTCGTCGGCCTCGGTGTGGCCGTCGCCGGCCATCATGGCGTCGCTCCAGCGGTAGAGGGAGCGGCGCTGGTCGGGGTCGAGGCCCATCAGCTCGGCGATGACGATGAGCGGGACGTGGATGGCGAAGTCCTCGACGAAGTCGCACTCGCCCCGCCCGGCGATCTCGTCGATGATCTGGTGGGACAGGTCGCGGATGTGGTCGGCCAGCTGGCGCACCATGCGGGGGGTGAAGCCCTTGTTGACCAGCCGGCGCTGGCGGGTGTGCTCGGGGTCGTCCATGGAGATGATCGACATGGGCGCCGCCACCTTGGGTCGCACGCCCTGGGCGGCCGAGTACAGCTCCTGGTGGCGGCTGATGTGGCTGACGTCCTCGTGGCGGGACACGACCCACAGCTCGTTGCGGGCGTCCCACCACAGCGGGGCGGTGGCCCGCAGCCACCGGTAGGCGTCCCACGGGTCGTCGTAGAACCGGGGGTCGAGCACGTCGATCGGCATCGGCGGCGGGGGAGCGGGGGCGGTCGTCGGGCGGTCGGCGGTTCCCTCGGCGAGCGTCATGCCGGCCAGTCTCCCAAACGAACGTTTGATGGGCAAGGGCCGGCCGGCCCGGGCTTCCGGCTAAGGTGACCGCCTCACGGCGGCGTGGCCGAGTGGTTTAGGCAAGGGCCTGCAAAGCCCTGTACACCGGTTCGATTCCGGTCGCCGCCTCCAGTGTGTACCACCGCGTGTCGGCGGCGCCGCCTAGGCCGGGCGGTCGCCGACGACCGTGATGCGCTCCATGATCCGGCGCTGGGGGAAGTAGTCGGACGAGGCGTAGTGCTGGGTCGAGCGGTTGTCCCAGAACGCCACGTCGCCGGCCCGCCAGTGCCAGCGGCACTGGTACTCGGGGAACGTGGCCTGGGCCCACAGGCGCTCCAGCAGGGCCCGGCCCTCGTCGTCCGGCACGCCCACCAGGTGCTGCGTGAAGGCCCGGTTGACGTACAGGGTGCGGCGGCCGGTCTCGGGGTGGGTGCGGACGACCGGGTGCTCGGCCGCCGGGAAGTCGGGCCGCAGGGCCGCGCGGGTGGCCTCGTCCATGCCCAGCCCGAACGTCGACAGCCAGTCGTGGACCGCGGTGAGACCGTCGATGCGGGCCTTCGTCTCGTCGTCGAGGCCGTCGTAGGCGGCCGCCATGTCGGCGAACAGCGTGTCGCCGCCCACCTCGGGCACCTCGATGGCCCGCAGCACGGAGCCGAGCGACGGGCACTCCCGCCAGGTCACGTCGCTGTGCCACACGTTCTCGTAGCCTCCGAGCTCGGGCCCCTTCTCGAACCGCACGACCTCGGGCCGCTCGTCGGGCTGGGCGTGGCGGACCTTGATGAAGGGGTGCGACTCGAGCGGTCCCCAGTGGGCGGCGAACGCCGTGTGCTGGGGGCCGGTGACGTCCTGGTCGCGGAAGAACAGGACCTTCCACTCCAGCAGCGCCCGGTCGAGCTCGGCGAACAGGTCGTCGTCGACGGGGCGGTCGAGGGACACGCCGCCGATCTCGGCCCCGATCGTGGGGGCCAGCGGGCGGACGGCGAAGCGGGTGTACGGGCGGTCGTCCCAGCCCTCGGGCACCCGGCGTGGGACCCGCGGGCCGGCCCGGTGGTCGCCGAACAGCCCGTTGCGCTGGGCGGTGGCGGCGGCCGCGGCCATATCGGCGGCGGTGGGGGCTGGGGCGGGGGCGGCAGTGTCGGTGTCGGTGTCGGTCATGCGGGGGCTCCGGCGGGTTGGCGGGCGGGGGCGGTGAGGACGGCCAGTCCGGTTTCGACCAGCTCGGCGGCGAGGGCGGGGGCGGCCAGGCGGGCCTCGCCCCGGTCGGGGGCGCCCTCCCAGCCGGCCAGCGTGCCGACGACCAGGGTCAGCAGCTGGTCGAGGCGGCTGCGGCGGACGGCGGGGTCGAGCCCGGGCCCGTCCCGCAGCGCCCGGTCGAGCCGGCGCATGGCGGCGGCGAACCCGGCGGTGGACGGCCCGGCCAGCACGACCTGCCAGGCGGCGGGGTCCCAGCGGGTGCGGGCCAGGAAGCGGGCGTACCAGCCGGCGGTCTCATCGACCACCTCGACCAGGGGCACGACCAGCGCCTCGACCAGACCCCGCACGTCGTCCTCGCCGAGGACCGCGAGCCGCTCACCCCGCCGCCGGTCGACGTGCCGCATGCGGTTCTCGTAGACGGCGCCGACCAACCCGGCCCGGTCCCCGAAGTGGTACTGCGCCGCAGAGTGGTTCCGCTGCCCGGCGTCGGCACACACGTCCCGCAGCGACACGGCCTCGACCCCCCGCAACGCGAACAACCGCTCGGCGCTCGCCACCAACGCGGCCCGTGCCGCATCCCCCCGGGGCATGCGGTCACGCTAAGTCAGACGGCGTAGTAAGACAAGTGGCGTAGTTCAGGTGGCGGCGACGAAGTCGGCGACCACCTGGGCCAGTTCGTGGCCGCAGTCCTCCTGGAGGAAGTGGCCGCCGCCGGCGATGGTGGGGTGCGTGTGGCCCTGCGCGCCCGGGATCGTGCGCTGGAAGATGGCCTCGCCGCCACCGGTGATGGGGTCGCCGTCGGAGAACGCCGTCAGGAACGGGCGGTCCCAGCCGGCCAGCGTCTCCCACGCCGCCCGGTTGGCCGGGGCCGCCGGGTCGTCCGGCGACGTCGGGACCAGCACCGGGAACGCCCGGGCGCCCGCCGTGAACGCGTCGGACGGGAACGGGGCGTCGTAGGCCGCCACCACCTCGGGCGCCACGTCGGTCCGGCACCCGCCGGCCACGATGCGTCCCACCGGGAACTCCGGCGTCTCCTGCGAGAACCGCTGCCAGGCCAGGAACGCCTCGCTCATCGGGGTGTCGCCGGTCGGCAGCCCGGTGTTGGCCGCCACCACCCGGGCGAACCGGTCGGGGTGCTCGCCCACCAGCCGCAGGCCGATCAGCCCACCCCAGTCCTGGCCGACCAGCGTGACCCCGGTCAGGCCCAGGCGGTCGAACAGCGCCTCCCGCATCCAGGCCACGTGGCGGGCGTAGCTGTAGTCCTCCCGGGCGGCCGGCTTGTCCGACCGGCCGAAGCCGACCAGGTCGGGCGCCACGCACCGCAGCCCGGCCCCGGCCAGCACCGGGATCATGCGCCGGTAGAGGAACGACCACGACGGCTCGCCGTGCATCAGCAGCACGACCGGCCCGTCGGCCGGGCCCTCGTCCAGGTAGTGGACCCGCAGCCGGCCGCCGTCCACCTCCACGTAGTGGGGGGCGAACGGGTAGTCGGGCAGCCCGGCGAAGCGCTCGTCGGGGGTGCGCAGGACGTCCATGACTGGCTCCTCTCAGGCCGGCTCAGGCCGGGGCGACCACGTCGAGGTGCCGCACCTCGTCGGGCAGGCTGGCGTACAGGTCGTCGACCAGGTCGTCCCGCAGCGACCGGCAGCCGGCGTCGTCCCACCGGTTGTGCCACTGGTGCGGGTCGTCGGCCAGGGCGTACAGCTCGCCGGTGGCGATGCCGACGCCGCCGGGCCCGTCGGCGGTGCGCTCGTAGACCACCGACGCCGGCCGCAGCACGCCGTCGCCCAGCGCCCGCTCCAGCCCGTTCGGCCGCCCGGCGGTCGACGGCTCGTAGACCGTGCACAGCCAGCCGTCCCGCACGATCGAGCGCAGGTGCATGCCGTAGCCGGGGAACTGGCTGTCCCACTCGCACAGCGCCCGCTCCCGGCCCGGCTCGCCGTCGGCCACCGGCAGGGGCCGGCCCTGCATCCAGTCGGGCGGGGAGATGCCGGCGATGGCGCAGAAGGTGGGGGCCAGGTCGATCTGCCCGACCGGGTCGCTCACGACGGCCGGCGCCGCGCCCGCCGCCGGCGCCGGCCGCCACACCAGGGGGAGCCGCATCAGGGCGTCGGTGTGGAACGGGCCCTTGTACAGCAGCCCGAAGTCGCCCTGGAGCTCCCCGTGGTCGGTGGTGAAGATCACGTCGGTGTCGTCGAGCCAGCCCCGGGCGGCGACGGCCGCCAGCACCCGCCCGCAGGCCTCGTCGATCAGCTCGTTCATCACCGCCACCTTGGCCGTGATCTCCCGGATCTGGTCGTGGGTCAGCCGGCCGGGGACGAACGTGGCCGGCCCGCCCTCGGCGTTGGCGAAGCTGCCGTCCCAGTAGGCGAGCCAGTGGGGCGGCTTGCCCTCCAGCACCTTGCGCACCGCCTCGTCGGACCCCGGATGGCCGGCGGGCAGGTCGAGGTCGCGCCAGTCGACCCGGTGCATCTCCGCCGCCGGCGGGTCCCACGGGTGGTGGGGGTCGGGGAAGCTCATCCAGGCGAACCAGTCGTCGCCGTCGTCGAGCCCCTCCAGCCAGTCGATGGTGCGCTCGGCCACCCAGTCGGTGTGGTACCAGGGCCGGGGGATGGGGTTGTGCTTGGTCTCGGGGGCGCCGGTGTCGCCGCCCGGCTCGGCCTGCAGCAGGCCGGCGTAGCTGTGGAGGTGCTCGGGGTGGTGCTGCGCCAGCCAGTGGCCGTAGTGGGCCAGGCGGCGCTCGCCCCAGGCCGCGGCGTGCATGACCTGGACCGACCGCTCGAACCCCCGCCACGGCCCGGTGTCGCCCCGCAGCGCCCGGGCGTTCTCCTCGTAGGCGAAGGTGGGGTCGAACCCGGGCTCGAAGTGGGCCTTGCCCAGCAGAGCGGTCCGGTAGCCGGCCGCCTCCGCCAGGTGTGCGGCCACGGACGGCGCGTCCAGCGGCAGGGGGATGCCGTTGGCCACGACGCCGTGGGTCCGCACGTACTGGCCGGTGAGCATGGAGGACCGGGCCGGCATGCACACCGTGTTCTGGTTGACCGCCCGCTCGTAGCGGATGCCCTCGGCGGCCAGCCGGTCGACGACCGGGGTGCGGGCGACCGTGCCGCCGTTGCACCCCAGGGCGTCGTAGCGCTGCTGGTCGGTGGTGACGAACAGGATGTTCCGGCCCACAGGCCCTCCCTACGTGTCGACGTCGTCGAGCAGGGCGGCGAGCGCCCCGCGCAGGGTGGCGGCGGCCTCGCGGGCCGCCAGGCCCTGCGTGGTGCGCAGCCGCTCCCACGCCTCCCAGCTGGTGAGCAGGTCGACGGCGTCGAGCACCCCCGGGCCGGCGCCCGCCAGCTCGGCCCGGAAGGTGCCCGCCGCCTGCGCCCGGAGCAGCCCGGCCACCCGGGCCAGCTCCGAGGCGATCTCGGGCGAGGCCGGCGCCAGCCGCACGGCCGCCCGCCGCACGGGGCTCACGGTCTCGTAGACCTCGGCCCGGTTGGCCACCAGCGCGGCGATGCGGGCCGCCAGCGGCCCGTCGTCGGCCAACGGGGCCAGCAGGGCGTCGAGCCGCTCGGCCTGGCGGGCCGCCGCCGCCCGGTACAGCGAGGTCATGTCGTCGAACAGCCGGAAGATCGACCGGGTCGACACGCCCGAGCGGGCGGAGACCTGCGGGGCGGTCAGGTGGGCGTGGCCCTCGGTGAGCAGGTCGAGGACCGCGTCGACGACCGCCTCCCGGCTGCGCATCCTGCGCTGCACCCGGCCGTCGAGCATCTCCGGCATGGCACCCACCGTAGAGAATTGGCACATACCGTGTCAATAGTTGCCGGGGCGCGAGCGCCGGGGCGTGCGATCCTGGGCGCCATGGCCGTGATCGAGACGATGACGTTCCGGCTGCTCGCCGGGGCCGACGAGGACGCCTTCCTGGCCGCCGACAAGGCGCTCCAGTCCGACTTCGCCTACCAGCAGCCGGGCCTGGTGCGGCGCACGACCGCCCGGGGCCAGGGCGAGCGGGCGGGGGAGTGGGTGGTCATCGACCTGTGGGCCCGGCCCGAGGACGCCGACGCCTGCGCCGCCCGCTGGGACGGCGACCCGGCGGCCCGGGCGTTCATGGCCTTCGTCGACGGCGGCACCGTCGAGGTGCGCCGCTACCGCGACCTCGACTGATGGCGACCGTGCGGCCCGCCCGGCCCGGCGACGAGGGCGAGATCCTGCGGCTGATCCGGGCCCTGGCCGACTACGAGCGCGAGCCCGACGCGGTCGAGGCGACGGCCGAGGGCCTGGCCGACCACCTGTTCCGGCCCGACGCCCGGGTGTACGCCCACGTGGCCTGCTCCGGCGGGCGCATCGTCGCGATCGCCGTCTGGTTCCTCACCTTCTCGACCTGGACCGGCCGCCACGGCGTGTACCTGGAGGACCTGTTCGTCGAGCCCGGCGCCCGGGGCGGCGGCGTGGCCCGGGACCTGGTGCGGGCGCTGGCCGCCGAGGCCCGCGAGCGGGGGTGCGCCCGCATGGACTGGGCGGTGCTCGACTGGAACGAGCCGGCCAAGGGCTTCTACCGCCGCCTCGGCGCCCGCCACAACGCGGACTGGGAGCCCTGGCGCCTCGACGGTGAGGC
>Ga0126377_10003373_pt1 | contig 11305 bp, 9 predicted proteins | sample PanSoiMetPlot_22_FD_92647 | JGI IMG/M metagenome (GOLD analysis project Ga0126377, IMG submission 92647) | Tropical forest soil microbial communities from Panama - MetaG Plot_22 | ecosystem: Environmental > Terrestrial > Soil > Tropical forest > Bulk soil | place: Panama | collected 2016-02-17
AGATGCCGCAGACGCGCCACGTGCGCGGCTCGAACATGACGTTCATCGGCGTCGCCGCCGACCGTATCGCGGGCCGCGCCATCATCGGCTCGGCGCTCGACAACCTGGTCAAGGGCGCGGCCGGCCAGGCGGTGCAGAACATGAACCTGATGCTAGGCTTTCCCGAGACCGCGGGGCTCGAGCAGGTCGCGCTGTTTCCGTGAAAACACGTGGTAGGAGCCGGCTAGCGCCGGCTCCCATATGGTCGGCTTCACGCGATCGACTGCGAGCTCCTCTCGGGCAACCGCGTCGCGCTGGCGTAGGCCGGGTTCGGTGCCGAGGCCCCGGTCGCGCCCCGCAGGACAATCTGGTCACCGCAGGCCATGCCTCGCCAATGCCTCACTCGCGGCAGCGCGAACCTTTCAGCCCGTGACCAGGGCAGAAGTCCATCAGGAACCAACGTTCCACGGTTGCGTTGCTAGGCAGATGCATGACCGCCCATCGGGACAGTGTCGCGTAACCCAGGGGGACGAACTCCTGGTCTCGCTTGATGCCGTGCTGTTCCTGTCGACCGATCTCGATTGTGAAGGAAGGCCCATCATTGCGCCCCTTCCACTGCGGCCAGATGAGCTCGAGGCTTCATGAAGCTGATGGCACGAGCGCATTGGTGGCAGACGGGCGTGATTTATGAAATCTATCCACGCTCGTTTCAGGACAGCAATGGCGACGGCGTCGGCGACCTCGCCGGCATCGCACGGCGGCTGCCCTATCTGGTCGACCTGGGCGTCGACGCCCTCTGGCTGTCGCCGATCTTCGTCTCGCCGATGGCCGACTTCGGCTACGATATCGCCGACTATACCGCCGTCGACCCGATCTTCGGCACCTTGGCTGATTTTGACGCGCTGCTCGACGCCGCTCACGGACATGGGCTCAAGATCATTCTCGATCTCGTTCCCAACCATACATCCGATCAGCACGCCTGGTTCAGACAAAGCCGCGCCTCGCGCGATTCTTCGAAGCGAAACTGGTACATCTGGCGCGACTCTGCCGACGCCGGCGGGCCGCCCAACAATTGGTTGTCGGAGTTCGGCGGCAGCGCCTGGGAATACGATGCGCGCACGGCGCAGTTTTACTATCACACCTTTCTGGCTGCTCAACCCGATCTCAACTGGCGCAATCCCGAAGTCCGCGCCGCCATCTACGAGGTGATGCGGTTCTGGCTCCGACGTGGCGTCGACGGATTTCGCGTCGACGTGATCTGGCACCTGATCAAGGACGCTCAGTTCCGCAACAATCCCGTCAATCCTCGTTTTGACTCGGGCGAGCCACCGCACCACGCGCTCATTCCGCGCTACACCGCGGACCAGCCGGAAGTGCACGAGGTCATTGGCGAGATGCGCAGGGTCGCGGATGAGTTCCCTGAGCGCGTTCTTATCGGCGAGATTTATCTGCCGATCGAGCGCCTGGTTGCTTACTACGGCCGCAATCTCGACGGGGTGCATCTGCCGTTCAACTTCAGCCTGATTAGTGCCCCATGGCATGCCGGCACGATCGCGAAACTCATCGACGAGTATGAAGCGGCTCTTCCGCCTGGCGGATGGCCCAACTGGGTGCTCGGCAATCATGACCAGCCGCGTGTCGCGAGCCGCCTGGGGACTGAACAGGCACGGCTTGCCGCCATGCTGCTGCTCACGCTGCGCGGCACGCCGACGATCTATTACGGCGACGAAATAGGCATGCGTCAGGCGGCATTGCGGCCCGACCAGGTCCGTGATCCGTTCGAAAAGAACGTGCCGGGCCGCGGATGCGGTCGGGACGGATGCCGCACCGCGATGCGATGGGATGGAACGAAGCACGCAGGATTTTCTTCGACTGAACCTTGGCTTCCTGTCTCGGATCCGCTGCGCGAGGTCAACGTTGCAGCGCAACGCGGCAACGCGTCGTCGATGCTCGAACTCCATCGCAGCTTGATCGAGCTCAGGCGATCGCAGCCGGCGCTTGTGCTCGGAAACTACCGGCCAATCGTGGCCCAGAGTGACCTCCTGCTGTTCCTGCGCGAGTGGGATGACACTCAAATCCTGGTCGCTCTCAACCTCGGCGGCGAGCCGGTTGCGGTGACATTTCCGTCGCGATCCCTTGCCGGACGCCTGCTCCTATCCTCGTTCGCCGACCGCAGCGGCGAGGCGGTACGCGACGGTTTGGAATTGCGCCCGAATGAAGGGGCCGTCATCGCATGCACGACACATGCGTTGGCGACGGAGCCGGTGCGTTCGCGGAAAACATCTCTGCGTGATTTGGCAGGACGGCCATGATCAACGACCTGTGGTACAAGAACGCCGTGATCTACTGCCTCTCCGTCGGCACCTACATGGATGCCAACGGTGACGGTATCGGCGATTTCACCGGCCTCATGCGCCGGTTGGATTATCTTCACGGCCTCGGCGTGACGGCGATCTGGCTGATGCCGTTCCAGATCTCGCCTCACCGCGACGATGGCTACGACGTGTCGGACTATTACGGCGTCGATCCGCGCTACGGCACCATCGGCGATTTTGTCGAATTCACGCATGCCGCTCAGCAGCGCGGCATTCGCGTGCTCATCGATCTTGTCGTCAACCACACCTCGGACGAGCACCCTTGGTTCAAGGAGGCGCGCAAGGATCCCGATTCCAAATTCCGCGATTGGTACATATGGTCAAAGAAGAAGCCGCCAAATGCCGATCGCGGGATGGTCTTCCCCGGAGTGCAAAAGTCCACGTGGACCTACGATCAAGAGGCCAAGGTTTGGTACTTCCATCGATTTTACGACTTCCAGCCCGACCTCAATACCTCGCATCCGGAGGTCCAGGCGGAGATCCTCAAGATCATGGGGTTTTGGATTCAGCTTGGCGTATCCGGATTCCGAATGGATGCGGTGCCGTTCATCATCTCCACCAAAGGCCCGAACGTCAGGAAGCCCAAGGAGCAGTACGACATGCTCCGTCGGTTTCGCGAATTCCTTCAGTGGCGGCAAGGGGATTGCATCGTGCTCGCGGAGGCCAACGTGCTGCCGGACACCGACATGGAATACTTCGGCAAGGACGGCGATCGAATGCACATGATGTTCAATTTTCAGGTCAATCAAAACCTGTTTTACGCGCTTGCGTCCGCCGACACTCGTCCGTTGATCAAGGCGCTCAAGGCAACGAAGGCACGCCCGGCAACGGCGCAATGGGGCATGTTCCTGCGCAATCATGACGAGCTCGATCTCGGCCGTCTTTCGGAGGATCAGCGCCAGAAGGTGTTTGCAGAATTCGGTCCTGATCCCGACATGCAGCTCTACGACCGCGGCATCCGCCGGCGCCTCGCGCCGATGTTCGACGGCGACCGCAGACGGCTCGAGCTCGCCTACAGCCTCATGTTCACGCTGCCTGGCACCCCGGTGATCCGCTATGGCGACGAGCTCGGCATGGGGGACGATTTGAAGTTGCCGGAGCGCAACTGCGCGCGCACGCCGATGCAATGGTCGAACGAACCGCACGCCGGCTTTACCAAGAGCGATAAGCCGCACGCCCCGGTGATTTCCGGCGGTCCGTACGGCTATGAGCATATCAACGCGGCAATCCAGCGTCGGCATCCGGACTCGCTCCTGAATTGGACGGAACGGATCATCCGGATGCGCAAAGAAGTCCCGGAGGTTGGCTGGGGCAACTTTGCGGTGATTCCGACGCGCAATCGTTCCGTGCTGGTGATGCGGCACGATTGGCGCAACAACTGGGTGCTGTTCGTGCACAATCTGGATGCGAAGCCGCACGAGGTCACATTCTCGGTCGGGCGCGATCGCGAGAATGCCGAACATGGCAAGCTTTTGATCAACCTTCTGTCGGAAGATCACAGCCATGCGGACGAGAACGGGAAGCATCGGCTCGTGATCGAGGCCTATGGCTATCGGTGGTATCGCGTCGGCGGGCTCGATTATCTGCTGCGGCGGACGGAAATTGATGAGCCGCCGGTGCCGGAGCGGAGCTGATTAGTCGACCCGGCGGCGGAATTGCAGTGTCGGTTAATCGGCGTGCCGCCGAAGGAGTCGCATCAGCCACGTTCACACCGTATCGAGCAACTGCAGAAAATCCGGCGGGGTCCTCAATTCGATTTTTCGGCGGCAAAAAAGGGGGGTGGTCAATCCGGATCGCGCAGCCTCAATTGTGCAGGATCTTCGACAGGAAATGCTGCGCGCGTTCGCTGCGCGGCTTGCCGAAGAAATCGGCGGTGGGCGCGTCCTCGACGATCTCGCCCTTGTCCATGAAGACGACGCGGCGGGCGACCTGGCGGGCAAAGCCCATCTCGTGGGTCACCACCATCATGGTCATCCCTTCCTTGGCGAGCGCCACCATGACGTCGAGCACCTCTTTGATCATTTCCGGATCCAGCGCCGAGGTCGGCTCGTCAAACAACATGGCGATCGGGTCCATGGCCAGCGCCCGCGCGATCGCCACGCGCTGCTGCTGGCCGCCGGACAGCTCGCCCGGATATTTCCGCGCATGCTCGCGCAGTCCGACACGCTCAAGCAGGCGCATTCCCTTGTCGATGCTCTCGTCCTTGCCGCGGCCGAGCACCTTGGTCTGCGCCAGCACCAGGTTGTCGGTCACCGTCAGGTGGGGAAAGAGCTCGAAGTGCTGGAACACCATGCCGAGGCGGGCGCGCAGCTTCGGCAGGTCGGTTTTCGGATCGCCCACTGACACGCCGTCGACGTCGATCGTGCCCTTCTGGAACGGTTCGAGGCCGTTGACGCACTTGATCAGCGTCGACTTGCCAGAGCCCGAAGGGCCGCACACGACCACGACCTCGCCCTTGGCGACGTCGGCCGAGCAGTGCGAGAGGACGGCGAACGAGCCGTACCATTTGCTGACGTCGCGGATGGTGATCATGGGCTTTCCATACGGACTCAACGGATGATCGCGACGCGCTGCTGCAGCAGGCGCACGCCCTGCGAGGCGGCGAGCGAGATGGCGAAGTAGACCAGTGCGGCGAACAAATACATCTCGACCAGCCGGCCGTCGCGCTGCGCCACCTTGGAGGCGGCGCCGAGGAAGTCGGTGATCGACAGCACGTAGACCAGGGATGTGTCCTGGAACAGGATGATGGTCTGCGTGAGCAGGATGGGAATCATGTTGCGGAAAGCCTGTGGCAGCACGATGTAGCCCATGGTCTGCGGATAAGTCATGCCGAGCGCCTGCGCCGCTGCCACTTGACCGCGCGGGATTGACTGGATCCCGGCGCGCATGATCTCGGAGAAATAGGCCGCCTCGAACAGGGTGAACGTGATGAGCGAGGACACGAACGCGCCGACCTGGATCGGCCGCGCCGCGCCGGTGATCCATTGGCCGATATAGGGCACCAGGAAATAGAACCAGAAGATCATCAGCACGAACGGCACCGACCGCATCAGGTTGACGTAGGCGGCGGCGAACAGCGCCAGCGGCGTGAAACCGGACAGCCGCATCAGTGCCAGCACGGTGCCGAGCAGAATGCCGCCGCCCGTCGCCAGTATCGTCAGGGTCACGGTGAACGTCATGCCGTCGTAGAACAGGTACGGCAGCGAGCGGATGATGACGTCGAAATCGAAGTTGCTGAACATGGGTCGCGCTACGATGTGCTGTGAGCCGATGGATGGGCGTGGCTTTAATCGGACTTGGACCAATGAGCGGAAAGGGTGGACAAAAATTGAAACATCGCCGTTCCCACCTAATGCGTTGGCGCCTGCACCGCTGCGCCGAGATAGCCGGGCACCGCGACCCGGTGCTCGACCTGGCGCATGGCGAACGTAACCACGACGTTGATGACGATGTAGATCACGGTGGCGGCGGTGAACGCCTCGAACACCTGGAACGAAAACTCCTGCATCGACCGCGCGCGCGCGGTGAGCTCCATCAGGCCGATCGTGAGCGCGACCGAGCTGTTCTTGATAATGTTGAGGAACTCGGAGGTGAGCGGCGGCAGGATGATGCGGTAGCCCATCGGCAGTAGTACGTAGCGGTAGGCCTGCGGCAAGGTCAGCCCGAGCGCCAGCGCCGCGGATCGCTGGCCGCGCGGCAGGCTAGTGATGCCGGCGCGCACCTGCTCGGCGACGCGCGCCGAGGTGTAGAAGCCGAGCGCGATGACGCCGGTGTAGAACGAGGCGTCGGGCAGTTCCTTGAGCCATAGGCCGGCGCTGCGCGGCAGCAGTTCCGGCAGCACGAAGTACCACAGGAACATCTGCACCAGCAGTGGGATGTTGCGAAACAGCTCGACATAAGCGATGCCGAACCGGACCAGCCACGGATAGGGCGTGGTGCGCAGGACGCCGATGACCGAGCCGAGACCAAGCGCGAGGGCCCAGGCGGCGAGCGCGGTCGCCAACGTCCACATGGTGCCGAGCAGCAGGGTCTGCAGGTAGGTGTGCGCGCCGTCGGGGGACAGTTCGAAGAATATCCCCCAGTTCCAATTGTAGTTCACGCGTTACCCCCGTCCGGCGTGATCCACCCGCTGGATGCCGGGCACGGCGGCCCACGCCGCCGTGCCTCGGCGCCGCTCAATACACCGCCGGATCGCCGCTGTCGGTCGGGCTCGCGATCACCTTCTTGAACGCGTCGCTCATCGGCACGTTGAGATTGATGCTCTTGGGCGGGATCGGCTTGAGGAACCATTTGTCGTAGATCGCGTTGATGGCCCCGCTCTTGTAGGTCGCAATCTGCGCCTGATCGACCACCTTCTTGAACGCAGGGTCGTCGCGCCGCATCATGATACCATATGGCTCGACCGACAGCGCCTCGGGGGAGATCTCGTATTCCTGCGGCGACTTCGCACCGGCGACCAGGCTGTAGAGCAATATATCGTCCATCACGAAGGCCGTGGCGCGGTCGGTCTCCACCATCAGGAACGCTTCGGCGTGATCCTTGGCAGCGAGGATGTTGAGGTTGAGGCCCTTCTGCGCGCCGATCTCGGTGATTTGCTTGATGTTGGTGGTGCCCGAGGTCGACACGATGGTCTTGCCCCGCAGATCCTCGACCGACTTGATATTGCGCGCCTTCTTGGAGACGAAGCGGTTGGCGGTGACGAAATGGGTGATGGTGAAGCCAACCTGCTTCTGCCGCTCGTTGTTGTTGGTGGTCGAACCGCATTCGAGGTCGACCGTGCCATTGGCAATCAGCGGAATGCGCGTCGCCGAGGTGACCGGGTTGAGCTTGACCTCAAGCTTGTCGAGCTTGAGCTCCTTTTTCACCGCGTCGACAATGCGCAGGCACAGGTCCATGGCGTAGCCGACCACCTGCTGCTTGTCGTCGTAGTAGGAGAACGGTACCGAGGATTCGCGATGACCGAGCGTGATTGAACCGGTCTCTTTGATCTTCTTAAGCGTGCCCGTGAGGTCCTGCGCGGCCGCTGTGCCGGCAGCCACCCCAAGCATCGCCAGTGTCGAGACTAAAGTCTTGAAACGCATACCATTTCTCCCCTGCGGATTGACTTATCACGGATCATTCCGGCCGGTCCGACGGACAGGATTTAGTCGCGTACCTTAACATAGCTTCCAGGCGCATCCTCCATTTGGGGGAGGTCGTCACCGCCAGGCTTGCGCGCCTTGACCTCCGCCGGGTCCTTGGCCTTGAGCCAGGCGAGCCAGTCCGGCCACCACGAGCCCGGATGCTCCTTCGCCTTGGCGATCCAGGAATTGACGTTGCCGCCCTTCGGCGCCGGCCCAGTCCAATACTGATACTTGTTCTTGGCCGGCGGATTGACGACGCCGGCGATGTGGCCGGATGCCGCCAGTACGAAACGCATTGGCCCGCCGAACAGCGAGGACCCGAAATAGACCGACTTCGCCGGCGCGATGTGGTCTTCGCGGGTGGCGAGATTGTACACCGGCACCGTGACGCGCTTCATGTTGAGCTTGACGCCTGCAATCTCCATCTCGCCCTTGGCCAGTTTGTTGTCGAGATAGCAGTTACGCATGTAGAACGAGTGGTTGGCCGCCGGCATTCGGGTGGCGTCCGAGTTCCAGTAGAGCAGGTCGAACGCGAGCGGCGCCTTGCCGCGCATATAGTTGTTGATCACGTAGGGCCAGATCAGATCGTTGGAGCGCAGCATGTTGAAGGCGTTGGCCATGGTCTTGCCTTCCAGATAGCCCTGTTCGGTCATCCGCCGTTCCAGCATCGCGATCTGCTCCACGTCGGCCGCGAACACCTTGAGATCGCCGGCATGCGTGAAATCGACCTGCGCCGCGAGCATGGTGGCAGAGGTAATCCGCTCGTCTTGCTTGGCGGCCATGTAGGCCAGCGTCACGGCAAGCAGCGTGCCGCCGACGCAGTAGCCGAGCGCATGGACCTCGTCTTCTCCAGTCGCGCGCTTGATCACGTCGAGCGCTTCGAGCGGACCCTCGCGCATGTAGTCGACGAAGTTCTTGGCGGCGAGCCGCGCGTCCGGATTGACCCAGGAGATGACAAACACGGTCAAGCCTTGCTCGACACACCATTTGATGAAGGATTTTTCCGGCGTCAGGTCGAGGATATAGAACTTGTTGATCCAGGGCGGCACGATCAGCAGCGGGCGCTTGAGCACAGTCGGCGTCGCCGACGCGTACTGGATGAGCTGCATCAGATCGTTGCGGTAGATCACCTTGCCCTGTGTCAGCGCGAGATTGCGGCCGACCTCGAACTTGCCGGAATCGGACTGGCGGATCTTCAGGTTGCCGCCGCCTGCTTTGATGTCCTCGGCCAGCATGTGCATGCCACGCACCAGATTGCCGGCGTTCGAGCTCAGCGTTTCGCGCAGCAGCTCCGGATTGGTGAGGACGAAATTCGTCGGCGAGATCGCGTTGCCGATCTGTCGCACGTAGAACTCGGCCTTCTGCCGCGTATGTGGGTCGAGGCCCTTGGCGTCCTGGACGAAGTGGTCGGCCCATTTGGTCGTCAGCAGGTAGGCCTGCTTGAGAAAGTCGAAGAACTGGTTGGACGACCATTCCGGATCGGCGAAGCGCTTGTCGCGCGGATCGGGCTTGGCGACCGGCGTGCTCTCTTCTCCCGCCATGCGTTTGACCGCGGCGGCCCACAGGTCGAGATACGCCTTGCCCAGGCTGGCCTGCAGCTCGAGCGCGCGTTGCGGATCGGTGAGCCAGTATTCCAGCACCTGGCCGAGAGTCTTGACGATCTCGGCGATTTCCTCAGCGCCGTCGTCCTTGACCTTGCCTTCCTCGCGCGGCTTGAGATAGGCGGCGAGCGCCTTGCCGCCTTCCTCGATCAAGCGGATGATGTTCTTGGCTAGCGCTTCGATGTTGGCCGGCGTGCCGGCCGCCGCGGTGGCGGCCGAGACGGGGTCTGCCGGCCTGCTGTCGTTCATGACGTCACGCTCGCCGCCGGACGTGAAACGTCCCGCCGAATCCCATCGCACAATCTAGACCACCTCTTCGACAACCACATGGCGCGGCCGCCGACGCGCTGCAAGGCGCGTATCATCGCACGACCTTCGGCTGTTCGGCCGCATCAGTCACCGGCGGTTAACCGACGGTTTGCCGCTGCCGTGCCATCCTTGCTTTGGACATATTACTCGGCTAGCCGACAGTCCTGCTATCGTCGTTCTATCCGTCTGTAAGGGCATGGGAATTCCTTTGTCGCCGACGTCGAATCGTGTGCCTCCCGGACCGCTGTTGCGCCGCGCGCTGCGCGCGTTCGTGCCGTTGGCGCTCGTGGCGCTGCTCACAGGCTGCGCCTCTACCATTGGCGACAACCTGCCGAATGCGGCGGGGGGCCTGCCGTCAAACGCGCCGGCACGTTCGGCCGAGCCGGCCGTTTATCCCGCAGTGCACGATATGCCGCCGCCGCGCACCGATACGATGCTGACTGAGGACGAGGTGAAGAAGGCGGAGGACGAGCTCCTCGCCGCGCGTGCCCGGCAGGAACGCCAGACCGCGCAAACGCCCGAGAAAAAGAAACCGCGATGATCTGCCGGGCGGAGAGGGCGCTGGCATAGGCCCGAACACGTGCTATAGCGTTTTGCGTCGAAGCATGCCCCTAGAGCATGGTCCGATCTTGAATGGATCATGCTCTGGAAGGCAGCGTTCGTGGATCGTCGCTTTGGCCGCATTGTCTCGATTGTGAGGGCGCGAGGAGCCCGGACCATGGAAGATTTCTACCGCATCCGCCGCCTGCCGCCCTATGTGTTCGAACAGGTGAACCGGGCCAAGGGGGCTGCGCGCACCACCGGCGCCGACATCGTCGATCTCGGCATGGGCAATCCGGATCTGCCCGCGCCCGCCCATGTGGTCGAGAAGCTCAAGGAAACGATCGGCAAGCCGCGCACCGATCGCTATTCAGCGTCCAAGGGCATCGCCGGGCTGCGCAAGGCGCAGGCGGCCTATTATGCCCGCCGCTTCGGCGTGAAGCTTAATCCCGACACGCAGATCGTCGCGACGCTCGGGTCGAAGGAAGGCTTCGCCAATGTAGCGCAGGCGATTACCGCGCCGGGCGACGTCGTCATCGTGCCGAACCCGAGCTATCCCATTCACGCCTTCGGCTTCCTGATGGCGGGCGGCGTGATCCGCTCGATCCAGTCGGAGCCAACGCCGGAATTCTTCGCGGCGCTCGAGCGCGCGGTGATCCATTCGATCCCCAAGCCGCTGGCGGTGGTCGTGTGCTATCCCGCCAACCCGACGGCCTATGTCGCCGATCTCGACTTCTACAAGGACCTCGTCCTGTTCGCGAAGAAGCACGACATCTTTATCCTGTCCGATCTCGCCTATGCCGAAGTCTATTTCGACGGCAACCCGCCGCCGTCGGTGCTGCAGGTCCCGGGTGCGGTCGACGTCACGGTCGAGTTCACCTCGCTGTCCAAGACCTATTCGATGCCCGGCTGGCGTATCGGATTTGCGGTCGGCAACGAGCGCATTGTCAGCGCGCTCGGTCGTGTGAAGTCCTATCTCGACTACGGCGCCTTCACGCCGGTACAGGTGGCGGCGACCGCGGCGCTCAACGGATCGGACGATTGCATCCACGAGATGCGCGCCGTCTACAAGCGCCGGCGCGACGTGCTGGTCGAAAGCTTCGGCCGCGCGGGCTGGGAGATTCCACCGCCCGCCGCCTCGATGTTCGCCTGGGCGCCGATCCCCGAACAATATCGCGACATGGGGGCCATGGAATACTCAAAGCGGCTGCTGGCGGAGGCGGGCGTCGCCGTGGCGCCCGGCGTCGGTTTCGGCGAGGAGGGGGAGGGCTATGTCCGCATCGCCCTGGTCGAGAACGAGCACCGCATCCGCCAGGCGGTGCGCGGCATCAAGAAGATCCTGGGATGAGCCCGATGAGCAATGTCGGCATCGGGCTCC
>Ga0126377_10003374_pt1 | contig 11304 bp, 8 predicted proteins | sample PanSoiMetPlot_22_FD_92647 | JGI IMG/M metagenome (GOLD analysis project Ga0126377, IMG submission 92647) | Tropical forest soil microbial communities from Panama - MetaG Plot_22 | ecosystem: Environmental > Terrestrial > Soil > Tropical forest > Bulk soil | place: Panama | collected 2016-02-17
GGCTCCGGCGCCGACCCCCGCCACACGTCCCGGACCGGCCCGGCGCGGCCGGGCGGAGTCCGGCATTCCCGCGGCTGTCGCCCCGATCCCGATCGCACCGGTCCCGATGGCTCCCCCGCCGATCGTCGCCGTGCCGTCGCCGCCGCCCGCCCGGACCGAGCCCCCGGTTCGCCCGGCCGTTCGCCCGGTGGCCCGGCCCGCCGCCCGGGCGCCGGAGCCGTTGCCGGAGCGCCGCATCCCCGGCCCGCGCGCGCCCGAACCGGCGGCCCAGCCACAGTTCGCCCAGCCACAGCCCGCGCAGCCACAGTTCGCCCAGCCACAGCCCGGGCAGCCACGGTTCGCCCAGCCGCAGCTCGCCGATCCGCAAGCCACCGAGGCCGGATACCAGGCTCCGGCGCCGTCCCGGGCTTCGCAGCTGCACTACCCGCAGCCGCGCCACGCCGAGCCGCGCGTCGCCGAGGCCGAATACCAGGCCGCCGTCGGCCACCCGCACGCCGGCATCACGCAGGCCTACCCGTCCGGGTCACCCGGCGACGTGGTGACCCGCGCCGGCACGGGTGCGCGTACGCCGGGTCTCACGCCGTCGTGGGCCGACGAATCCTTCACGGGGTACCCCTCGGTGAGCCCCGAGCCGTCCGACGCCGGCTACGGCGCCGCCAACGCGTACGCCGCGCCGACCGAATACCACACCGGTGGGTACCCGCCCGTCCCGAGCCACCCGGGCGCCGGCGCTCCGGCCCGGCACGACGCGTACGCCGAGCCGCCGGCCGCCGTCCCGTCGCCGGACTACCCCGCGCCGGGCAGCCGCGAACTCTGGCCGCTGATGCCGCCCGCCGACGACGACATGGCACGGGTCCCGCCCGCCCACGGTGCCGCCGAGCGGCCACGCGAGGTGAACATCCCGCACCAGCGCGACGGGCGCGTACCGCCGCCCTGGCAGACCGACGACCTCCAGCTGCCCGCCGAGCCGGCGGCCCTGCGCGGCCCCAGCGCGCCTCCGACGCTGCGCGTGGTGGGCCGGGACGACGAGTTCGTGCCGGCCGGCCCGAGCGCGCTGGACATGCCGCGCCCCGACCTGAGCCGCGCGCCCTCGCCCGTCCCCGACGAGGCCGACGGTGACCTGCTGATCTTCGCCCAGGCGCGCTCCGCCTGGTTCGTCGGCCAGCCGGAAACCACCGAGCCGCTGAGCTGGTCCGACGCCGCCGCCGACTTCGGCTGGTCGGCCGCCGAGCGCGCCGCGACCCCGCAGACCGGCGGCGAGACCGAGATCGGCCTGCCCCGCCGGGTACCCAAGGCCAACCTCGTCCCCGGGTCGGCGCTGCCGCCGGCGGACGAGGCCCAGTTGCGCATCGTCCGCGACCCGGCGGCGATGGCCGCGCACACCACCGGATACTTCCGTGGCTCCCGCCGCGGCGAGGAGGTGCGCGGCTACGCGGTGGCCGGGCGCCCGGGCCGCGAGTCCGGCGGGGGCTGGGACTTCAGCCGGGACGGGTGGGAGACGGACAGCGAAACCGAGTACCGTTCGGCTGCGCACCGTTAGGCGTGCCCCCTCGGTACCAGGACCCGGTCGCCGGCCCCCAACGGCGACAGTGAGGCGGATGGATGATGAACGCGCGACGCGACCCTGCCGGCGTGCCCTCCGGACTGAGCCGGCGCTCCCTGCTGTCCGCGGCACTGCTCGGCGGCGCGGCCGCCGCCGCCGGGGCGTGCGCCTCCCCGGTCGCCGCCGGCCGTAGCGTGCCCAACGGCCCCGACCTGCTCGTCGGTGTCAACCTGGAGCTCACCGGCCTGAACGGGCCGATCGGCAGGGACCAGCTGATCGCCATCAACATCGCCATCAACTCGATCAACCAGGACGGGTTCGTGGTGGACGGGTTGCGCCGACGGATCAGGCTCGCGGCCGCCCCGTTCGACAACAAGAGCGACCCCAACCTCGCCGGGGACGGCATGACCAGCCTGTCCAAGATGCCCGGCATCGTCGCGGTGGTCGGCGCCAGCACCGGTGCGACGTCCTCCCAGATGGCACCGATCGCCGATGCGCAGACCATCCCCATGCTCAGCACGGCCAGCGCCGGCGCCCTGGACATGGGCCTGACCCGCCAGCTGTACGTGTTCATGCTCGGCCCCCGGTCCAGCCAGGTGGCGACGCTCGTCGTCAAGGCCATCGAGGCCAAGGCACCGCACGCCCAAAACATCGCCGTCATCGCAACGGACGACTCCTACGGTCGCGACGGCGTCACGGCGATGCAGAACGCCATCGCCACGGCGGGCGGCGGCGCGCACCTCACCCCGCGGTTCGCCCCGCCCAGCGGCAGCAAGGCCGCCTCGTTCACGAACGTCGCGAAGGCGACGGTGTCCGACAACCCCGACGCCGTCGTGGTCTGGTCGCTGTCGCCGCTGGCCGGCTACATCGCGCAGGCGCTGTCCGACGCCGGCTACGTCGGCAAGCTCTTCTTCGACTCGGGCGCCGGCTCGGACGAGACCATCTCCGGCACCAACCACCGGGCCGTCCAGGGTGCGTACCTCGTGGCTCCCTCGCTGCTCGGCGGGCCGCCGCTCGCCGTGACCGACCCCGCGACCCTGTTGCGGCGCGACTTCTACCGGTCGTACATCGTCGGCAACAAGATCTTCTCCGGGCTGGCGCCGGCCGGTGCCGACGCGATCCAGCTGATCGTGCAGGCCGCCATCAAGGCGGACTCGGTCGCGCCGTCCGACATCCGCGCGGCCCTGGAGACGATGCACTTCGACGGCATCGCCGGCAACTACGTCTTCGCCGCCAACGACCACAGCGGCCTCACCGGCGACTCGCTGTCGGTGTTCACGATCCGGGAGGCGGGCTGGGCGTCGGCCGACATCGGCCCCACGGCGCTGTCCTGACCCGAACCCTCGACACACCGATCGCCCCGGGCCTGCGGCCCGGGGCGATCTCGCGTTCCACGACGGTCAGGCGGGAGCGCCCATGCGCTGGCGGCGCATGGTCAGCACGTACTCGACCAGCGAGATCAGCACCTGCTTCGTCGAGTCCCGGCTGCGCGCGTCACAGGCCACGACCGGCACGTCGGACGGGATCGCGAGCGCGTCGCGGACGTCCTGCGCGGAGTGGTACTGGTTCCCGTCGAAGCAGTTGATCGCGATCAGGTACGGCAGCCGCCGGTGCTCGAAGAAGTCGATGGCGGCGAAGCAGTCGGCAAGGCGCCGGGTGTCCACCATCACGACCGCGCCGATCGCGCCCCTGACCAGCTCGTCCCACATGAACCAGAAGCGTGTCTGGCCGGGTGTGCCGAACAGGTACAGGATCAGGTCCCGGTCGATGGAGATCCGACCGAAGTCCATCGCGACGGTCGTCGTCGTCTTGCCCGGCACCTGTCGGTTGTCGTCGACGCCGACACCGGCCGAGGTCATGATCGCCTCGGTCGTCAGCGGCGTGATCTCCGAAACCGAACCGACGAGCGTCGTCTTGCCAACACCGAACCCACCGGCGATGACGATCTTCGCCGACGTGACACGTCCGGACGGCGGACGCATCATGTCAGAGCCTCCGTAGTCCACTCAGCACCCTTTCCAGCAGTTCAGTTCCGACCGAGTCCGTGCTGTCCCCGTCGAACGACGTCGGCTCGTACACCGCAACGAGTCCCTCGGCTGCCATGTCGGCGATGATCACCCGGGCGACCCCGAGCGGAAGTTGTGTGCGTGCCGCGATCTCCGCCAGCGACTGCAACCGGCCGTCGCAGAGCGTGGCGATCTTCTGGGTCTCGCGCAGGTGGCCACCGGACACCCGGCCCTCGGCGCCGCGACCACGCACCGTGGTCTCCACCAGCGCCTCGATCGCGATATCCAGCCGGGGGCGGGTCCGGCCGCGGGTGACGGCATACGGACGGACCAGCGCGCCCGTGGGCTCGTCTATGTCAGCCACCGCCGTTCACCTCCTCCTCCGCCGGTGACGAACCAATCGTCCATGGGGACCGGCCCCACTAGCCGAGCATCGAAGCCGCGGCGCGCGGGGGCGGCGTCAGCGCGTCGCCGACGCGGTCTACCAGCAGTGCCATCTCGTAGCCCACCTGGCCGACATCGCAGGTGCGGGCCGCGAGCACGGCGAACGAGGAGCCGTCCGAGATCGACATCAGGAAGAGGAACCCGTTGTCCATCTCGACCACCGTCTGCAGCACGGCGCCGCCGTCGAAGCAACGTGACGCCCCGACAGTGAGGCTGACCAGGCCGGACGAGATGGCCGCCAGCTGGTCTGCCCGGTCACGCGGTAGGTCGCGGGAAGACGCCAGCAGGAGGCCGTCCGCCGACACCGCTACGGCGTGCGCGACGCCGGGTACGCGGTCGGCGAAGTTGGCGAGCAGCCAACTCAGATCCTGGGTAGTTGTCATACGTCATGCTCCCTACCGGGCGATGGGTACCCGGTCGTCATCGACTCCGGTGTGTCATTGCCGTACTCGCTCTGCTGTTGGCGCCCGCGCTGGACGCCACGGTGGTACGCGGACAGCAGGCCCCGTACCGCGTCCGGGGACCGGCGCTGGCCGGTGCCCGTCGCCTTCTCCACACCGCCGGGCACCAGCTGGGCCATCGGCACGCGCCGGGGCAGACCGCCCTCGGTGACACCGCCGTCCGCCGGGTCCGACGCGGCCGCGGCGGCGCGCCATCCGTCGTCGGCCGGGCTGCGCCAGGCCTGATCCGCCGGGGGCGAGGCTGACGTGGCCGGATTCGCCATCGCAGGTTCACCTGTCGTGTGGTAGTAGTCGGATCCACCGTGGCCGGGCCGGCCGGGCATGGCCGGGTGGCCGGTGGGTTGGTATGGCGCGGGCGGGTGGCCGCCACTCGGACGGGCGGCGTACGCCGACGCCTCCACGCCCGTGGGCTGCCGCACCGCGGGGTCCGCGGTCCTGTCGTCAACCGTACGGTCATCCAACCCGATCCGCGAACCCGTGTCGACGGTCGCGAACCAGGCGGACTCCAGCTCACGGAAGATCGGCAGCTCCATCGTCGCGTCCGCGAACGACTCGAGCGGCCCCCGGGCCTCGGGCGCCGGCCGCTGCCCCGGCACCCGCTCCGCCTCGGCCGTGTAGACGTCGGCGCCCTGGGCCATCGACTCCTCGGCGAACCGTTCGCGCTCGCGGCGCACCGGGCCGGCCGGGTCGAGATCGCTGAAGCGCGGGATCTCGGCGGTCATGTCCACCGGCGGCCGGTCGTAGCGCGCCGCCGCCTCGTCGGCGAGGCCCGGCGGCACGGCGACCGGCGGCCAGCTCGGCGGCGCGGAGGCCGGGCCGTGGCGGTCGGCCGGGACGTGCGGCGGCTCGTCGCGCCGGTACCCGTCGTCGAGCAGCTCACCCTCGGCGAAGTCGTCGAGCAGCGAGGCCTCGTCGAGGGGCGCGTGCGGCCGCTGGCGCGGGATGCGCGGGCGCTCGTCCAGCGGCGGCTCGTCCGGCGGACCGAAGTAGTTCTCCTCCACCCGCCGGTGCGGCAGCGGGGGCACGCCCTGGCCGCCGACGAACGACGGCGCGCCGCCGAACAGGTACCGGCCGCCGGTCTCCGGACCGTACGGGCTGTGCGTGCCGTTGCCGTTGCTGCCGTTTCCGGGCATGGCACCGGTGGCGCCGGGCGAGGTGCCGGCGGCGCCGGTCAGGTCGGACCAGCTGGGCAGCGCCCGGCTGGTGGAGCCCGGACCCATCAGCACGGGCCGGTCGACACCGAAGTTGTCCGCGGCGGCGGCGAAGCCACCGAAGGCGGCGGTGAGGCCACCGCCGTACCCGTTGCCGGCGGGCATGTGCGGCGGGCCGCCCGCCGACGGGCCGCTCTCCAGCTCCAGCGGCGGCGAGAACGGCGAACGCTGGCGCGGCGGCTCGCGGTCGAGGGCGACACGGTCGCGGTTGGGCGCGAGCCCGGTCCGGGTCGGCCGCTCGGCGCCCCGGTGGGTGAGCACCGCGGTGGGCAGCAGCACGTCGGCGACGGTGCCGCGCTCGGGGGCCGGGCGCAGCTCGACCTTGACGCCGTGCCGGGCGGCCAGGCGGGCGACCACGACGAGGCCCATCATTCGGGAGACGGCGACGTCGACCAGCGGCGGTGTTGCCAGCCGCTCGTTGAGGTCGGCGAGCTGGTCGGCGGAGACACCGATGCCGTGGTCCTGCACCTGCAGCATGGCGCGGTCGCCGACCCGGCGGGCCTCGACGAAGACCGGCGAGTTGGGCGGCGAGAACGCGGTCGCGTTGTCCAACAGCTCCGCGACGAGGTGCACGAGGTCGTTGACCGCGTGGGCGGCGACCTCGAGATCGCGGTCGATCACGCCGAACTCGATGCGCGTGTAATGCTCGACCTCGGACTGCGCGGCGCGCAGCACGTCGACCAGCGGCGCCGGGTCGCGCTGCACGCGGGTGGAGTCCGCGCCGGCAAGCACGAGCAGGTTTTCGTCGTTGCGGCGCATCCGGGTGGCCAGGTGGTCGAGCTGGAACAGCTCGGCCAGGCGGTCCGGGTCCTCCTCGCCGCGTTCCAGGCGGTCGAGGTGCCCGATGAGGCGGTCGACCAGGATCTGTGAACGGCGGGCCAGGTTGACGAACATCGTGGCCACCGAGGAACGCAGGACGGCCTGCTCGGCCGCGGTGCGTACGGCCTCGAGGTGGACCGCGTTGAACGCCTCGGTCACCTCGCCGAACTCGTCGCGGCTCCGGATCGGCAGCGGTTCGGCGATCTGTAGGGCGATCTGATGTGGCGTGAGCTGGGTCGCCAGCGTCGGGTCACGCAGCCGGGCGACCGCCTGGGGCAGGCCGTACCGGGCGACGGTGAGGGCGCCGTGCTTCAGCTCGCGCAGCGAGCGGTTCATCGCGCGCGCCACCGACCAGGCCACCAGCATGGCCACCAGGACCAGGCCGAACAGCAGGCTGACGTCGAGGATGATCTGGCGCTCGGCGTTGTTGCGCAGCGTGGTCGCGTCCTGCACCGTCTCGTCGTCGATGGACGACTCGACGGTGCGCATCAGCTCGGAGCGGGCGGCCATGGCCGAGTCCCAGTCGGCGACGTTGAGGGTGGCCGGCGGCACCTCGGTCGGCATTGCCTCGATCAGGGTCTCGGCGTTGCCGGCGGCGACGGTCTGCTGGCCGGACAGCGTCTGCTGGTAGAGGGCCTTCTGCTCGGGCGTCGCCACCAGCTCGAACTGGTCGATGGACTGCTGCTGGCCGGTGAGCGTCGCGATGAACTCGCGCCGCTGCTCGGCGTTCATGACCCTGTCCTGCAGCACCTCCAGGACCTGGTAGCGCTCCTGCGACTCGTACTCCTTGGCGTACGAGATGGCGGCCGCGGCACGCAGGTCGTACGAGAGGGTGGCGTCGCCGGTGAGCTGGGCGGCCGAGTCACGGATCGCCAGCAGCCGGCTGATCAGCGCGCCGTAGCGGATCGCCGCCAGGGACAGTGGGATCGAGCTCTCCTTGGTCGACCCGGTGACCTGGCTGCGCAGCGACGGCAGGGCGTTGAGCTGGGTCTGGACGTCCGCCAGGATCGACCGGAACTCGGACGGGAGGTCGGGCTGGATCGCGGCCTGCTGGGTGTAGTCGACGGCGGTCTTGCCGGTCGCCAGCGTCTGGGTGTTGTAGGCCTGGATCGCGGCGGCGGCCTGGCTCTCCTGCTGGTGCTCCAGGTAGCCGAGGACGAGCGCGGCGTCGGCCCGCTCGCCCTGCAGCGCGTGCGCGAGGGCACCGGCGTCGGCGGACAGGGTCGCCAGGGACCGGGCGCGCTCGGCGTCCCCTTCGTTGGAGATCTGCGAGACCAGGCCGGTGGCGCCGACCACCACGATGGCCAGCGTCGGTACCGCCATGATGAAGCCGAGCTTGATGCCGATACGGCTGTCGCGGAGGTAGTTGCCCAGGGACCGCACGGCCGTCAGAGGACCGCGCCCCTTCTTGGGTCGTTGGGTCACCTCACGCACCTCCATAACATGCCCGGGTGGAGCGTCTGCGGGCACTCAACATCGACCGCGCCTGTGACAGCCGGACCCCCGAGATTCCACCATGTCCGGAGGGAAAGAGAAAGCCCAGCCCCTCCCCTACGGGACCGGCGCCCGCCCGGAAATGGCGGAAACTCACGTTGGGTTAGCTCCCCACTACACTGCGACACGTGCGAATGTTCATGCTTTGTTGCCTTATAGCTGCCCGGGTGGCCTGCTGGGAGGCTTGCCCGGTCACGCGTCTCCCCTAACGGGTCTAATTTCCGGCCAACTTCGCGTACGCGGGCTTTATCACGTCGTTGATCAGCTCGAGGCGCTCATCGAATGGGATGAATGAACTTTTCATGGCATTGACCGTCAACCACCGCAATTCAGACCATCCATATCCGAAGGCCTCGCACAGGAGCCACATCTCGCGCGACATCGAGGTGCCGCTCATCAGCCGGTTGTCGGTGTTGACCGTGACCCGGAACATGAGGTCCTTCAGCCGGCCGATGGGGTGCTCGCGGATCGAGGCCACGGCACCCGTCTGGACGTTGGACGACGGGCACATCTCCAGCGGGATGCGCTTGTCGCGCACGTACGCGGCGAGCCGGCCGAGCTGACCGTCGCCGGAGATGTCGTCGACGATGCGCACCCCGTGGCCCAGCCGGTCGGCGCCGCACCACTGGATGGCCTGCCAAATGCTGGGCAGCCCGAACGCCTCGCCGGCGTGGATGGTGAAGTGGAAGTTCTCCCGCTGCAAGTACTCGAAGGCGTCCAGGTGCCGGGTGGGCGGGAAGCCGGCCTCGGCGCCGGCGATGTCGAAGCCGACCACGCCCGCGTCCCGGTAGCGCACCGCGAGCTCGGCGATCTCCATCGAACGGGCGGCGTGCCGCATCGCGGTCAGCAGGGTCCCGATCCGGATCCGCTTGCCCCGCGCCGCCGCGGCCGCCGATCCGTCGGCGAAGCCGGCCAGCACCGCCTCCACCACCTCCGGCAGCTGGAGGCCTCGGGAGAGGTGCTGCTCGGGGGCGAAGCGGGACTCCGCGTAGACGACCCCGTCGTCGGCGAGGTCGACGGCGCACTCGTACGCGACCCGGTGGAGGCCCTCCCGGGTCTGCATGATCGCGATCGTGTGCGTGAAGGTCTCCAGGTAGCGCTCGAGCGATCCGGAGTTCGCGGCGGCGGTGAACCAGTCGGCCAGGCCCGTGGCGTCGGCGGCGGGTAACGCGTGGCCGATCTCGCCGGCCATGTCGATGATGGTCGACGGCCGTACGCCACCGTCGAGGTGGTCGTGCAGCAGCACCTTCGGGACCTGGACGATTTCGTCGTAGCTCGGGCTTCCCATGCACAGACATTACGGCCTGCCGCCGCGGCGAAACGCCTCAGGTCGACAGATCGACCTCTTCCCAGCCAACCGGCTCGTCGTGGTACGGCCCGCGGAACACCACCGCCCACTCCAGCGCCCACCGACGCTGCCCGATCGCGTTGGAGTCGATCAGGCCGGGCAGCATCTGCCGCCGCCGCTCCGCCTCCTGGTACGCCCAGTCCAGGCAGTAGTGCAGGTCCAGCGCGACGGCCGCGGCGACCGGGTCACGCGGTGCGACCAGGCTCCGCGAGCGCCACGCCGGGAAGGTCTCACCCTCGCGCAGGTTCGGCAGCAGCTCGGTGAGGTCGTCGTCGGCGGGCGCCGCCGGGTCCAGGATCTTGGTCAGGCCGAGCAGCCAGGCCAGCGCGGTCAGCGCCTCGAGGTGCAGCGCGAACGAATGGTCGTCGCCCTGGCCCGAGGCGACGTAGTGCCACTCCGGCTGGGTCACCCGCTCCATCAGGTGCGCGTCGAGCAGCCAGCTCATCGCCAGCCGGGACGGCATCCCGAACGCCCGCGCCAGCACCACGTTCAGGATCGCCATCCGGGCCTCGAGCTCGGCGATCGGCCGCAGCTCGACCCCATCGCCGTTGTCCCAGACCAGCGGGAAGGTCGACGGCGGCAGCGGCAGCCGGAGCCGGTACAGCTCCTCTATGTTGTGTGCCCGGACGGTCGCCGGATCGGGTGCGGACAGGATCATCGGTCCGTTCACCCCGTCGCCGGCAGGTCGGTCGTCATAGTGGTCGGTCGCCGTCGCGGCGGGCGAGGTCCGGGCCGAAGGCGGGACGGCAGACGGCGACGTACTCGGCGCCCTCGGCGGTGGGCGTGGAATAGCGGATCCGCTCGCCGGCCCGGGTCACGATCGCCTGCCCGGCGCTGACGTCGTACGTGCCGGACGCGGTCTCCACCCGTACGCAGCCGCGCAGGACCAGCGTGTACTCGTCGAACTCCGGCGTCTGCGCCGGTTCGTCCCAGCCACCGGGCGCGGTCATGTGCGCGATGGACAGCGCGGTCTCGCCGTTGTTGACCCGGCCGACGTACTCGTCGATGACCTTGCCACCGGGCACCGGTACGCGGGTCGCCCCGGCGATCACCTCAGCCACCGGTCCTCTCCTCCCCGGACGCGACGATCCGCTCCAGCACCAGTGGCCTGGCAGCGGGTGGCTCACCCGTGACGGTCAGCGCGGCGGCGGCGAGCCGGCGCGCCTCGGGGATCCGGGCGGGATCCTCGGCGCGCAGCTCGTAGAGCGGGTCACCGGCACGCACCCGGTCACCCGGGCGCCGCAGCAGCACCACGCCGGAGGGCACCGAGACCGGGTGCTCCTTGCGGGCGCGCCCGGCACCGAGCCGCCAGGCCGCGACCCCCATACCGTACGCGTCGATCTCCCCGACGTACCCGTCGGCGGTGGCGGTCACGGTCTCCACCTCGGGGGCGGCGGGCATCGGGGCCTCCGGGTCGCCGCCCTGGGCCCGGATCATCGCCCGCCAGCTGTCCATCGCCCGGCCGTCGGCCAGCGCCCCGGCCGGGTCGGCGTCGGGCAGGCCGGCCGCGTCGAGCATCTCCCGGGCGAGCGCCAGCGTCAGCTCGACGACGTCGGCCGGCCCGCCGCCGGCCAGCACCTCGACCGACTCGGTGACCTCGACCGCGTTGCCGATCGCGTACCCGAGCGGCGTTGACATGTCGGTGACCAGCGCGACGGTCCGTACGCCGTGCGCGGCACCCAGGTCGACCATGGTGCGGGCGAGCTCGCGGGCGTCGTCGACGTTTTTCATGAAGGCGCCCGAGCCGACCTTGACATCGAGCACCAGGGCACCCGTACCCTCGGCGATCTTCTTGCTCATGATCGAGCTTGCGATCAGCGGCACGGCCTCGACGGTCCCGGTCACGTCGCGCAGTGCGTAGAGCTTGCCGTCGGCGGGCGCGAGACCCGAGCCGGCCGCGCAGATCACCGCGCCGACCTCGGCGAGCTGGGTGAGGAACTCGGCGTTCGACAACCGCGCCCGCCAGCCGGGTATCGAC
>Ga0126377_10003375_pt1 | contig 11301 bp, 11 predicted proteins | sample PanSoiMetPlot_22_FD_92647 | JGI IMG/M metagenome (GOLD analysis project Ga0126377, IMG submission 92647) | Tropical forest soil microbial communities from Panama - MetaG Plot_22 | ecosystem: Environmental > Terrestrial > Soil > Tropical forest > Bulk soil | place: Panama | collected 2016-02-17
GCATCCTGACCGACACCGACCGCACCGCGCGCCTCCTGCGCGAGCATTCCGGCGACTGACGCGTCAGAACAGATTGCGGATCGTGTCGACGATCGCGTGGCTCAAGGTCATCAGCATGACCGCGACCGCGATGCTCGCGAGCCACGCAATCATCAGCGCGATGCCGTCGCGCTCGATCAGCGCGACCGCGTAGATGACGAGCAGGAAGCCGAACGGATAGTTCGTGAACGGAATCGGCAGCGCGAGCGCGATGCCGACCAGCACCAGCAGGAGCCCCGTCACGCGATGCCCGGGGTGCCGCGTGAGCGCTTCCCAGCGCGGCCGGCACAGGCGCTCGAGCCAGCCGAGCACCGGCGTCAGGCGGCGCACGAAACGCTCGAGCGTCGCGCGCTTGATGCCGCGGCGGCGCAGCGAGCCGAGCAGCCACGGATGCTCGAGGCCGAACAGCATCTGCGCACCAATGATCGCGACCAGCACGCCCATCGGGCCGCCGACGCCGAGCGGCACCGGAATGAAGTTCGGCAGCGCGAGGATCAGGATCAGGAAACCGAACGCGCGCTCGCCGAGCGGATCGAGCACGTCGCCGAGCGTGATGTCGTCGCCCGGATGCGTGTCGAGGGCGCTGCGCAGGAGCTCCGTCGTGCGCGCCTGTCGGTCCGTTCCGCTCATTCTGCGACGACGGCCGGAATGCGCCCGACGAGCAGCTTGTCGATGCGCGGACCGTCGAGATCGACGACCTCGAAGCGGAAGCCGCTCCAGTTGAAGTGCTCGCCCGGCTGCGGGATGCGTCCGTAGTGCGCCATGACCATGCCGGCCGCGGTGCGGTAGTCGTGGTCTTCCTCGTTCGGCAGTTGCCCGATGCCGAGGAGCTCGCGCAGATCGTCCGTCGACACGCTGCCGTCGATGAGCCAGCTGCCGTCCTCGCGCTGCACGATCGGCTGCGCCGAGTCCTCGATCAGCGGTGTCGCGGTCTTGCCGACGACGGCGGCGAGGAGATCGTTCAGCGTGACCATGCCCTCGATGTCGCCGTATTCGTCGACGACGAGCGCGAGCGCGGTCTCGGCGTCGCGGAATTCTTCCAGTAGATCAAGCGCGCGCGCCGTCGCGGGCACGTACAGGGGTTTCAGCAGCGAACGGAAGAGATCGGTCTGCCCGGGCCCGCCGATCTGACCGATCAGCCGCTTCGCTTCGAGCACGCCGAGCACTTCCTGCTCGCCGCCGCGGTAGACCGGGTAGCGCGAGTACGGGTGCTCGCGCAGCACCTTGAGGTTCTCGTCGAGCGGCGCGCGCGCATCGAGCCAGGCGATGCGCGTGCGCGGCGTCATCACGCTGTCGACCGTGCGATCGCCGAGCCGCAGCACGCGGTTCACCATGTTGCGCTCGTCGGAATCGATGACGCCCTGGTCGGCGCCCTCGGCGACGAGGAGGCGGATCTCCTCTTCGCTGACGTGCTCGCGAGGTCCGGTGTCCATGCGCAGGACCTTGAGGAGCCCGCGCGTCACGCGGATCAGCACGAACGCGAATGGCGAAGCGAGCCAGGTGAGAAGGCGCATCGGCAGCGCGGTCGCGATCGCGAAGCGCTCGGGATCGACGAGGGCGACGCGCTTGGGCAGGAGCTCGCCGAGCAGCATCTGGATGAACGTGATGCCGGCGACGCTGACGCCGACGCCGATCGGCAGGCTGTAGGCGTCGATCCACGGGAGATTCAGCGCGTCGAGCCCGGCACCGATGCGCTCGCCGATCGTCGCGCCGAGCGCGGCACCCGCGCCGACCTGCAGCAGCGTGATGAACACCTGCACGGTCGCGAGGAAGCTTTCCGGCTCGTGGGCGAGCGCCAGCGCGACCTTGGCGCGGCGGCTCGTCGTCGCGAGGTGCTTCAGGCGGCTGCGCCGCGCGACCATCAACGCCATCTCGCTGAGCGCGAAGAAGCCGTTGAGCAGTGCGAGCAGCACCACCAGTGCGATCTGGGTGAGCATCCGGGTCTTTGGCGGCGGGTAGTCGCCAGAGTGTAGCAATGGCGGCTGGCAGCGATCGGACAAGGGGCCGGCGAACGGCCGCACCTGCCGTTGCTGTAACATGAATGTCACACGAGAGGATCGCCGCGACGATCCGCTCCCGGCCCAAAGCACCCGAACGGCGGATCCTCATGTTCTCGCTGCAGACGATCTTCGGCAAAGGCGACCTCTTCTACGGCCTGCTCGAAGCGAGCGCGGACGCCGCGCGGCAGAGCACGCGAGCGCTGATCGCGCTCCTGAATGCGCCGGTGTCGACGCGCTCGCTCGACGAGTTCCGCGTCGCGCGCCGCCGCGAGAAGGAGCTGTTCGGGCAGATCAGCGAGGCGCTCGTCAACACATTCGTCACCGCGCTCGAGCGCGAGGACATCGAGGCGCTCGCCGGCGCGCTCTACAAGATCCCGAAAACCGTCGAGAAATTCGCCGAGCGCTACGTGCTGTTCGCCGACCGGCTCGCCGATGTCGACTTCGCCTCGCGCGCCGCGATGCTCGAGAAGGCCGCCGACGTCATCGTGCAGATGACGAACCAGCTGCGCAGCGGCTATCGACTCGACGTCATGCGCGATCTCAACGAGCGCATGCAGTCGATCGAGAGCGAGGCGGACCGGCTGATCCTCGACCTCTACCAGGATCTCTTCACGAACGAGCGCGATCCGTCGAAGCTCCTTCTGCGCAAGGACCTGTTCGAGCTCCTCGAAAAGGCCATCGACCGCTGCCGCGACGCCGGCAACGTGATCTTCCAGATCGTTCTGAAGAACTCGTAAGGCGCCGGCGCCGTGAGCCTGACGCTGGTCTTCACCGTGGTGCTCGTCGCGCTCGTCTTCGAGTACATCAACGGATTCCACGACACCGCGAACTCGATCGCGACGGTGGTCGCGACGAAAGTGCTGAGCCCCGGCCAGGCCGTTCTGCTCGCGGCCGGCACGAATCTTCTCGGCGCGCTTTGGGGCACGGCGGTCGCGAAGACGATATCGTCGGGGCTCATCGATGCCGGCGTCGTCGCGGTGACGCCGCCGGTGCTGATCTGCGCGCTGCTCGGAGCGACGATCTGGGACCTCATCACGTGGTGGTGGGGCCTCCCGTCGAGCTCGTCGCACGCGCTGGTCGGCGGCCTCTGCGGTGCCGCGCTCGCCGCGGCCGGCAACAACTGGTCGGCGCTGATCTGGTGGCAGGGCGGCGTGCACTGGTGGGAAGGGAAGGGCCTCCTGCCGAAGGTCGTGCTGCCGATGGTGACGTCGCCGCTGGTCGGCTTCGTGATCGGTTTCCTGCTGATGGGCGCGCTGTTCGCGTTGATCGCGCTGATGGGCTCGACGCGCGGACCGCTGCAGAAGCTCGCGCGGCCGCGCTTCGTCAACGCGTTCTTCGGCAAGGCGCAGATCATCTCGGCGAGCGCGATGGGCCTCTCGCACGGCACGAACGACGCGCAGAAGACGATGGGCATCATCGCGCTCGCGCTCGCGACGGCGACCGCGGCGGGCTCGCTCGACCACCTGCCGTCGTGGCTCTCGTTCCTGCGCATCGTCGAGGACGCCGACAAGCAGTTCGAGATCGCGACGTGGATCAAGGTGACGTGCGCGATCGTGATGGCCGCCGGTACCGCCGCCGGCGGCTGGCGCATCATCAAGACGCTCGGCCACAAGATGGTCAAGCTGCATCCGATCAACGGTTTTGCGGCGGAGACGACGTCGGCGGCCGTGATCCTCACGGCGACGCACTTCGGCGTTCCGGTGTCGACGACTCACAACATCTCGGCGGCGATCATGGGCGTCGGCGCGGCGAAGCGTCCCAACGCGATCAAGTGGACCGTCGTCGAGCGCATGGTGTGGGCGTGGATCCTGACGCTGCCGATCGCCGGCGCGATGGCGTGGGCACTCGTCGCCGCACTGCGCGTGCTGGGCCTCGCCTAGGCGCTTTCCCCGCCCGCATGCGGGAGAGGGCAGGGTGAGGAAACGCTAGAACGTATCCCCGCCGCTCGAGATCGCCTGCTCCATGCTGTCGCCAAGCGAGCCGAGCTCGCCGATCACGCGATCGAGCTCTTCTTCCGAGAGCAGCGAATACGGACGGTTTTCGCACAGGTGCAGGAACGGCGAGCCGTCGAGGTCGCTGATTGCGAGATAGCCGGTGCGCTGCTCCCAGTTGAAGCGCAGGCACCGCGCGCCGTCGAGCCCCGCGTACGGACCGATCGGCGTCGAGATGCGCAGGTACTTGCCGCCTTCCTCGTCCTCCATCTCGGCGAGGTACATGCCCTGATGGCGGCCGTTCGGCAGCGTCAGGTCGAAGCTGATCAGATACGGATCGTTCGTGCGCAGCGAATGCAGGCTGCCGGTGTGGGAGCGGATCTGTTCGAAGCTTTGCACGACGGACCTCGGTCGAAGCGGCGGCCTATGCTAGCGTCTCGTCGCGATGAAGTCAGTCGACCGGAAATCTCCGCGCAACACGCCCGTCATCGATCACGCGAAGATCCTGCGCGTGATCCGCTCGATCCCGCGCGGCGTCGTCGTCGCCTATGGCGAGATCGCCGAGCGCGCCGGCTGTCGCGGCCGCGCCCGCCTGATCGGCCGCGTGCTCGCCGAATCGCCGACAGCGGACCTGCCGTGGCACCGCGTGCTGCGCGCGGACGGCCGCATCGCGTTTCCGCCCGGAAGCCGCAGCTTCCGCGAGCAGGTGCGACGCCTCGCGGCCGAAGGCATCCTCGTCGTGCGCGGCCGCGTGAAGCTCGACGCGCACGGCTGGGACCGCAATCTGGACGCTGCGCTCTGGGCTCCGCCGTCCGGAGGAGCCGCGCGTCGAAAACGCCGCAAATGAAACGCGTGAAACGCCGAAAACCGCTCGCGAATGCGGCGTACGTCATGCCGCGCCCGCTTGCGAAGCGCTAGAGTCGGCCGCGGCAAGGTGCGGACGGACGGTCCGACTGGGGGCAGTCATGAGCAAGGGTTGCTTGGGGCGTCTGGGTCTCGCGGCGCTCGTCGCCGCGTCCGCCGGGGCCGGTGCGCAGGGGCTGAGCCATTGGCCGGATGCGGCCTTTCGCGACTCGTTCGACGGCGTCGCCAACGGTCCGATGAACGACGCCGATGCGGCGCGCTTCCTCGCGCAGGCGACGTTCGGTCCGACGCTGGCCGACATCGCGCACCTTCGCGACGTCGGCTATGGCGGCTGGCTCAGCGAGCAGTTCTCGGCGCCGGCGTCGACCCAGACGCAATATCTCGACTGGGTGCTCGCGACGTACCCCGACGAATATCTTTCCGACGACACGCGCCTCGAAATCTGGACGATCAATTCGGTCGGCACGCCGGATCCGAGCCGCGTCGGTTATCCCGGCAACGCGCCGACCGACCAGCTCCGCCAGCGCGTCGCCTTCGCGCTGTCGGAGATCTTCGTCGTCTCGAACTCGAACGGCACGTTGGCCTACGAGCCGTGGGCGCTGACGAGCTTCTACGACATGCTCGCCGGCGACGCGTTCGGCAACTATCGCACGCTGCTCGAAGACGTCACCAAGCATCCGGCGATGGGCATCTTCCTGAGCTCGATCCAGAACCAGAAGGCCGATCCCGAGAACAACATCCATCCCGACGAGAACTACGCGCGCGAGGTGATGCAGCTGTTCTCGGTGGGCCTCAACCAGCTCAACATCGACGGCTCGAACGCGCTGGTCGGCGGCCAGCCCGTGCCGACCTACGACCAGGGCACGGTGCGCGGCTTCGCGGCGGTGTTCACCGGCTGGGACTGGAACAACACCGGCTGCGGCGACTCGACGTACACCTGCTGCATGTACAACGAGGAGGAGGGCTGGGGCACCTACTTCTGGTGCGGTCCGAGCAACTACAACGATCCGCCGTGGCGGCTCCCGATGGAGCCGGTCGAGCATTACCACGACTCGACCTCGGACAAGCAGCTCCTCGTCTATCCGGGCGTCGCGCTGCCGGGCGGCGTGCTGCCGCATGGCGGCGATGCGCAGGCCGAGCTCACGCAGGCGCTCGACAACATCTTCAATCATCCGAACGTCGGCCCGTTCATCGCGCGCCGGCTGATCGAGCGGCTCGTCACGAGCAACCCGACGCCGCAGTACATCCAGCGCGTCGCGCAGGTGTTCAACAACAACGGTGTCGGCGTGCGCGGCGATCTTCGCGCGGTGGTGCGCTCGATCCTGCTCGACGCGGAAGCGCGCTACGGCCAGTGGCAGCATCCGGACACGTTCGGCAAGTTGCGCGAGCCGCTCCTCAAGATCACGCAGCTGTGGCGCGCGATGGAAGCGCGCTCGACCGGCGGCCGTGCCGGCTCGCTCAGGCCATGGCCGCCGATCGAGGAGCAGATCGGCCAGGCACCGCTGCGCTCGCCGACGGTGTTCAACTTCTTCAAGCCGGACTTCGAGCAGCCGGGCGAGGTCGAGGACCGCGGGCTCGTCAGCCCCGAGTTCCAGATCCTGACCGACACGATGATCGTGGCGACGCCGAACTTCCTGTTCCACGAAGTCTTCTGCAACTACACCGGCAGCACCGACTGCTGGGCGAGCGACGATCCGGCGACGCTGCAGATGAACGAGGACCGCGACGCCGCACTCGCGGCGAGCGCGCCGGTCGCGCTCGTCGACTACTACAACCAGCTTTTCATGTCGGGACAGATGTCGCCGTTCATGCGCGGCGTGCTGGCGACGCGCCTGCAGCAGATGACGACGGACGACTACGGCAGCGAGCTCGGACGCCGACGCGTCCAGCACGCGCTGTACCTGATCATGAATTCCCCCGAATACTCGATCCAGAAGTGAGGGCGCGGCCATGCACGTGAACCGTCGCGAATTCCTGCGCAAGAGCATCTGTGCCGCACTCGGCGGCGCGAGCCTCTACTCGGCGCTCGGCAGCCTGAAGCTGATCGGCGCCGCCGCAGCGGCCCAGCGCCCGTCCGGCTTCACCGACTACAAGGCGCTGGTCTGCGTCTTCATGTACGGCGGCAACGACAGCTTCAACACGATCGTGCCGATGAGCGGCACCGATCTCACCAGCTACCTCGCCTCGCGCGGCGATCTCGCGATCACGGCGGGCCAGCACGCGCTGGCGCCGGCATCCGGCGGCGGCCCGGCGAACTACGGCCTGCATCCTTCGATGCCGGAGATGGCGAGCCTCTTCAACACCGGCAAGGCCGCGATCGTCGCCAACGTCGGCAGCCTGCTCTATCCGATCACGCAGGCCCAGTTCCAGGACGAGACCGTCCCGACGCCGCCGCAGCTCTTCTCGCACGACGATCAGACCAACCAGTGGCAGACCTCGCGCCCGGACGATGCGAACGCGAACGGCTGGGGCGGCCGCATCGCCGACATCCTGCACGCGACGAACCAGGGCGCAGTGCCGATGAGCATCACGCTGTCGGGCATGAACCGCTTCCAGCGCGGCGGCATCGTCAGCCAGTACTCGATCGATTCGTGGGGCGCCTCGTGCGCCGCGACCGGCAATCCCGACTGCGGCCCGTTCAGCGTGACCACGATGGACTACCTCGGCAACGGCCCGGAATCGTGGCTGATCAACTGGGACGATCCGAACGTCGTCGCCAACGACGTCGCCGCCTACAACGCGCTGATCGCGAGCGGCACGCAGACGCACGTGCTCGAGCGCGCGTACGCGGACGCCGCGACGCGCACGATCGCGAACTCGACGCTGATCAACAACGCGCTCAACGGCGTGACGCTGACGACGGCGTTCCCGGACACCGATCTCGGCAACCAGCTCGCCGCCGTCGCGATGCTGATCAAGGTGCGCGCCGCGCTCGGCATGGCGCGCCAGATCTACTTCGTCTCGGTCGGCAACTACGACACGCACGGCACGCAGCTTACCGATCAGGGCGACAACCTGATCCAGCTCTCGCAGGGCATGAGCGCGTTCTACAATGCGACCGTCGAGCTCGGCATCGCCAACAGCGTCACCGCGTTCACGGCGTCGGACTTCGGCCGCTCGCTCGCCGTCAACGGCGACGGCACCGACCACGGCTGGGGCGGCCACCACTTCGTGGTCGGCGGCGCCGTGCACGGCCAGCGCTTCTACGGCACGATGCCTTCGCTCGCGCCGTACGACGACAACAATCCGGGCGGCAGCAATCCGGACGACACCGGCTACGGGCAGATCATCCCGACGCAGGCGGTCGACCAGTACGCGGCGACGCTCGCGACCTGGTTCGGCGTCGACGCCTCGAGCGTCAACGACATCTTCCCGAACCTCGGCCGCTTCCCGTCGAGCGATCTCGGATTCATGACTTGACGCGACGCTCCGGAATCGCGGTCTTCGTCCTCGCCGCGCTCGCGACGAGCGCGCAGGCGAGGGTGTTCGTCGTCACCGCGAATCCGGACATGACGTTCACGCCGGCGTCGATCACGATCTACCAGGGCGACGCGATCCGCTTCGAGAACGCCGGCGGCCTGCACAACGTGCACGCCGACGACAACCGCTTCATCTGCTCGCTGAACTGCTCGACGAACAACGCGCCGAGCGAGCTGCCGTGGAGCGTCATCGTGCGCTTCGGCCAGCTCGGCACGATCGGCTACTACTGCGACCAGCACGGCAACACGACGAGCGGCATGCGCGGCGCGGTGACGGTGATCGACCGCGTCTTCGTCGACGGCTTCGACACGCCCGAGCCGCCGCCCTCCTGACCCCCGCCGCTTGAATCGCGGCGGCGGCGCCGGAATCTTCCCGATCGGCTCGCGCGGATGCCGCGCGTGGGCCACAATCGCGGCCCCGATCGAGAATCCCGATGCCTTTCGACCTGCCTCCCGTCACGCGCGCGCTCCTGATCGCGAACGTCGCGGTCTATCTCCTGCAGATGCTGACCGGCGACGCGCTGATCGTGCATTTCGCGCTGTGGCCGCTCGGACCGTCGCCGTATTCCGACGTCGGCTTCGAGCCGTGGCAGCTCGTCACCTACAGCTTCCTGCACGGCGGCCTCGCGCACATCGCGTTCAACATGCTCGCGCTCTGGATGTTCGGCGGGCCGATCGAGCGCCTGTTCGGCTCGCGGCCGTTCGCGCTCTATTACTTCGTCTGCGTGATCGGCGCGGCGCTCGCGCAGCTCGCGGTGCAGGCGTTCTGGCCGACCGGGGGCTTCTATCCGACGCTCGGCGCGTCGGGCGGCGTGTTCGGCCTGCTGCTCGCGTACGGCATGATGTATCCGCACGCGCGGATCCTGCTGCTGTTCCCGCCGATCCCGATGCCGGCCTGGCTCTTCGTGATCCTGTACGGCGCGCTCGAGCTCTTCCTCGGCGTCACGGGCACGCAGGCCGGCGTCGCGCACTTCGCGCATCTCGGCGGCATGGCGATCGGCTTCGTGCTGATCCAGTACTGGCGCGGCAAGCTGCCGATCCGTCCGCGCCGTATCCTGATGCGCTAGCGCCCCGCAGCCGGTTGCCGACTGCGATGCTCCGAACGCTCGACGACTGGCTCGACCACCAGCAGCGCGTGCATCCGCGCGCGATCGAGCTCGGCCTCGATCGCGTCCGCGCAGTGTGGGAGCGGCTCGGCGCGCCGCGGCCCGCGCCGGTCGTCATCACGGTCGGCGGCACCAACGGCAAGGGCTCGACGGTCGCGTTCCTCGAAGCGATGCTGCGCGCCGACGGCCGCCGCGTCGGCGCGTACACGTCGCCGCATCTCCTGCGCTACAACGAGCGCGTGCGCATCGACGGGCGCGAAGCCGGCGACGCCGCGCTGATCGACGCGTTCGAACGCATCGAAGCCGCGCGCGGCGAGATCGCGCTGACCTACTTCGAATACGGCACGCTCGCCGCGCTGCTGCTGTTCGCCGCTGCCAAGGTCGACGTCGCGCTGCTCGAAGTCGGCCTCGGCGGACGCCTCGACGCGGTCAACATCGTCGACGCCGACGTCGCGATCGTGACGACCGTCGACTTCGACCACCAGGACTGGCTCGGCAACGACCGCGACAGCATCGGCCGCGAGAAGGCCGGCGTCCTGCGCAAGGACCGGCCGGCGATCGTCGGCGAGACGTCGCCGCCGAAAGGCCTGCTCGACGAGGCCGCGCGCATCGGCGCGGACCTGCGCATCGCGGCGCGCGATTTCCAGGCCGAGATCGGCCGCGACGGCTGGCGCTGGCGCAGCGGCGGCGTCGACATCGCGCTGTCGCATCCCGCGCTCGAAGCGCCGTGCCAGCATGCGAACGCGGCGTCGGCGATCGCCGCGCTGTTCGCGCTGCGCGGGCGACTCGGCTGGAATCCCGCGGCGATCGCGCGCGGAGTCGCCGAGGCGCGCGTCGAGGCGCGCTTGCAGCGCTTCGACGGCGCGCCGGAGCTCGTCGTCGACGTCGCGCACAATCCGCAGGCCGCGCGCGTGCTGGCCGAATGGCTGCGCACGCACGCGATCGCCGGCCGTACGCTCGCGGTCTTCGGCGCGCTCGCCGACAAGGACGTGCAGGGCATCGTCGCGCCGCTCGCGCGCACGATCGACGCATGGCATCTCGCCGGTCTCGACGGCGAGTCGCCGCGCGGGCTCAAGGGCGCGACGCTCGCCGGCATGGTCGAAGCCGAAGGCATCGCGATCGCCGGAACGAGCGACGACGTCACGTCCGCGCTCGACACCGCGTTCGCGAGCGCGCAACCGGGCGATCGCGTCGTCGCGTTCGGCTCGTTCTTCGTCGCGGCGGCGGCGCTGCGCTTCGCAGTCACCCGCCGATAAGGCGCGACGGCCGGGTATAATCGCGCCGACTCCATCGGGCGCGTGGGATGCTCTTATCTATTCCGCATAGGCGGCATGATGTCCAGAAGGCCCGTAGAGCGCGGCGCGTGGCGCCGCGCAGACCGGGCGTCTTCGCAAGTCGCGCGCCGCGCTCTGCGGGCCTTCTGGACATCACCCCGTCATTTGAATTTGATCGCTGGGGCCGGCGTGTCTGCGCGCAGCTCATCGGTCCGTCGGCTCGACAGACGCCCAGTCTGCCTTCGCCGACGGCCCTGCGATCTGCGCGCAGACACGCCGGTGACGCCTATGCGGAATAGATAAGAGCATCCCTATGGATCTGTCTCTGAAACAACGCCTGCTCGGCGCGGTCGTGCTGATCGCGCTCGCCGTGATCTTCGTGCCGATGCTCCTGTCCGGCCCGGCCCCGCAGCAGACGTCGGAGACGACCAACCTCGCGATCCCGCCCGCGCCCGATCGCGAATTCCAGAACCGCGTGCTGCCGGTCGACCAGACGCCGAACGCCGCCAAGCCGGCCGAGACGACCGTGGCGAGCAACACGCCGCTGCCGACCGTCGAGACGCCGCCGCGCCCGGCCGAGATTCCGCAGCCGACCGTCGCGACGCCGA
>Ga0126377_10003376_pt1 | contig 11299 bp, 7 predicted proteins | sample PanSoiMetPlot_22_FD_92647 | JGI IMG/M metagenome (GOLD analysis project Ga0126377, IMG submission 92647) | Tropical forest soil microbial communities from Panama - MetaG Plot_22 | ecosystem: Environmental > Terrestrial > Soil > Tropical forest > Bulk soil | place: Panama | collected 2016-02-17
TTCCTGCTCGGTTGCCCAATGCCGGTCCGGGACTGTGCCGCTGGGGCCCTCAGCCGATCGGGTACCTGGGCGAGAACTTCACGCGGACGCGACATCCCGGGCCGGCGTCCTCCCAGGCGAGCCTGGCCTGAAGTTGTTCGGCAAGAAGACGCGTTAGACGCGAGCCGGTGCGCTCCTGTTTGTCTAGTGGACAGCCGACGCCATTGTCCTCGACCACGAGAGCCAAAGAATTCGTCTTGCTAAGGACCACGCGAATGGCGCCGCTCCGGTCATCGGGAAAGGCATGCTTCAATGCGTTCGTGACCAGCTCGTTGGCTATGAGACCGAGCGGAACCGCCTGTTCCGTTCGCAGATGCACATCGTCGGACTCGACGTTGACCGCGATCGGCCGCACGTCACGCAGCGAGTCGCCCAGATGCCGGCACAGCTCCTCAAGGTATGAGCGCACCTCCACCCGTCCATTTTGCCTAGCCGGCTGGAAGTGCTGGTGGGCGCTTGCAATAGCCTGAACGCGTGCGACGGCCTTCTCAAGCGCGGCCCGCGTCTCTGGACTTGTTTTTGAGCGTGCCTGCAGAGACAGCACGGAGATCACCATCGCGAGATTGTTCTGCGTGCGGTGGCCCAGCTCGCGCAGCAACAGGTCTTTCGCCCGCTCCGCATCGGCCGCGTGCTCCCAAGCGCTGCGAAGGGCCTCGCTTACGATTGCAAGCCCGAGCGCCGCCAACGCAAAGATAACAAGGGGAAGGATGAACTCAGCCGGCACTAACAAGCTGTCGGCGGGTTTGAGGACAAAATAAAGCAGCAAGCAACTGAGCAGGACAGAGAACACGCCCGCCCCTCGCTCGAACAGCACCGAAGCGGCGAAGATAGCGGGAAATAACAGATAAAAGCCCAGGAGACCGCCGCGCCCCTGCAGGCCAACAAGCGCAAGGAAAGCAACACCGATCAGAACAGCGGTCGTGCCGTACTGCACGAGGAACGAGTGCGGCCTCGGTGGCAGCCACCGCAAGAAGGAGGTTTGCTCCATCACGCCGAAAACGCGTGGTTGCGAGGTTCAGTTGCGTGATGTTCGCCTAGCGCGGATCACAAAATAAGCGTTTTCGGAAGCGGAATAGTGGAACTGATTGATTGCACGCCGAATTGTATAGATCGCCCGTGATAAGAGGGGCGCCGACATGATTGCGCTGCAGCGTGAGTCTGGTTCCTAAACATTTTGATCGTGGAGGACGAGGTTCTCGCTCCGCCTTGACCGTCAAGTCAAGGCTCAGAAGCTACTTCTCTTTGCCAGTCCCTTTGCGACCTCGCGCGCGCAGTCGATGAAGCGAAGCACGGGCCGGTTTGGGCGTGCGCTTTTTCAGCGTCGCCGGTTGGCGAAGGGCGAGGGGATGCCGGCAATCCGGGACCTTGTCGGGCCTCGGATTGTTCACCAGCGCCAAAGCTCCGGTTGGTCGCGGAAACCGCGCGTGAAGTATGGGGTGCCGCGCGAGCCCCCCGGGCGCTTGCCTCATCGGTCCTAAAGCGTCACGCTGTCACCATAACAGACAGCTTTCGGGGACGTCATGGATTTGGGGCTGCTGGGAAAGACCGCCGTCATAACGGGCGGCAGCAAGGGCATCGGGTTCGCGATCGCAGAGGAGTTCGCGCGCGAAGGGGTTGATCTGCACCTGTCGGCGCGCAGCGGCGATGATCTGAGGCGGGCCGCGGCGGACCTCACTGGACGCTTCGGAGCTCGCGTCGACATTCATCCCGTGGACTTGTCGGATCGCGCCGCGCGTGACGCGTTTGCGCGTGAATGCGCGCATGTCGATATCCTGGTCAATTGCGCGGGCGCGATACCCGGCGGCGGTCTCGATCAGGTCGGCGAGGACGCCTGGCGTGCGGCCTGGGACCTCAAGCTGTTCGGATATGTCGGGATCACGCGCATCATCTACGAGGAGATGTGCCGCCGCCGGCGTGGCGTCATCATCAATATCGTCGGCGTCGGCGGCCTTATGACCAATGCCGGCTACATCTGCGGCGGACCAAGCAATGCGGCGCTGATCAACTTCACGATCAGCCTCGGCGGGGCCAGCGTGCGCCACGGCGTGCGCGTGTGTGGCGTGAACCCCGGGCCGGTCGATACCGAGCGGATGGCCTATCTGCGCCGCATCCAGGAGGAAGGAGTGCCCGCGCGCGAGCGCGATGAATGGCGCAAGCGTTATTTCGACAAGATGGCGTATGGGCGCGGCGCGCGATCGGACGAAATATCCGGAGCGGTCGCGTTCCTGGCGTCGGACCGGGCCTCCTACATCTCCGGCGCCATGCTCACCATCGACGGCGGGATCGTGGCTCGCGCGGGAGCTCCGGGAAGTCTGGTCGAGCCTGAAAGCGCGTAGCACTGAGCAAGCCATGAGAACGGTACTGCTGCGAAAGCCGGGCGGCCCCGACGTTCTGGAAATAGTGAATGTCCCGGACCCGACCCCGCGCGCGGACGAGGTCCTGATCCGCGCCAGGGCGATCGCCGTCAGCCGCCCCGACATCCTCATCCGAAAGGGCGTCTACGCCTGGATGCCGCCGCTGCCCGCGAGCCCCGGCAGCGAGTTGACGGGGATCGTCGAAATTGTCGGCAAGGATGTCGACACGCTCCAGCCGGGGCAATCGGTGTTGCTCAGTGCACGCGATCTGCCGGTCAGGGGAGGCTGCTATACCGAAGCCATAGCCGTGCCGGCAGCAGCGGTGCATCCGCTTCCGCAAGGAGTTGATCTCGACCAGGCAGTCGTGCTGCCGAGCTATCTGGTGGCATACGCCATGCTCCACGATCTGGGATCGAGATCCGGAGCGCGCAGCATCTTCGTCGCGGGTGCTGCCGGGAGCGTCGGCGGAGCCTTGGTGGAGCTGGCGAAAGCCGAAGGGTTGACCGTGATAGGGAGTGCCGGATCCGAGCAACGGGCGGCCTATGCGCGCTCACTCGGCGCCGATCACATCGTCAACTACCGGGATGAGCCGATCGTCGATCGGGTTCTCGAGCTGACGGGCGGGCGCGGCGTCGATATCGCCTTCGACCACATCATCGGGCCGCGATTCACCGACCTTTTTCATCTGCTCGCGGACTTCGGCACGCTGGTCTTCTACAATATTCACACCCCGATGCCGGACAACGACGTGTTCGATGAAATGCGGAAAGTCGCGGGGCGCAGCCCGGCGATCCGCTGCTTCAACATGCACACCTACGATCATCACCCCGTCGCGCGCCGTGACATGACGCGCAGCCTTATTCAGTTGCTGGCCGCCGACCGGATTCGTCCACGCATCGGAATGCAGCTACCGCTCTCGCAGGCAGCGCAGGCGCACCGGCTGCTGGAGCAGGGCGCGGTCTCCGGCAAGATCATCCTCAAACCCGAGGGCTGATCGGCCGTCCTCATCGCTTCAAGGGCGAAGTGCGATACGCTGTCCTAAGGGATCAGGACAGACGGTCCCGGCAGGGGCCGCTCAGAAGGAGAACCCCGGGTGCGGTTGCAGCCAAATGAAGAGTGATTGCGAAATCTGGGCGGTCGTTCCGGTCAAGGATACCGCCTGCGCGAAGCAACGGCTTGCCGGATTGTTGTCCGCAGGCGCGCGGCGGCAATTGGCGCTGGCAATGCTCGCGGACGTGCTGCAAGCGGTCGGCGCCGTATCTGAATTGTCGGGCATCGTGGTGGTGACGGTCGATCCCGCCGCAGCTGACATTGCTGGGCGCGCGGGCGCGCACGTGTGGAGCGCGGGCGCGCGGGACGGCCATACCGGCGCGGTCATGGCGGCAGCCCGCCGCCTCGCGGCGCAAGGCTCGGCGATGCTCACGATCCCTGGCGACGTCCCGCTCGTGTGGCCGGCCGACATCCGATGCGTCCTGGATATGCACCGTGGAGAGCCCGGATTCACGATCGTGCCCGCGCGCGACCAACGCGGATCGAACGCAATCGTGTGCGCGCCGGCCGATCTGGTGCCATTGCGGTTTGGCGCGGACAGCTTCTTCCCTCATCTCGCGGCCGCGCGGGCGTGCGGTATCGATCCCACCGCCGTGCATCTGCCGCGCATCGCTCTCGACATCGACGAGCCTGCGGACCTGGCCGAGCTCATGAAGATTCCGTCCGCGACCCGAGCGCGCCGCCTGCTCGACCGGTTGGGCCTTGCAACGCCCGAGCCGGCGCTCCAATGAGCGAGTTCAAATCCTCGCTCGCCCGCGCGCGCGCCGGCGACCGGTTGTCTCCCGCCGAGGTGATCGCACTCGCCGACTGCGACGACGTCGCGGTCATGATGGAAGTCGCCGCCGAGCTCCGCGATCGCGGGCACGGCGCGTCGATCTCGTATTCGCGCAAGGTCTTCATCCCGCTCACCAAGCTCTGCCGCGACTCCTGCCATTACTGCACCTTTGCGCATCCACCGCGCCGGAGTGAGCGAGGCTACTTGCATCCCGAAGAGGTGATCGCGATTGCGCGGGCCGGCGCCGAGGCGGGCTGCCGCGAGGCGCTCTTCACGCTGGGCGACAAGCCGGAGCGGCGCTACCGCGTCGCGCGCGAGGAGCTGGCTGCGCTGGGGCACCCGACGACGATCTCGTACCTCGCCGAGATGGCCGCATTGGTGCTGGAGAAGACCGGGCTTCTTCCCCACCTCAACCCGGGAGTGACGACCGCGCACGAACTCGCCGAGTTGCGCCGAGTTTCGGTGTCTCAGGGTCTCATGCTGGAGACGGCCGCGGATTGGCTGTCGCGACGCGGCGGGCCGCATTTCGGATCTCCCGACAAACGGCCGGCGGTACGCCTGGAGATGATCCGCGCCGCGGGCGAGGCGGCCGTGCCATTCACATCAGGCATTCTCATCGGCATCGGCGAAATCCGCAGCGAGCGCCTGCAAGCCTTGCTGCGTCTGCGCGACCTGCACGAGCGCCATGGTCACCTGCAGGAGGTCATCATCCAGAACTTCCGGGCCAAGCCTGGAACCAGGATGGCCGACCACCCGGAGCCGGACCTTCTCGACCACCTCTGGACCATCGCTGCGGCGCGCCTGGTGTTCGGTCCGGACATGAACATCCAGGCGCCGCCCAATCTTGCCGCGGGCGCGCTGCCGCAGCTCATTGCGGCGGGCATCAACGACTGGGGCGGCGTGTCGCCGATTACGCCGGATCATGTGAACCCGGAGCGGCCGTGGCCGCAGCTCGATCTGCTCGAGCGCGAGACCGCCAGGTCCGGCAAGGTCCTGGTCGAGCGTCTCGCCATCTACCCGGCCTACGCCCGCCAGGCGGAGCGTTGGCTGGACCCGAGGTTGCGCAGCGTGGTGCTGCGCGGTTCCGATGCCGAAGGCTTCGCGCGCGTCGACCGGTGGAGTCCCGGCACGCCGGAGCAGCCGCTGTCCGAGTCGGTCGTTTCCAGCGGTCGCAACCCGGTCGCGCCGTTGCCCGATCGCGCCATCGCCGGCCGTGCGCTCGGCGAGGATGACGTCGTTGCGCTGTTCGCCAGTCGAGGCGAGGCCCTTCATGCCGTGTGCGCGGCCGCCGACGCGTTGCGGGCTTCCGTGCACGGCGACTCCGTCACATACGTGGTCACCCGCAACATCAACTATACGAACGTTTGTTACTACCGCTGCAAATTCTGCGCCTTCTCGAAAGGCAAGCTGAGCGAGAATCTGCGCGGCCGGCCCTACGATCTCGGCCTGGAAGAAATCCAGCGCAGGACGGTCGAGGCGTGGGATCGCGGTGCGGTTGAGGTCTGCCTGCAGGGCGGCATTCATCCCGACTACGACGGAACGACCTATCTCGCGATCTGCCGAGCGATCAAGGATGTCTGCCCGGCGATGCACATCCATGCCTTTTCCCCGCTGGAGGTCTGGCAAGGCGCCGCCACGCTCGGCCGCTCGGTGCAGGATTTCCTGATCGAGCTGAAGGCCGCGGGCCTTGGATCGATGCCGGGGACCGCGGCGGAAGTGCTCGATGACGAGGTTCGGGCGATCATTTGCCCCGACAAGGTCACCACCGCGCAGTGGCTGGACATCGTGGAGACGGCGCATCGCGTCGGCATCAGGACGACGGCCACCATCATGTTCGGTCATGTCGACAGCCCCCGGCACTGGGCGCGGCATCTGCTGAGGATCCGCGAGCTGCAGAGCCGCACCGGTGGGTTCACCGAGTTCGTGCCCCTGCCGTTCGTTCCGATGGAGACGCCGATCCACCGGCACGGCCTCAGCCGGCTCGGGCCGACGTTCCGGGAAGCCGTGCTCATGCACGCGGTCGCGCGGCTCACGCTGCACCCGCATCTGGCCAGCATCCAGACGTCGTGGGTCAAGATGGGCAGGGATGGCGCTGCCGCGTGTCTGCGGGCGGGAGCCAATGACCTCGGCGGAACGCTGATGAATGAAAGCATCACCCGCGCCGCCGGCGCGGTCCACGGCCAGGAGATGCCTCCGGAGGAGATGGAAGCGCTGATCCGTTCCGTCGGACGCACGCCACGGCCGCGCACCACGCTCTATGGACCGGTGGGCGACCACAGAGCATCGGCGTCGTTCGGTGCTCCGCCGTTGCTGCCGCCGATCGACACCCCCGCGCGACGCTACGAGCGCGCAGCCGGCTCCTCGACCAGAAAGGCCGCACGCCGTCGCCGAACGGATGTCTCGCCACCCGACGTCGCTCCGACAGGTGCAACCGTATCAACGAGGTGAAGAGGGGGGAAACGCCATGGATCTCGCACTCAGCCTGCCGACCAAGGCCCGTTCGTGGGAAGTCGTGAAGCGCGCCGAGGAGCTCGGATATACCCATGCCTGGTTCTATGACACCGAGCTGTTGAATGCGGAGGTGTTCGTGGCCATGGGTGCGGCGGCCATGAAGACCTCCAAGATCAAGCTGTGCGCCGGAGTGTTGATCCCTTCGAACCGCATTGCGCCCGTGGCTGCGAGCGGTCTTGCTTCGCTCAACGCCCTCGCTCCAGGACGCATCGTCTTCGGTGCCTCGACCGGCTTCACGGCCCGTCGCACATTGGGTCTGGGTCCGGTCACGCTGGCGCGACTCGAGAAATACGTCGAGGTGGTCGAGGGGTTGTTGCAGGGAAAGACCGTCGAATGGTCGGAGGAGGGCGGCCCGAACAAGATACGGTTTCTCAATCCTGAGCTCGAGCTGATCAACATCAAGGATCCCATCCCCACGTTTCTTTCGGCCTTCGGCCCGAAAGCGCGGCGGCTCACCGCCAAGCTCGGAGCGGGGTGGATAGCAAGCGCGAGCTATCCCGAGCGCGAGAAGGCCGATCTCGACGATATGCGGGCCGCCTGGCGGCAGCACGGCCGCGACACCAAGGATCTTTATGCGGTCGCCGGTACCGGCGGTTGCGTGCTCGACGAGGGCGAGGCTACCGACAGCCCGCGTGCGAAAGCGCAGGCCGGTCCTTACGCGTCGATCGTGTTCCACAATCTGGTCGAGCAGGATCAATTCGGCTCGATATTCCCGGTCGGTCCCTCTTTCCCGTTCCAGGCCCAGCTCGACGCCTATCGCGAGGTCTACAACAAGTACCAGCCGGCCGACGCGCGCTACCTCAGCAATCATCGAGGCCATCTGATGTTCGTGCGGCCCGAGGAAACCCACATCACCGCCGATGTCATCCGCGGGCTCACGCTCACCGGCACGCGGGCGGAGATGGTCGAGCGTCTGCAGGGAATGAAGCAGCTCGGCTTCAATCAAATCCAGTTCCACACCGTGCCAGGGCAGGAGAACGACATGCTGGAGCGGTGGGCCGACGTCATGGCCAAAGTCTAGTTCAATGAAAAATGGCCTCCGGTCCGGCCGTGCTGCCGGCCGGTCGAAGCGTCGCGTTGTCACCGGGCATGCGCGCGCCAGCGAAGCCCTGCTCGTCGCAGATGGCTATCCAGCGCGCCCAAAATATCCAATGCCGCCGTGGCTGCGCCTTCCCTCGAGCGCGAAGATGGCACCCTGCGGGTCCACGCATTGCACGATCCATCTGCCGCCCGGCACTTGGATCGGGCCGTCGACGACGTGGCCGCCGCCGGCCTTCACGCGCTGTACCGCCAGGTCGATGTCCCCGACGTTGAAGTAGTAGAGCCAGAACGGGATCGGGACGGTGGGACGTTTGGTGAACATGCCGCCGATCGTCTCGCCTTCGGCCGAGAACAGTTGGTACGTGCCCATCGCACCGGTGTCGGCTTCGGCTTTTTGCCAACCAAAAAGGGCGGCATAGAACGGCCACACCTTCTCCCAGTCGGCCGCAACCAGTTCGTGCCATCCGACGTGACCCAATGTGCTCGGTGGCGCCGGCCGCCGCTCGCTGTCGTCCACCCACTTAACGACGGCGATTGTCGCCATTTGCGGGTCGACCGCGACCGCAAAGCGGCTGATGTTGGGGACGTCGCGCGGCGACACGTGCACGGCGCCGCCAAGCTGCTTGATGCGGTCGGCGGCGGCGTCCACGTCGTTGACGCCGACATAGCCGAGCCAGGTCGGCCTGAAGCCCAATTCTCTCGCACCGTCCGGAAAGCCCATCATCCCGCTCACCGAGGCCCCACCGGCCGTGAACAGAACATAGGGCGTTCCCTCCAGCGGCGCCTCCCGCGTGCCCCAGCCCACGACGTCGACATAAAAAGCCTTGGCGGCCTCCATGTCCGTCGTCATCAACTCGTACCAGAGGAAACGGCCGTGCGAATCGACCATGTCCCACCTCTTCGCCAAAAGGGCCGCGGTGCCCGCTGCGGGTCGATCCGGCCTGCTTCGCGGTGCACAAGCGAATGCGCCGGGTGTGGATATCGGCGGAGCGCAGAATGGGCAAGGATGGCGACGCTGTCTTGGCGGAACTGGATGCGCCGTCGCGCGTTTCAGCGATGTTGGCGCCGTTCGGGGCGCAAACGCGACGGAGCCGCTCGTCTGAACATCCGTTCAGCAAGCGGTATCAATACCCGGCGAGCGTGCGTAAGCCGGTCGTAACTGATCGGCCTTGCGGGTGCCCAATTCTAGGGGTACGAATAGGGCTGCGGGCGACAGTCATTTTTTTTCGTTGGAAGGCATGGGAGGACCGACATGCCACGTGCGAAGCAGGCGTCGAAGCGAATCACTAAAGAAGCCGTGCCGGTGCTGGGAGCGGTAGGTGTCTCCCTCTCGCTGGCCGGTGGCGCATCCGCGGCAACGGTTGGTTCGGTAGCGGACATACCGTTCCGGGACAAAGCACCGGCACCGTCCCCCGAGATCACCCTCAACGAGGAAGAGATCTCCGATGTCAGCTTAGGGACGTTCTTTGTCTTCGACAAAGAAAACCTCGAAGCTGTCCAGCCGGGTCAGCAATTTGCCCGGGCTTGCGGTGGTTGCCGAGGTTGCGGTGGCTGCAGAGGCTGCCGAGGCTGCGCCCGCGGTTGCGGCTGCGGAGGTGGCTGCGGAGGCTGTGGCTGCGGAGGCTGTGGCTGCTGCTGGATCTGGGGCGTTTGCCGCATCTGCTAGCGTCGCGCACTCTTCCAGTCACGTTGTCAGCCGCGTCGACAACTTAAGTTATCATGGCCGGGCCAGCAGCGCGTTCACGCGCGTCCTCAGTTGGCCCGGCTAAACATGTCTGGTCGTGCGGCGCTTCCCGACAGCATGGATGCGTCCCGAGAATGCGTACCCTGCAATGACGATCCGAACCGGTCGCGATAAGCGCAAGCGCGCGCGTGCCGACCGCGCGACAGGCAATCGCCGGAACGGCTCTCCGCAACACGACAGACAAGGCGTTCCACAGTTCGCGCCGAATTTCACCGTCTACGTCCTGCCACCCAATGTCGTGTGCCTCTATTCCGAGGACCGGAAATTCTTCCTGCATGGCGAGCTCTATTGCGCCCTCGCCGCCGCGATCGGAGAGGGTGGCAGAAGCTTTCAAGCGCTCGCACGCGAGCTGGAAAAGCGCTTTCCGGCCGACAAGATCCAGGAGGCCATCAAGCGCCTCCTCGATCGCCGCTTCGTGGTCCCGACGCCGCGCTCGTCCGGCGGCGCCGTGGGCGCCTATTGGGCGAGCCTCGGCCTTTTGCCGGACACCGCCAAAAGCAGCCTGCAGAAATGCCGTGTACGCATCCAATCGATCGACGTGCAGGGCGCAGCGGAGCTCGGCGCCGCCCTGAAGGCGCTCGGCGTTCGCGTCGTGAAGGGCCAGAAGGCGGAAGCCGACCTGACCGTCACGCTGGTGAACGACTATCTCGACGGCCGGCTGGAGGAGTTGAATCGGCGGCATCTGGCGGACCGCACGCCCTGGCTGCTGGTGCAGCCCTCCGGCATTTTTCCGCTGGTGGGGCCGGTGCTTGCCCCGGGCAAGAGCGCCTGCTGGTCCTGCTTGGCGGAGCGTATGAAGCGCAACCGCGAGATCAAAGCCTTCCTCGACCGCCGGCAGGCGCATCGGGTCGCGGCGTCGCCGCTGGCCCGCAGCGCATTCGGGCAGGGGGCCATCGAGCTTGCGGCCATCGAAGTCGCGAAGGCGATCGCTACCGACTTCCGGACCGACCTGCGCGATCACATCATCAGCCTCGACCTCCTGGGCTCGACCATCGTCCGGCATTACGTGGCCCACCGCCCGCAATGTCCGTCGTGCGGCAGCAAGAAGCTGCGCGACCCACGCCGGGCGCCGGTGCCGGTCGAGCTCGGCGCCGGCGGCAAGCTGGTCATGACCAGCGGGGGCTATCGGAGCGTTTCGTCGCGGGCAACGGTCGCGCGCTTCCGCAAGCACGTGAGCCCGCTTACCGGCGTGGTCTCGCGTCTCGAGCGGATCGACGTCGATCTGCCCATGAACACCAATTTTCTCGCCACGCACAATTTTTCCCGCCTGCCGGAGACCGTCGACGAGCTCAAGGGCGGCCTCAGCGGCGGCAGCTTCGGCAAGGGCAGTACCAACGAGCAGGGTGAAGCCAGCGCGCTCATGGAGGCGATCGAGCGCTATTCCGGAATCTTTCAGGGCGACGAGATCCGGGAGATGCGGCGGTTCACGGATTTCCCCGGGGGCGATGCCATCCTTCCGAACGACGTCCTGCTGTTCAGCGAAGCGCAAACCCGGCGCGATCGCCTGCCGGCGCCCCGCCCGGACGAGCCGCCGATGCCGCCGGCCCCAGCCCCATTCGATCGCTCGGCCACGCTCGAATGGTCGCCGGTCTGGTCGTTGCGCGACAATCGCTTCCGGCATCTTCCGACCAGCCTGTTGTATTTTTTCTACGGGGGGCCTCCGGGCGCCTACCGGATCCATGCGGATTCGAACGGCTGTGCCGCCGGCAACACGCTGGCGGAGGCCATCGTCCAGGGCTTCCTCGAGCTGGTGGAGCGGGATGCCTACGCAATCTGGTGGTACAA
>Ga0126377_10003377_pt1 | contig 11299 bp, 11 predicted proteins | sample PanSoiMetPlot_22_FD_92647 | JGI IMG/M metagenome (GOLD analysis project Ga0126377, IMG submission 92647) | Tropical forest soil microbial communities from Panama - MetaG Plot_22 | ecosystem: Environmental > Terrestrial > Soil > Tropical forest > Bulk soil | place: Panama | collected 2016-02-17
GACCGACAACAATTCTGGCATGGCCGGAACGCTCGAGCTCGCGCGCCACTATGCAGCGCTGCCGCAGGCGCAGCGCCCGCGCACGCTGGTGTTCATCCAGTTTCCGGATCATCACCACGGCGAGGTGGCGCGCGGCCGCAAGGACGTCGGCATTGACGCGACCTATAATTGGAAGAACGTGGCGCTCAAGCTCACCATGGAGCATCCGTCCGAGACGCTGCTCTATATGTACAACAGCGATCTCACCGCCACCAACGCGCTGAGCGCCGCGCGCTGGAGCGCCTACGGCAGTCCTGAGTTCGAGCGCATGACACTCGACCAGCTGCGCGACTTCGGCGTGTCAGTCTATGGCGTCGAGGACGGACCAAAGAACGGCAACTATGCGCCGTCATTCCACATCATCAATCACGTGGTCTATCACACCAGTCTGGACACTCATGAGCTGGTGCCGGCCGAGGGCATGAGCCGCTCGATCCGGGCGTTTGCCGCGATCATCGACAACGTCAACAAGATGACTCTCGAGCAACTGCGCGGGCCGCACTTTCCACCCAAAGATGAGCGCGGCACGGTGTTGGGCCCGATCGGACAGCGCTAGCTGAAGGGACAGGCAAGCGTGACAGCAACGGCCGAGCGAACATCACAGCCGACAGGACGGGGATGCGATATCGATAGCCGCGCTAAAGCCCTTTAAGCCGCGTGCTCGAGACGCGATTTGGCGGGCAAACGATGCCGCTTCTGCACGCCAAAGAGAGAGACCTGCTCTTCCATTGTCCTCGCTTGTTGCTCGAGCATCTTGGCGGCGGCGGCGCTCTCCTCCACCAAGGCGGAGTTCTGCTGCGTCACTTCGTCGATGCGATTGAGCGACTTGTTAACGTCCTCAATGCCTGCCGATTGCTCGTTGCTCGCAGACGCGATGCCAGTAACAATCTCTGCGACCGTCTTGATCGATTCAACAATTTCCTGGAGTGAGCTACCAGCGCGATTGACGAGTTCAACGCCCTCTTTCACTTGACTATTGCTGTTGGTAATAAGATCCTTGATGTCCTTTGCGGCCTGTGATGAGCGCTGGGCCAGGGTCCGCACTTCCGAGGCCACAACCGCGAAGCCGCGTCCGGCCTCGCCCGCGCGCGCTGCCTCGACGGCGGCGTTGAGTGCCAGAAGGTTGGTCTGACGAGCAATCTCATCGATTACGCCAATGATGTCGCCGACCTTGCGCGAGGAGCTCTCGATTTTTCCCATTGCCGTCACGGCATCCGCCACCACTTTGGCCCCGCGCGTTGCTGCATCGCGCATGCCCGCTGCTGACTGGTTGGCTTGTTGGGAATTCGCGGCATTCTCCTTTACGGTCGTGGCGATCTCCTCCATCGAGGCGGTCGTTTCCTCAAGGCTCGCTGCCTGTTCTTCGGTACGCTGCGAGAGATTGGTCGTGCTGCCAGAAATCTCGTTTGCTGCACCCATGACTTCACGGATGGATTCCGAAATTGATCCGATCATTCCTTGCAAAGCATCCATTGCAGTATTGAAATTGTCTTTCAATTTTTGATAGCGCTCAGCAAACGAAGCCTCAATACGATAAGCCAGATTCCCCTTTCCAAGATTTTCCATACCCGCTGTGAGCTCAAGGACAACAGTTTCCTGCTCTTCGCGTTCGGTCTCTTGGCGCATCTCCTCGGCACGCTTGCGCTCAGATTCGACTGCATTGCGCTGCGATTCTCTTTGAGCCCCAGCATTCTCCAGTTGCTCGATCGCAGAATTGAAGTCGTCGCGAATCTGCTTGTAGGCATCACCGAAACCGTCGCCCAGGCGATAGGCAAGATCGCCAGAGGCAAGGCGCCGCAGCCCGTCCGCAAAAACTCGGAAGATTGCAGTCTGCTCCTCCATCACTCTTGACTGGGTCTCCATCGCTCTTGACTGCGTTTCCAGCACCTCCTGTCGCGCCTTCTCGACCTCTGCATTGAGGACTTTGAGTTGCTCAGTGCGATCACGTTCCTTGGCCTCCACCATGGCCTGCAAAGACAACCTGGTCGTGTTCAGCGATATGAGCAAGCGGCCGAGCTCGTCCTTCCGCTTGGTCGCGATCTCAGTCTCGAAGTTGCCAGCAGCGATCTCCTCGGACGCCTTCATCACCTCCCTAATGGCGCGGGTGAAGGTGTAAGAGATACCAAAAGACAGCAAGATGCCGACGATCACCGCTGCAACTGCTAACACAATCAAGTTGGTGTTTGCAGCCTTGGCCGCGCTTTCGGCTCCGAGGCGGAAATTGAATCCGTAGGCGCTCGCTTCCTCGACAGCGAGATCCAGCGCTTTTGCCACTTCGACACTCTTTGCGGTCAGCACCTCGGCCATGGGGATTTCGCTCAATCCACCCTTGGGAATCTTGACGCGGTTCATGCTTGCGCGGAACCAATCCTCTGCAAGAGCCGACGCTAGTTCGATAGGCGCTTCCGTGCCAGTCTTGGGCATTCGCTCGCGGACGATCTGCATATCCGACGAGAATTGCTTCATCGTGGATTCAAATTCCTCAATATCTGCCGTAGAGGCCGAGCCGACCAAGAGCATTCTCTCCAATGCTTCTCGAGCTTGCAAAAATCGCAACTGCGCAGAGCGCACATAGTTGACCGCCATCAGTGGGCCGTCGTAGAGGCGCATCGCCGTTTCACTCGTATGCGACACGACACGACTTCCATAGACCGCCACGCCGGCTGCAAGGATAACAACCATGCTGAATGCGATAAGCAGCTTGTAACGGATCGACATGGTGGCACAGCCCTTCTTATCAGTCGGTAACTTTCGCCTGCATTATCAGTCGGTAACTTTCACCTGCATTTTCATGCTCGGATGAATTGCGCAGATGATGTCGACAACTGCGACCTTGGTGAAAGTCACAGGAGTCGAGTGACCGGGCCCAATTGCGCCGAGATTAAAATCGTTTCCGGGTGTTATGGAGAGAACGTTATGTGTGATGTTATCGTCGTTTAAGAAGGTCACCATGTCACCTTTCTTGATTGCCAGCTCCGCCGCTGAAAACACCTTTCCTTTTTGATGGATCGTGTGCTCTGCCGCGAGCGCCGCGGCGACAGCCCCTCCCAAGAGGAATGCAACGACGGCGGGAACAGCGAGTTGGCTCGTTGATGCGATTGACATTGAGTTTCTCCTTGGTTGCGCGTGGCGCTATCGGGGCAAGACTGGGACAGCTGTTGGCACAAGAGTGCTCGTCAGGGTATTGAGGAAGGCAACGAGATCGGACTTTTCCTGCGTGGTCAGGCGGAGCGGCTTCATGAGCTCGGAGCGGCTCGGACGGTCGATGCCGCCCTTGTCATAATGCTCGACTACCGCGTCAAGAGTCGAAACTGTGCCATCATGCATGTAGGGACCGCGACGCGCGATCTCACGCAAACCCGGTGTTTTGAACGCGTATTGCATTTTCACGACACTGGTCAGGAATTTCCCTCGACCAACGTCCTCGCTTGGCAATCCGATGTCGTGGAAACTGTCGTCGGTGAAGTTCCATCCACTGTGGCAGTTAGCGCAGTTACCTTTCGTGTTGAAAGTGACGAAGCCGCGCTTGGCGGTGTCGGAGATCGCCTTTTCATCGCCTTCGATCCAAGCATCAAAGGGTGCACGCGCCGAAACGACAGTACGCTCATACGTCGCGATGGCGTTGGCGATTTGGGGCGCAGTAATCTCTTGTTCGGCGAATGCGGCCTTGAATAAAGGACCGTATTCAGGAATGGCTTTCAGTCGCGCCAGGAGGTCTTCCAGCGGAAGATTCATTTCAACATCGGCTTGGATTGGTCCGAGCGCTTGCTGTTCGAGCGTCGCAGCACGACCATCCCACATGAAGATGAGGCCGAATGCAGCGTTGATAATTGTGGGCGAGCGGCGACCAAGAACTCGCATTCCATGCCCGACGCCGCGTGGCTGACCGTCGCCCCAGCCATAAGCCGGGCTATGACACGAAGCGCAAGACAACACATTGGCCGCTGATAGGCGCGTATCAAAGTAGAGTATCTTCCCAAGTTGCGCCTTTTCCAGCGTATACGGATTGCTCTTCGGAAACGGTATGACCTTCGGTCGGCGGTAGGCCGCACGCAGCTGGTCTATCGATTGATCTGCCTGCCGGGGAAGTTCGATCGTGCGAGTCGCGCCGACAATGACATTGGCGTCAGATCGAGTGGAGATGACAGCCATCGCTATGATCATGGCACATAGGACGACTACGAAACCGGACCATCCTGGCGCCGTTGCGACGCCTCGGGTGCGATCGGCAAGCATCATGATTTGTTCGCTCCGAGCCAACTTGTGCGCGGTCGTCACGCTGGACAGCATCGGGTTGCTGACCTCAGTAGCCCGCAAAGCGGGTTCGGGATCAGCGCCCCATTTACCCCTCGTGAAGCAACTGGTGCAGAAGCCTTCCAGACCACAATTATGTGAAAGATATAGCGGTGCGCTATTACCGAACAATTAATGTAAATTTGGTTGACGGCATGGCTGGACCAAAACGTCATTGGCGAAGTGAAGTGCAGTGAAGTGCTAACCGCCGGCCGCCGCCTTGATAAAGCTTGCAGCCGCTGGGAGATGCGGCTCATGGTCGCGCTTTTGACGGCATCCTTCCCATCGCGACTGCCGCATCGGCTGCCTTGGCCAGATGCTGATGACGCACCTGGCAGGTCGATGTAGCGGTCCGCTCGGACAACGGGCCCAGACAGCGCTTCGGCCGGCGCCGGCTAGACTAGTTCAGCGCCCACGCAAACGCGAGCGTCGCCGCAATGCCGAGCGTGGTGCGCACCGCGTGCAATCGTCCCCAGCGCTCGATCAGCCGGCGTGCGCCGGCGTCGGCATGCTCGTTCGGGATCGCCATCAATCGGTTGTTGGTGGGTCGGATGCTCAGCAGTGTGTAGGGCCAGTTGGCCAGGATCAACAGCGCTCCCACGATCCAGCGCCAGTCATTCGTAAGCCAGGAGGCCGCAAACCCAAGCACGCCGCACACGAGCGCGAGGGTCGCCTGCATTTTGAGGCCGCGCCGGTAGCTCGGCTTCCATTCCATCAACAGGCTCCGGTCGTCGAGTCTGAGCCGCGCGGGCTGCTCCGCAATGTTGACGTAGAGAGCCGCGCCTGCAAACGCGGCGGCAGTCGCCAACGCCATTTGTCCTACCAGCATCACAAAACTCCATAGGCTATTTGACAGTATACTGTCATATTGGTATATAGCTGTCAATCATGGCCACGCTCTCCCACAGTCCGGCCGCCGACGCCCTGACTGCGCTCATTCTTGAGACATTCCGGCTCAACGGTCGCCTGCTGGCGGCCGGTGATGAGCTCGTCAGCGAGCTCGGCCTGACGAGTGCGCGCTGGCAGGTGCTGGGAGCCATGGCGACGGCGCCGACCCCGCTGCCGATCGCGCATATCGCGCGCAATATGGGGCTTGCGCGCCAATCGGTCCGGCGGCTGGTCGACGAGATGGTGCGCGATGGGCTCGTGCGCCTCGCGCCCAACCCGCATCACGCCCGCGCCAAGCTGGTGCTGCTCACGGCAGCCGGTGAGCGCGCTTTCGCGGCCGCTCATGCCAAGCAGGTGCCGTGGGCGAATGCGATCGCGAAGGGATTGTTTGCAGGCGACATTCGCACCGCGCAGGGCGTGCTTGCGGCTATCCGCACGCGTATCGAACAGGACTTCGATCCGGAGCACGGCGGAAGCAGGCGTTAGACCGCAAACACCGCCATACCAGATCGAGCTGCAGCGCAATTGGCCCCGGCTGGAAGGACCGCGCGCGTCATGCTGCCCTGCAGCGGCGCGTCTGGACTAAGCGTGGTCTATGCGGCCAAGATGACCGCATGGCCACATCCATGCGAACCCTCATTGAGACACGCCGCGATCAGATGTTTCCGGTGCTGGAGGCATTCGAGATCGAGCGCTTGCGTCGCTTCGGCGAACCCCGGGCCTATCGTGCGGACGAGATGATCGCGAAGGCCGGGGCAGCCAATCACGGCCTGCACCTCATCCTGTCCGGCACGGCCGAGGCCATGGAGCACACGCTCTCGGATTCGGGCGAGGTCTTCGTGACACTCGGTCCCGGCAACTTCACCGGGGAGCTCGCGCATCTGAGCGGACAGCCCGGACTTGTCGATGTGCGCGCTCGCAGCGCAGTCGAAGCGCTGGTCATTCTGCCCGACCGCCTGCGCGCCCTGCTGGTTGCCGAGGCGGAGCTGGGCGAGCGCGTCATGCGCGCGCTCATCCTGCGCCGGGTGAGCCTGATCGAGGCAGGCACGGTTGGACCGGTGATCATCGGTAGGTCCGGCAGCGGCGACGTGCTGCGGCTTGATAATTTTCTGTCGCGCAATGGTCATCCACACCAGCGACTCGATCCCGAAACTGACGCATGCGCGCGTGCACTGGTCGAGCGCTTTCATATCGATCCAAGTCAGCTGCCGATGGTCCTCTGTCCGAATGGCGAGTTCCTTTACAACCCGGGAGAGATCGAGCTTGCGCGCTGCATCGGGCTGGTGAGCCCGCTCGATCCGGTGCGCGTGTTCGACGTGGCGATCGTCGGATCCGGGCCTGCGGGACTTGGTGCAGCGGTCTATGCCGCGTCTGAGGGCCTGTCTGTCGCTGTGTTTGACTGCCGGTCATTCGGCGGCCAGGCCGGCGCGTCGTCGCGGATCGAAAACTATCTCGGATTTCCGACCGGCATCAGCGGCATGGCCCTGATGGGCCGCGCCTATAATCAGGCGCAGAAGTTCGGCGCCCAGATGGTCATCCCGGCCCAAGTCGATGCACTCGAAGCAACGCAACCCGGGCTTTTCCAATTGACGCTGTCTGACGGCGAGCGCGTCCGCGCTCGATCGGTGGTCATCGCCAGCGGCGCGCGCTATCGCCGGCTTGCAATCGAGAACTTCGAGTCGTTCGAGGCGGCGTGCGCGCACTACTGGGTGTCGCCGCTCGAAGGCAATCTCGTGGCCGGCCAGGAGGTCGCGCTCATCGGGGCGGGCAATTCGGCGGGCCAGGCTACGGTCTATCTGGCCAGCAAGGCCGCAAAGGTGTGGCTCCTGGTGCGTGGATCCAATCTCGGAGCCCGCATGTCACGCTATCTGGTCGATCGGATCACGGGCCTTGGCAATGTCGAGGTGCTCACGCGCACAGCCCTGACCGGGCTCGAAGGCAGCAACGGGGCGCTCGCTGCGGTGCGCTGGCGAAAGGACGGTGGCCGCGAGACGCGACAGCCGATCCGCCACCTATTTCTGTTCATCGGCGCCGATCCGAACACGGACTGGTTGGCCGGCTCGGGCATCGCACTCGACGCCAAAGGCTTCGTGCTGACCGGAAAGAGCACGGGCAGCGGCAGTGGGCCCCTGGAGTCCAGTGCGCGAGGCGTCTTTGCGATTGGCGATGTGCGCTCGGGATCGATCAAGCGTGTGGCAGCATCAGTCGGTGAAGGCGCGCAGGTCGTAGCGGCCATCCACGCGTTCCTGGCCGAGGGATCTGTTGTGCGGCAGTGAAGCGCTTGCGCCAGGCGGACTAGGACATATTCGAACGGCAGTCCGATTTCGAAACCGCAACACGCGGCTGGGCAGAATTCACTTTTGAAACCTTGGCGGAAGGCGCTGGGCAAGGCGCCAGGCGGGATGTTTCGATGCACACCGAAGCATCAGGCAGATCCGGCACGGTAGGTTCCGCGTGCCACAGGCCTCGCCATGATCGATGGCAAGCAAGGATCACGGGGCAATATCCGGGTGATCAAATCGCTTCCTTGGTAAAGGGACGACAATGACCAAAACAATTGTCGCTCACTTCACAGACACCCATCTCGGTCAGAAATTGGTGATGGGCGGCGCAATAGCTGGCGACGAAATGCGCTACGACGAGAACCCCGAAGAGCACCAGAATCATCTTCGATCTGTTCTCGACAGCATTAGCCGCAGGGGCATCTCTGACGTCATCTTTGGTGGCGACATTGGCACAAACAAATCGGCTCTTGGGTTCTTCGAGCTTCTGAATGGATACAATTTCACCACATCCATCGTACTCGGCAATCATGATACCTATAGCAACATTGCGCAATACTGCGACGTTGGTGGCAACACAATTCAAGGGAAGCTGTGCTTTTCACACGACGACGGGCATCTGAAGCGCATCTTCCTTGACTCGTCCGACAATACGGTCGGTGACGATCAGCTCGTTTGGCTTGCGCGCGAACTCAATGGGGCAAGCAAAATCGCCCTCTTTCTGCATCACCCGATCCTGGAGATTGATACTCCCCTGGAGCGGTCCGGCGCGTCCCTGAGAGACCGGGATAAGATCAAGGTGCTCCTTGCCAACACCAATTGCGAAGTCTCCGTGTTCTGTGGCCACTATCATATGATCGACGAGGCACGTGAAGGGAGCATCCGGCAATTCGTAACGCCTGCCGTCTCCTATCAGATCATCAAGCAGGCCGACCGGCTTCGGGTCGACACCGGCACTTTCGGTTATCGTATCCTGGAAATCGACGGCGCCGAGATCACAACCGAAATCGTGTTGCTTACGGAGACTTCCTAAGCCCACACTTCGCGCGCATCGGATTCGCGGGGGGCAGCGTTCAGCTATTCAACGGACGCGAAAGATGAGCTTGCCCCTGAAATGACGGCCCTCGCTCAGGCGATGGGCGTCCGCAGCCTCGGACAACTGATAGAGCTTGATCTCGGGAGGGCGAACAGCGCCTGCCCGATAGAGCTCGACAATGCGCTCGAGAGGCCGACGACCGCGTCCAACCGGCGGCCGCAACGCTGTGACATCGGAGCGTTCCGGCCTGGGCGCCTGTGCGCCCGAAGCGATGAAGGCCGCTCGACCGCCTGACTTGAGCACCGCAAAGGATCGCTGCGCGACGTCGCCCCCCACCGTGTCGAAGACCGCGTCGCAGTTGGCAACAACCTGCGTGAAATCGCGAGCGTTGTAGTCGATAACATCATCTGCCCCGAGCGCTCGCACATAGGCATGGTTCGCCGCACTCGCGGTCGTGATCACGCGGGCGCCGATATGCTTGGCAAGCTGGATGGCAAAGCTGGCGACGCCCCCCGCCCCACCCTGGATCAGGATTGTCTCGCCGCGCTGAAGTCTCAGTGTGTCCTCGATCGCGTTGAGAGCCGTGAGGCCGGTGAGGGCGAGCGCCGCGGCATTGTCATGAGAAAAATCGCTCGGCTTCTTGGCGACAATCGCAGCCTTAATGGCGAGCTTTTCCGCGTAGGTTCCCTCCTGACCCGCTTCACAGACGCCGAAGATAGCGTCGCCAACCGCAATATCCTTGACGCCTTCGCCCAGGGCGCTGACCACACCGGAGAAATCGCGGCCTGGCACCAACGGAAGTTTCGTATGCTTGTATTCGCCGAGGCGCACCTTCCAATCCGCTGCGTTCACGCTCGCGGCAACAATATCGACAACCACTTCGCCCGAACCGGCCGCTGGATCGGGAAACTCGCCATATTGAAACACGTCCGGTCCGCCATACTGTTCAATGAAAGCTGCCTTCATTTGGCCTTGACCCCTTCAATCCGAGCTGGAACGTCGACTGCCTGTGCAGCCTACATCGAGCTCGCGATGGGACAAGCTGAACTTCTTATGGCCTCATCGTGTACGACGTATGCCGCGGGTCGCGGCCTGGTGCCCCAACTAGCGCACGAATACCCCGCGCCGCGGCTTACGTCACCTCGATGCGAACCGCGATCGCCGCGCTGGCAATGACGGCGGTATCGTTGTTCTCGGAGTCGGCAACGTCGAGACCGCCCTTGACGGCCCGCACCGTGACGCTGCCGACCGGCAAGGAATTCTTGACCGCTTGAAGATCCACCTGCTCCGGCTGCTGGACGCCAACCGTGACCTCCACCTCTAGCTTGCCCTTGTCGATGTTCAACGAACGAATGAAGGAGAGCGAGCTGTGATGAAGCGCGTCCTGCACGGCGCGCAGTGCGGCCTTGGTGTAATCGGAACCGTGCAAATCGTTGCCGGAGCCCAATTCAAGAATGACACGCGTCTTGGCCACTGAAGGCTCCTTAAGGGATGTCGAGGCTGACGACCACGCAAGCATTGGCGATCAACGTGCTGTTGGTGCCCGCATCATTGGGGATCTCAAGGCCGCCTTCGACCACGGTGACGGATCCCGACCCGTACGGCAAGACAGCCATGACCTGCGATTTATCGACCAGCTCGGGACGGGGCACGCCGATATGGACGTCAACGATCATTGCATCCAACGACTGACCGAGCGCCGGCGCGACCGACAGCGAGTTATGCCAAAGCGCATCGCGAAGTGCCCGGCACGCGGCCTTCGTCGGATCAGCGCCGCGAATGTCCGTGCCCATGCCGATCTCGAGCACCATACGCTTCTTCGTCATTGTCATGCCCTCAACGGGACTTGCGCCCCAGTTTCTCGCGCCCAAGTCTTAGGAACATGTCCAAAAGGTCCTAAGTCAAGCACGCTCTTCATGGCGTCAACCAATCCTTTCCACTCCGGTTGGCCGAGAGCTTCCCCTGTTGCTCATAGGCGGACACAAAGGCTCGGTAAACGCCCTCGAAGGGATCGCCCTTCAAGGCCTCGAGATTGCTTTGCACTGTGGCATGGTCGCCGCGGCTGAGTGGGCCCGACAGTGGCGCCTCATTGCCCGCCAGCCCGCGAGCGATGGACTCGAGATACGGCAACACGTGTTCACGCTCGATGCCGAGCTCACGATCAAGCTCGAAGAAGAGCTTCCTCCAGAGAAGCGTCGTGTAGTTGCCCGCCAGGACGCACAGCGCATGGTAGCGGGCGCGCTGTCGGGGCTCGATTGGGAACCATGCGTTTGGCAGACCTGGAATAAGCGAGGCCAGTGACGGAGCACCGCTGTCGACAACAAAGGGAATGCGCTGGTAGAGCTCGCGCCCGTAGAGCGTCCCCGCGAAGCTGAAGAGAGGATGTGCCCCGATTGCGAGAGAGCTGGCCAGCCGGCCGGAGAAGTGAACGCGGACGGTGCTGCCGAGCTCGGGCTTGCTCGAGATGAATGGCTCAATCGCGCCGTCACTGATCGCCAGCAGCGCGTGCGTGCTGGAGTGAACGAGACTGCTGAGCTCGGGGCAGCGTCCCTCTGCACGCAGGCGTCTCGACCACAGGACATGATCCAAGCCCAGTTGCTGGAAGTAGTGCCTGAGATGGCGCGCCAGGCGGCCGTCGCCGATCAAGAGCAAGTCAGGAGTCTGTCCCATGGATCAAGCCCGATCACTGTATTGCAATTGCACAGGATATTGCACAGGATCTCATGAAAGCCGGCAAACCTCCTCGCGCCTGCCGTGATAC
>Ga0126377_10003378_pt1 | contig 11295 bp, 8 predicted proteins | sample PanSoiMetPlot_22_FD_92647 | JGI IMG/M metagenome (GOLD analysis project Ga0126377, IMG submission 92647) | Tropical forest soil microbial communities from Panama - MetaG Plot_22 | ecosystem: Environmental > Terrestrial > Soil > Tropical forest > Bulk soil | place: Panama | collected 2016-02-17
CAATACCGGATGTGGTACACGCACGGCGCGGGACACTACATCGGCGTTGACGTCCACGACGTGGGTGACAGGAACCGCCCGCTCGTGTCGGGCATGGCATTCACGATCGAGCCGGGCATCTATATCCGGCAGGCGGTGCTCGATGCGCTGCCGCCCTCGCCGGAAAACGCTGCGCTGATCGCAAAGATTCAGCCGGCGGTGAAGAAGTATCTGGACATCGGCGTCCGCGTCGAGGACTCGTTCCTCGTCGAGGAATCGGGCCTGCGCCGGCTCTCGGCCTCCGTGCCGAGAACGATCGAGGAGATCGAGGCGTTCATGAAACCACGAGGCAGCAAGTGACCCTGTCGAGCGCGCGCAGCCGCGCACTCCCGTTCCTTCACCTGGCGCTGACGATCGCGCTCGGATCGACGACGGCGGCGTCGGCGCAGGGCCGCAACTTCGGCTGGAAGGTCACGAGTCCGCAGGGCGCGCTTTACCTCGTCGGCTCGGTTCACCTGCTCACGAAGGACTTCTACCCGCTCAATCCGGCCCTCGAACAGGCGTACAAGGATTCGAACCTCCTGGTCGAGGAAGTCGACATCGCGGAGATGACGGCGCCCGGCGCGCAGATGACGACGCTGATGCGGGGCATGCAGCCCTCCTCGACTCCGCTCGACAAGGTGCTGTCGGCGTCGACGATGGCGGCGCTGTCGAAGAAGGCCCAGGAAGTCGGATTGCCGCTCGAGGCACTCAAGCAGTTCAAGCCGTGGATGATCGCCCTCACGCTCGAGGCGATGGAATGGCAAAAGGCCGGGTTCGATCAGGAGCTCGGCCTCGACAAGCACTTCTACAATCAGGCGCAGGCGGACGGCAAGCAGGTCCAGGGACTCGAGACGATCGAGTACCAGATCTCACGGTTCGACGAGATGCCGATGGACCTGCAGGATCACCTCCTCGCCGAGACGCTCAAAAGCATCGATACCGAGCAGGCGAGCATGTCACGGATGATCGAGGCGTGGCGCGCCGGCGACAGCGCGGCGCTGGAGCGCATCGTGCTGAAGGATCTCCAGCAGGAACCGCAGCTCTACCAGCGACTCCTCGTCGAGCGAAACAAGAACTGGCTGCCCAAGCTCGACGCCCTCTTCCCGCGCAGCGGCCGCGCGCTTGTCGTCGTCGGCGCGGCGCACCTCGTCGGGCCGGACGGTCTCCTCGCTATGTTCAAAGCCAAAGGGTACAAGATCGAACAACTCTGATCGTGGTAAGTCTCAAGTTTCAGGTCTCAACGCTCAGGACTCACTGATCCTGAGACTTGAGATTTGAGCTTTGAGACTTGAAGTGTGTCTCGTACCACCTGATACTGCGATCCGTCCAGTCAACGACGTGCTTCGGTTCGCGCACGCCGTGCCCTTCCCGCGGATAGCGGACCATGACGGCTTCGGTCCCCACGTCCTTCAACGCGACGTAGAACTGCTCCGCTTCCGCGATCGGCACGTCGTTGTCGTTCTCACCGTGCACGAGCATCGTCGGCGTATGCGCGTTCGCGACGTGACGCAGCGCTGAACGCTGCAGCAGCGTGTCCATCAGGTTGCCCTGGTGCGGGTACGTCCCCCACGTCATCGCCTCGTACTGGTTGTAGTACGTCATGTAGTTGTAGCTGACGATGTTGGTGATGGCCGCCGTCGGTATGGCGGCCTTGAAGATATTCGTCTGCGTGATGAGCCACGTGCTCAGCTGTCCGCCATAGCTCGTCCCCTCGACGCCAAGCCGTTCGCGATCGATCCACGGATACCGGCGAACGGCGGCGCTGACGCCCCACAGCACGTCCTGCCCTTCGTTGCCGTTCTGGTCGGCGAAGACCGCGTCGGTGAACGCCTGTCCGTACCCGGTTGACCCGCGGTAGTTCACCATCAGCGTCGCCCAGCCGCGCGCCGCGTAAACCTGGTTGCGGAAGTTGAACGAGGGCCCCTGCTGCCCGTGCGGACCGCCGTGGATGTTGACGATCATCGGGTAGCGATCGCTGCCGGATGCGTTGACGCCGACCGGCTTCGTCAGAAACGCCTCGACCTCGAACCTGTTGTCGTTCGAGATGAACGTGAACGCCTCGACTTCGCCGAGCGGCTTGCCCGAAAGCACTCCGGTGTTCAGGTCCGTCACGCGACGCGGCTGCGATCCGTTGCCGCGGACGTAGAGCTGCGCGAGATCCGACGGTGTCGCGAACGTGTACGCAAGGGTCGCCTTTGCGATCGAGAACGACCCGACACTCCCTCGTTCCGAAACTAGCGCTTCCGGTTTTCCGCCGGCGATCGGCGCCCGGTACAGCCGCACCTGCCCGCGCTCCTGCACCGTGAAGAGCAGCGCGGATCCATCAGGCGCCCACTGCGGGATGCCCTGGCGGTTGTCGAGGGCCGATCCGACGTCCTTCCGACCGGACCCGTCGGCATTCATCACACACGCGTGGGTGTCTTCCATCGTCGTCTCGCGGTCCGTCAGGCCCCGCCGCGTCGCCTGGAACGAGACCATCTTTCCATCCGGCGACCACTGCGGGTGGTACTCGTTGCTTTCCGTCGCGGTGAGCCGGCGCATCGACTTGTCCGCGATCTTCAACACGAACACGTCGTAGTTGAAGAACTCGTCGTCGTCCGCGTCGTGGTTGGTCAGGAACAGCAGCTCGTCGCCGCCCGGCGACCAGTCCACGGAATGCTCGTAGTGATTCCCGGTCGTGAGCTGGTCGACCTTTCCCGAGGCGACGTCGACGACGTAGAGATGCAGGCGCCGGTTGTCGTTGAAATGGGTCATGCCCTCGGATGCGTCCGGCTTGTAGAGGTACCGCGTGATGACGACAGGGTCCCCGGTCGCATCCGCGGTTTCGGGACCCGGGACGGACGACACGAACGCGATGCGTCGGCCGTCGGGCGACCACGATACCGTCATGCTCGCGCCGGGCAATGGCGCATTCGTTCCCGAGATCTCGGCGACGAACCGCGCGCCCGATCCGTCGGCGCGCGCGACAATCAAGCCGCTCTTGTCCCCGACGCGGCCGCGGTATGCCAACTGCTGGCCGTCGGGCGACCAGACCGGATCAGCGGACGACTCCTTGTCGGCGCCCAGCCGCGTCGCTTTCCCATCGGCTACGGTCATGATCCAGATCTGTCCGTACGGACGGCCCGTCGCGTCGTTGTTTTCAACGACGTAGGCGGCGCGCGATCCGTCCGGCGAGAGCTGCACCAGCGCCACCGATCGCAGCTTCAGAAAGTCGGACGACTGCAGGCGACTCTGCGCACCCGCCGACGGCGCGATGCTCAACGCGACTGCGCCCAGGAACGCCGTGCTTCGAACGCTGATCATGATCACTCCGGTTTCACGGCCGCCGGGTCACGAGCGGGAGATCGTCGCGGTTGCCCCACTCTTCCCAGGCGCCGTAGTAGTTCCGCAGGTTGCTGTATCCAATCAGGTGCAGCGCGAACAGATCCACCGACGCACGCATCCCGACCTGGCAGTACGCGATGACCTGCCTGGACGGAATCACGCCGCGGTCCTCGTAGATCTTCCGGATCTCGTCAGCCGGCTTGAACGTTTTCGTCTGCGCGTCGAGGAGGTCTTCCCAGTAGACCGGAACCGACGATTCGATGAAGCCGCCGCGCTTGATGCCGCGCAGGTCTTTGCCTTCGATCTCGGCGGTTGTTCGCGCGTCGACGATAGTGACGTTGGATTTGTTGATCGCCGCCAGGACGTCAGCGGCCGTCGCGACCATCTCGGGCTTCGGCCGCGGTGTGAACGTCGCCGGCGCTGGCGCGGCAACGTCGGCCACGGACGCGCGGTGTTCGGCCGCCCATTTGATCCAGCCGCCGTTCATCAACGCCACGTTCGTATGCCCGAAGTAGTTGAGGATCCACCAGAGGCGAGCGGCGTACACGCCTCCGCGTTCGTCGTAGACGACGACGCGGGTCGAGTCGCCGATGCCGAGCCTCGCCATCAGCTCGGCGAACGCCTGCAGCGTCGGAAGAAACGTTGGCGGCGCCTTGGCGTCGCGTATCGCGACGGGCGACAGATAGACGCTCCCGGGCACGTGCCCTTCGGCATATCCCGCCTGCCGCATGTCGACGATGCGAACGTTGGCGTCCTGAGCGTGCGCAGCGACCCAATCGGTTTCTACAAGCTGCTCGGGATGTGCATAGACGCCGGCGAGAAGCGCGAGGATGACAAGCATGCGTGGAGTTTAGCAGTAAGATCGCGAAACGAGAGATGGCGACCCTGTCCGGTACGTCCGTCGTCGTGGCCGGGGCAGGGCTGGCGGGCCTTGCCGCCGCGCACGATCTGCTGAATCTCGGCGCGCACGTCACCGTGCTCGACGCCCGCGATCGCGTCGGCGGTCGCGTCTGGACCATTCGCGCCGGCTTCGTCGATGGTCAGCACGCCGAGGCCGGCGGCGACATGATCGATGATGCGCACGCCGAAATCCGCGGTCTCGTTGCGGAATACAAACTGAAAACCACGCGGATTCTTCGGGGGGGCTTTGCCTTCGTGCGCGCCGACCGCGCCGGGCGCGCGCGCATCATCTCCGGCAGAGGAATCAGCGGCTGGGACCGCCTCGCAGCGCAACTCGGCGACGCCGTTCGCCCGTATCGCCTCGCCGAGCAGCGCTGGGACACACCGATCGCGGCCGCGATCGCGCGGCGTTCGGTCGCAGCGTGGCTCGACGAGCGAAACGCGGACGCGGACCTTCGCGCGACCGCCGTCGGCCTCCGCGGATTCTTTCTCGCGGACCCGGACGAACTCTCGCTGCTTGCGATCGTCGACCAGTTCGGTGGCTCGAGCGAAGGCATGCCGGAGGCGTGGTACCGCATCGAAGGCGGCAACGACCGCCTGGCGGGCGCCATCGCGACGCGGCTTGGCGATCGAATCAGGCTGAAGAGCGAGGTCCTCGCCGTGTCTCAGCGTGGTCCAGGGGTCCGCGTGACCTTCAAGGACGCACACGGTCAATCGCACACCTCCTGCGATTACCTGGTGCTCGCGCTTCCAGCGACCACGCTCCGCCGCATTCCCCTGACGCCATCGCTGCCCGCGCGACAACACGATGCGATCGCCTCGCTCAAGTACGGCCGCGCGACGAAGACGCTGCTGCAGTTCGCGCGCCCGTTCTGGCGCGTTCGGGGTCGGCCGCGTGCGTTCGGATCGCCACTGAGCTTTGGGGCGGCGTGGGATGGCAACGAGGAACAGCGCGGGCGGGCCGGCATCCTGACGCTCATCGCGGGCGGAAGCGCCAGCGACGAGACCCAGGCCCTCGTCGCCAAAGAAGGCCCCCCGGGCCTCGTGCGCGCGCTCGACTGGCTCGGATCCCGCAATCAGTCTCTGATCGCCTCACGGCAGGTCGTCTGGGAAGACGACCCGTTCGCCCGCGGTGGCTACGCGTATTTCGATCCGGCGTTCGATCCCGACCTGCGGACCTGGTTGTCGCGGCCGGCGGGGCGCCTCTTCTTCGCGGGCGAGCACACCAGCGTCAAGTGGCAGGGATACATGAACGGGGCCGTGGAGAGCGGCCGGCGCGCCGCCGCCGAAATTGCCGCGGTGCATTCACTTCAGTCCACGGGCGCACGTTCCGTCGAATAAATCCGGGAATGTCCGCGACGGCGCAGCAAAGCGACGACCGCCTCGTGCGCGCCATCGGCGCGCCGACCCTCATCGCCAGCATCGTCAACCTCACAATCGGCGCGGGAATTTTCGTCCTGCCGGCATTCGTCGCGGGCGGGCTCGGGCCGGCGGCTCCGCTCGCCTACATCGTCTGCGCCGTCCTAATGGGACTGATCGTGTCCTGCTTCGCGGCGGCGGGCAGCCGTGTCTCGCTCACGGGCGGCCTGTATGCCTATATCGAGGTCGCGTTTGGTCCGTTTGTCGGGTTCCTGGCAGGCGTGCTGTTCTGGCTGATGGCGTCTTTCGCCGTCGCATCGGTTGGAAGCGCGTTCGCGGGATCGATGGGTGCGTTGGCATCGACGCTCAATGGCAGCCTTGCGCGCGCGGTCGTCGTCGCGGGGCTGTTCGCGTTTCTCGCGCTCATGAACGTGCGAGGCGTTCGTACCGGCGCGGGCCTGATTCGAATCGTCACCGTCGCGAAACTCTTTCCGCTCGCCCTGCTCGTTGTCACGGGCATCTGGTTCGTCGACCCGGGCGCGCTCCGCTGGCCCGCGCTTCCCGGCGTTTCGGCGATCGGTCAGACGTGCATCATCCTGATCTTCGCGTTTGCCGGCGTTGAAATCGCCCTGGTACCAACAGGTGAGGTCATCAACCCGACGCGGACCGTTCCGATCGCGCTGTTCACGGCGCTGGGCGTGACGACGACGTTCTATCTCCTGATTCAGACGACGGCGCAGGGACTGCTCGGCTCGTCGCTGGCGACGTTTGCAACCGCGCCGCTGGCCGAAGCAGCCGCCCGGGTGCTCGGCCCGGCCGGGCGGGCGATCATGCTGCTCGGCGCAACCGTCTCGATGTTCGGATATGCGTCAGGCGACATGCTTGGGACACCGCGCCTGCTGTACGCGTTCGGCCGCGATGGCCTCCTGCCGGAACCGCTCGCGAGGGTACATCCCGAACGCCGCACACCGTATGTCGCCATCGCGCTGCACGCCATCATTGTCTCGGTTCTCGCGATCAGCTCGAGCTTCTCGCAGCTCGCGATACTCGCCAACGTATCCGCGCTGAGCCTCTATGGCACCTGCGTGGCGGCCTCGATCGAGCTCCAGCGCCGCGACGTCCGTTCCAGCGGCACCCCGCTGCGCCTGCCCGGCGGTGCGGCAATCCCCATCGCCGCTCTCGCGGTGATCGCGTGGATGTTGTCGAATGCGACGAGACGCGAGTTCGCCATCGAGGGTCTCGTGCTCGGCATCGCGACGTTGATCTATTTCAGCCGAAGAAGGATCGGTTCACCCGCGTAGGGCTCGTCGCACCGCCATCCCGTGCGCCTCGCCGCCGTGCTGGCGATGGCTAGCGGCTGCGCGTCGGACTTTCGAGCGACGGCGTCGTAGACGACCACGCGCGAGGTTTCGAATGCGCCCATGGGCGTCCAGTCCAGGCGCCCCGTGTCGCTCAGGGCGGCGAAACGTTTCCTGAACACCTCGACCTCGCCGTCCTCCAGCACGATGAACGGGTGGCGGCCGTTGTCCGCGAGAAACTGTACTGCGCGATCGAGCCAGGCCGGATCGAGCTGATCGAACCGAAGGGTGAGTCGGCCGGCATACATCCGCAGCGTGCCAGTGTGCTGCAACGCAATCGCAACGGCTTTCGCGTCCGAATGGCCGGCGAAAAAGCGCGCGACGTCGACGTAACGCCGTTCCCACCGCCCGATATCAAACGCCGAGCGCTCCGCGGCGGTCGCAACGCCAACGACGCCGACGAGCACGACGGAGATGCCAAGCGCCACCGCGCTCGCCCACGGATGGATCCGACGCGTCATGGCGTCGACGCCGGCAGCCGTGGCGATCATCATCACCGGCCACAGCGGCAGCAGAAATCGCAAGTACCACCACGCGTCGAACGGCAGATAAAAGAGGTACGAGAGCAGGACGGCCGCTGCCGACCCACCCAGCAGCACCCTGGGATAGCGGATTGCTGACGGTCGACAGAGGGCCGGCGCCACAAAGAAGACCGTGCCGAGAAGCACGAACGGCGTCTGTGTCGAGAACAGCCAGGTCGAGAACTGGCGGACGTTCGTACCGACGTACGAGACGGCGTAGAGCGCGTCGGCACTTCCGTAGCCCGACATCCATGGCGCGCCGTAGAACCTCGTGTTGGTCCACGCGATCGCGACGATCGCCGGCACCACGCACACGACGAATCGCATGACGCGGCCGTTCGTCGCGAGAAGCCAGACTGCGGGCGCGACTACAACGGGCGCCAGGTTTGGCCGAATCAGAACAATCGCCGCGGCAGCGAGTCCTGCCCCAACCGCCCGCGCTTCGATGAGGAACACCAGCATCAATGCAACGGCGGCCGTGACCGGGACGTCGGTCATCGGGTTCATCAGCTGGTAGAGAAAGATCGGGCTGGTCGCAACGAATGCCGCCGCCGAGTGCGCAATCGCCGCCGACCCGAACACGCGCCGACCGAGGACGTACGTCAGCCAGATCGCAAGCCCGCCGCAGGCAGGAACGACCAGAAATGCCGCGCAGAATCCGCCAATGCTCTGGAACACCGCCATCACCAGCGGCAGGCCCGGCGGGTACAGCGGCGCGATCGCATCGCGCCGCCCGGCTGCCGGCAGAAACCCGAGGGGCGCCCACGTTTCGATCGCGAGCGGCCACGGCGACTCGCGCGCGATCGGCTCGTCGATGACGAGCCCGGCTCCCAGCGTCTGCCGCCACTGCCCCGCCTGACTGAGGTAGCCGTACGAATCGGCGCCGCCTCCCACGGTCGATCCCCAATGGAGACCGGCAGCGACCACTGCAAGTGACAGGATGACGGCCGCGGCGGCCGTGGCGCGCGCCGCAATCATGGCTGGCGCTGATGGACGATCTTCCCGCCGGCGACGGTCGCCAGGACGTGGACGTCCTTCAGCCGCGCCGGCGGAATCGAAAAGATGTCGTCGCTGAGGATCACGAGGTCCGCCAGCTTGCCGCGAACAAGCGTGCCCTTTTCGCGATCCTGGAACTCGGCGAACGCCGAGCCCGAGGTGTACGCGGTGACGGCCTGTTCGATCGAAATCTTCTGCTCGGGGACCCAGCCGTCCGGGTTCTTGCCGTCGAGCGTCGCCCGCGTCGTCGCGGCATAGAGGCCGAGCAGCGGGTTGAGCGGCGCTACCGCCCAATCGGTCCCGAACGCGAGCCGTACGCCGTTGTCCAGCAGGGTCTTGAATGCATAGGTGGTCTTGATACGCTCCGGCCCGATCCGTCTCTCAGCGAAGCGGCCATCGTCGATCGCATGGTAAGGCTGCATCGACGCCACGACCTTCAGCGACGCGAACCGATCGAAGTCCTTCGGCGCGATGTGCTGCGCGTGCTCGATGCGGAACCGCCGATCCCGATCGCCGTTGGCGGCGAGGATGTCGGTGAAGAGATCGAGGATGGCCGAGATGCCGGCATCGCCGATCGCATGGACGCAGAGCTGCAGGCCGGCGTGATCCGCGGCCATGAGCCGCGTACGCATGCTCTCGATCGGTTGCATCTCGTCAGAGAGCAGCCCGCGCGTGTTCGGCGTGTCTGTGTACGGCTGAAAGAAAAAGGCCGTCGTCGCGCCGAGCGAACCGTCGGCGTAGCCCTTGATCGCGCCGATCCGCAGCCACGTCGATCCGAACGCACGCCGCACGCCGATTTTCGCCTGGTCGTACCAGTCGGTTTCCATCGGCGCGGCGTAAATGCGCGTGGTCAGCTCGCCGCGGCTCGCCAGCTCCGCGTATGCGGACAGATCGTCGTACGAGGGGTTCATGTCCTGCACGCTCGTGACGCCGACGGACGCCGCGTGCTTGAGTGCGCTCTTGACCACCTGGAGACGCCGTTCATCCGACATCTTCGGAACGACGCGCTGCACCGGCGTCATCGCCGCGTCCTTCAGGACACCTGTCGGAACGCCTTTCGCATCGCGCACGATCGATCCACCCGGAGGATCGGGCGTGGCTTCGGTGATGCCAGCACGGCCAAGCGCGGCCGAGTTCGCAAGCGCCATGTGGCCGTCGTAGCGATACACAAAGACCGGCGTGCCGTTGGTGATGTCATCGATCAGCGCCCGCGTGGGCAACTCGGGCGGAGACCACCGCTGGTCGTCCCAGTTCCCGCCAAGAATCCACTCCCCGGGACGGGACCGTGCGCGCTCGCCGATCCGGCGGGCAAACTCGGCGGGGGTGTCCGCATCCTTCAAGTCGACGTTCTCGAGCTCCGCTCCGCCATCGACGAAGTGAACGTGCGCGTCGTTGAACCCTGGAATCGTCCGCCGGCCCTGCGCGTCGAGGATCTGTGTATCGCGCCCGCGCCAGCGCTCGATATCCTTCGTCTCGCCGATGTCGACGATTCGCTCGCCGATGATTGCCAGCGCAGTCGCTGACGGCTGCCGGGGTTCGCCGGTCCAGATGCGCGCGTTCGTGACGATGAGATCGGCGCCGAGCGGCGAGCGCGAACCGCACGCCACGGTCCACGCGAGCAGCACGACGGACACGATCACACGGATTGATCTCATCTGGGAACGCGAGGCTTTCTCCTCTTGGAGCGCGAGGCTTCAGCCGGGCGGCAGCCTCAGCCGAGCGACGGCCGGCGAATTGTACAATGCCCGGATGGCTCATTCGAATCCTGGCGACGAGGACCTGAGGGCACTGCTCAGCAACGCCACGACCATCGCGATGGTCGGCGCGTCGTCGAATCCTGAAAAGGCGTCCCACGGCATCATGCAGCAGCTGCAGCGCGCGGGTTACCGGGTCCTGCCCGTCAACCCGCGCGAGACGGAAGTGCTCGGCGAACGCGCGTACCCGTCGCTCACCGACATCACACAACCGGTCGACATCGTGGATGTCTTCCGTCGCGCGGAAGATACGCCTCCGATCGCGGAGGAAGCGGTCAGGATTGGCGCGAAGGCGCTGTGGCTTCAGGCGGGAATTTCAAACGACGAGACGGCGGCCAGGGCGAAGGCCGCCGGCCTGACTGTTGTCATGAATACGTGCATCGGCGCGACCCACTGGCGGCTGCGCATCCCGACGAAGAATGTGACGGCCTGACGTCGTTCGCTAGAGCGCGCCGATGGCTTTCTCGAGCCGCGTCACCAGACCGTCGAGCTGCTCGACAACGGCGCGCACCGTTTCTGGCTTGCCGAGGTCGACGCCGGCTTTCTGCAGGAGCGGCATCGGATGATCGCTGCCGCCCGACTTGAGCAGCGTCAGGTAGCGTTCGATCGCGGACGCGCGCTCCACGTCTGATCCGGACGTCAACTGCTTCATCAGCTGCGCGCTCGACGCAAAACACGTGGCGTACTGGTACACGTAGTACGGGGTGCTGTAGAAATGCGGGATTCGGGCCCAGGTCACGCGCGAAAGCTCGTCGTAGTCGAGCGCGTCGCCGTGATAGGCCTTCAGCAGCCCGAAATAGATTTCGCTCAGCGTGTCGGCCGTGACCGGCCGTCCTTCCTCCGCGAGGCGGTGCGCCTGCAGCTCGTAGTCGGCAAACAGCACCTGCGTGTAAAACGTCCCGACAATGCCGTCGATCGCGTGCTGAAGGAGAACGATGCGTTCGCGCTCGTCGCGGGCGCGCTTGAGCATGTATTCGAGGAACAGCATCTCGCTGAGCGTGGACGGCACCTCGGCCACGAAGATCGTGTACGCCGAGTACACGAACGGCTGATGCGCGTTCG
>Ga0126377_10003379_pt1 | contig 11295 bp, 8 predicted proteins | sample PanSoiMetPlot_22_FD_92647 | JGI IMG/M metagenome (GOLD analysis project Ga0126377, IMG submission 92647) | Tropical forest soil microbial communities from Panama - MetaG Plot_22 | ecosystem: Environmental > Terrestrial > Soil > Tropical forest > Bulk soil | place: Panama | collected 2016-02-17
GGCAATAGCCGCTGCAACAACCGACGCGTCATGTGTGATGGTGAATCGCAATCAGGGCAGCGGCACGCGCGCGCTGATCGATCGTCTGCTCAGTGGCAAGAAGCCGGCGGGCTACGCCGTGCAGCCGCGTAATCACAACGCCGTCGCCGCTGCGGTCGTGCAGCATCGCGCCGACTGGGGCGTAACGCTCGACACGATCGCACGCAGCGCGCACCTGGGGTTCATCCCGGTGCAGCAGGAACACTACGACTTCGCGGTCCCAAAGGCACGCATCGAGCGTCCAGGCGTCAAGACATTCATGTCGCTGTTGTCTGAGTCCGCAACCATTGACGCCCTTGTTGGCCTCGGGATGAAGGTAGAATCGCCGCATACTCGATGAGAGTCGCCAGCGTCGCGCTCGCGTTGCTTCTCGCGCATGTCCCTGGCCTGTACGCCTGGGCGCAAACATCGAACATCGAACAGGTGCTGGCGAAGCCGGTCTCGCCCGGGACGGTCGCAGCACTCGCCAACTACCCGGCCACTCCCGCGGTCCTGTCCAGACTCGAATCCGCGTTGAAGGACCAGCGCCCCGGGGTAAGGGCTGCCGCGGCGCGCGTGATCTTCACGTGATCATCGACTCCGTGATCAGCCCGACGGGTTGCGTCGCGCGAGCGGAGATTGCGCGTCAGCTCGACCCTCGTCTGGACGGGGCTGCGCTTCGGGCCGTTCTCGGCTGGCGGTTCACACCGGCGACGCTGAACGGAACGGCCGTCCCGGTGATCGTGACCTTCATCCTGGCGTTCTCGCTTAAGTGATCGTCCTTCGAAGCTCGCCACAACCGAAATACGAACGACGGCGCGCGGTGCTCGCGCGGCGTCGTTCGCGGTTCGAGCGACCTGCTGGCCTCGCTAACCCGCCTTGGCGGGCGCGACGGTCAGCTGATTCTGGACCGTGTAGCCCTTGGCCTTGTCACGCGCGATCTGTTCGGCGATCGTCTTCTGCTGAGCGGTCGGCACCGTTCCCTTCAGCACGACGGTTTTCGTGCTCGCCACGGTGTCGACGTTGATGTTGCTGGCATCGACGCGTCCGTCAGCAATCAGCGCAGACTTCACGTCGGCGGTGTTGACGCCCGCGTTGGTCTTCTCGACTGCCTTCTCCGTATCCTTCTGCGCACCCTTGACGGTGTTGGCGCACGCGCCCGTGAGTGTCGCCGCGAGAATACAGGCACAGAGGCCGGTTATGGTTCTGCTCACGTTCGTTCTCCCAGGGGGAGCTGGTCACGCATCAACGTGGTGGATAGCACGGGCGATGCCATCGGATCGCGTGCGGCGAGTCGAAAGATAAAAGCGACCTTCGACCTCGACCGGACCATCGCTCAGCGCTGCGATTCGCCCAAATTACAGCCGGTGTGAGGAATCCGACCTGATGCGTTGTGGCTCGACCGAACGCTTCAGTACACTCGCTCCATGGAAGCGGGACTCGTCCTCTGCGGCGGCAAGTCGACACGCATGGGCACGTCGAAGGCCCTGCTGCCCTTCGGCCCGGAGACGATGCTGCAGCGCGTCGTCCGCGTGCTGGGAGGCATCGTCGCGCCGATTGTGGTGGTTGCGGCTGTCGATCAGGAGCTGCCTGATCTGCCGCACGAGGTGATCCTCGCGCGCGATGAACGTGAAGGACGAGGCCCGCTCGAAGGGCTTCGTGCGGGCCTTCAGGCGCTGCCGTCGGACATCGAACGGGCGTACGTCACCAGCTGCGATGTACCGCTGCTCGTGCCCGGCTTCGTTCAACAGATGATCGACCTCGCCCGCGGCTACGACATCGCGGTGATGGAGATCGATGGTTTCACGCACCCGCTGTCTGCGGTCTATTCGCGCGCGACGCTGCCACACATCGAAGGCCTGTTGTCGCGGGATCGCCTTCGCCCTGCGTTCCTGTTCGAGGCGGTGAAGACGCGGCGTGTCCGCCCGGACGAGATCACCGCCGATCCCGATTTGCGAACGCTGCGCAATCTCAACACGCGCGAGGACTACGAGCGGGCGCTCGTCGACGCGCGACTTTAGAGCCTGGGCACGTCTTCGCCCAGCGCCGTCGCCAGATCGATCTGATGCTCCTGCTCCTGCCGGAGGATCTCGCGAATGTCCTCGGCGAGCGCGTACTCGTGCAGCGCCTCACACTGGACCACACGCTCCCGGTAGGCGCGGATCGTATCGTTCTCGTTCTGCAGATCCGCGCGCAGCATCTCACGGGCATCGTCGGTCTGCTTGACCGGCAGCGTGGTCACGCTCGGCATGCCACCCAGATAGTCGATCTGCTTGGCAATGGTGAGCGCGTGCTGCAATTCTTCTCCGGCGTGCACCTTCAACTCCTCGGCAATGGCCATGTACTCCGCGCCCTTCAGGATCTGGGAGTACACGACATAGGCGATGATGGCTTGATACTCTCGCGCCAGGTCTTCGTTGAGCTTCTCGATCAGCTTCTCGCGTGTGATCTTCGTCGTCTCGGTGGCAACGCTAGCCATAGCACCACTCCCCACAGGTAAGAGTCGCTCCGCGGCTCAGTTGTAGGAAGCGAATACGCAAGGTGCGTGCTAGGCGCGGCGCACCGCGGAGGTGCGTTCCTTCGTCGCGTCTACCGAGACACCGTCAGCGAGCGCAACTCGGCAGGAAGTCTTGCGTGATCGGCTCGACTCACGCGCGCAGGCAGGATCGGCATCGGACCTGCCGACATCAATGCGGCGCGCCCAGACGGTCCGAGCAGGCTGCTCACAAACGCCGTCGCATGCGCCCGATTGCGAACGGTTGTGGGAATCGTCACTCCCCACTCGGTCGCGCTGGCATGAATCGTCACTGACGGACCGGCCCGCGGAATGCCGAGGCCGGGAATGGTGATGTTCGCGGGGTACTGCGTGTCGGACCTCGACAGATCTATTTCAGGCGGCAACGACGCGTAGCGATAGGACGCGTCGGCCTTCGCAGCACGAGCGGCGTTGTGCTCATAGGTGAACTGGAAGTTGAAGTCCTTCCCGAGCACGGGCGCGGGCCGTGACGGATCGGCGACGTTCACCTGGTAGTGCTGCAGCAGTGCATTGTAGAGGCCAGGCACCTTGTAGTGCGCCTGCGCGAGCTCGAGGATCATGTGCGCGCGGTAGCCGCCGGGATCCATGAATGGATGCGCACCGCTGATCCGCACACCGGGAGCCGTCAGCGTCTCGTACCACTTCCCCGCCACGCGAGGCACCGAGGCTGGAGGGTTGAACGCGCCGGAGACCGCAAGACCGCTTGCCTTCGGATCGTTTGCCGAGTACGCGAGCACCATACGTCCGCTTGCAAACACAATCGTGTAGTCGGCGAGCCCGGCGGGCTTCAGCATCGTGTCGATGACGAGATGATCGGCGGGTGCGATTACGTCGCACTCGAGATGGCCTGCGGCGAAGCGGCGCACGAGATCGACGCTCCCGCCGGACGTATCGGTCATCGTGACAGTCGGGTGCTGCTTCCTGAAGTCGTCCTCGATCTGCGTGAATGCGGCCAGCAGGCTACCGGCGTGGCAGACGTGCAACTCATCGCGCGAGGACTGTGCGCCGAGCGGCCGATCGAACAGGACCGGCCCTGCGAGCACTGACGCGATGACCGCGCACGCTGAAGCGTGCGCTCTACGGGTCCGCCTGAAGGCGGACACTACGTGTGGCATGGGCCGCCTGAAGGCGGCCCCTACGTACATCAGAAGGCGACCTCCATCGACGCGGCGACCGTGCGCGGCTGTCCCAGATGTGCGGTGTAGCTGCCGACGTTCGTTCCGGTGATGTTGCCCGGGCCGAGCGTCGACCAGTAGTGTGTGTTGCCGATGTTGTTGACATTCAACCGCCACGTCGCCGCCACACCCTTGACGGCGCGTGCATACCGCACGCCGGCATCCACGACGTTGTACGCGGGTGTGAACGCTGTGTTCGCATCGTCGATCGGACGACGCCCGACCAGTTGCCAGTTCAACAGCACGAACGTCGCCGGGCCTGCCGCGACGCGATACTCGGTGAGCACGTTCGACTTCCACGTCGGGATGCCGACGAAGTGCTGGTCGTTGGCCTCGGGCGCGAGCGCGTTCGTCAGAATCGGATCGAGAACGGTGAAGCCTCCGTACGTCGTCACACGAGTGCCGACGCGGCCCGTCACCATCGCTTCAACGCCGTAGTTCAACTGATCGCCCGAAATCCGGAACACGTTGTCGAGCGGATCGAGGTTGGCAAAGGGCCGACGCAGCCGGAACCATGCGGCCGAGAGATCGAACAGCGGCATCGTGAGCTTGTAGCCGATCTCCTGCTGATGGGTGCGATAGGGCTCGAGACCCTGGCCGGCATTGACGGCAGTTCCAGGCGCAACATCGCCTTGCTGAAGGCTGCTTCCGACGGTCGCGTACAGCGTCATCCGCGGTTGCGGCTTGAACATCACGCTCACGAGCGGGCTGACACCATCAGTCTTGTAGCCACCTGTCCTGAGACGCTGATTGTTGTAGTTGTCGGTCCAGATCCAGTCCTGACTCACCGCCGCCCGGATGGACCAGCCCCCTCCAAGCCCCACATGGTCGGCGACGCTGAAGCCCTGCTGGTGGATCGAACTGGAAAGAAACAGGTTCGTGTGCGAGGGGATACCCGCCGGCGGCAAGGCGAACACCACGGGCGCCGCAATGCTCGCCGTACCGAGACGCACGCTCGCGGCACTCGGATTCGCGACGTCGGAGTACGTCTTGAAGGTGTAGCCGGTGACGCCGAGCGCCACGTCGTGGCTCACCCGACCGGTCGTCACCCGTCCGTTCAGATGCGAGAGGTTGCTGAAGACGCGGAACCGCGGCGCAAAGCCGCTCGCCAGCGATGCGGTGTAGTTGCCGGTGTCGTCGGTGAGCGCGTTGACCTGGGTGCTGATATCGCGTTCGACGAGCTGATCGAGTGCGCCGACACTCAGGCTCCAGTTCGGGCTCAGCTCCTGTTTCAATCGCAGCTGACCGATGCGCGACTCGAGATCGACGCCTGCGTCAGGCTGGCCGTAACCTTCGCGTGCCGGATCCGGCGCATCGCCTGGAACGAACACGAATGCGGTGCGATTGTTCGCGCGACCGTATGTGAACCAGCCCGGGAAGCCGCGCTGCTCCAGGTTGTAGTGACTGTAGAACGCCTCGACAACAGTGCGGTCGAATGGACGCACGTCGCCGGCGAGGCTCACCATCTTCCGAGTGAGCTCGCTCCCGTGCACGAACGTTTCTCCGTTGCCGCCGAGCGCGTTCACCCGATATCCGAATCGCCGGTTCGGACCGACGCGACCGCCGAGATCGACCTGACCGGTCGCGATCGACGCACCGTCGTAGTTCAACGACGCGCGGCGGACAGGCGCTTCGGTCGGACGCTTCGGCACGAAGTTGAACATGCCCGACGGATTCGCCGGACCGTACAACGCCGCTCCCAGTCCGTTCAGCACTTCGATCTGCTGCAGCGACTCCATGCTGTTGGCGCCGGTGACGACGATGCCCATGCCGTCCATGCGCGCGTTCTGCATGTTGCTGCCCTGCATGCCGCGCGTCGCTGGACGCAGGATCTCTGATCCCTGCATCTCCTGGAATTCAACCAGCGGCAGGTACTTCGATGCCTCCTTGAAATTCCTCACCTGGCCGTTGGCGATCAGTTCGCCGGGCAGCACGTTGACCGAATACGGCGTGTCGAGCAGTGGCGCAGCTCCGAGCGGCCCGAGTCCGGTCACGCTCTCCGCACGATAGCCCCCGCGTGCAACGCCCTCGACCGACACGAAGTCGGTCGCACCAGCAAGCGCAAGCGACAGGTCACGCGAGACCGACTGCCCACTCGCGACCACAATTCCGGCGCTCGTGGCCGTCTGAAATCCCGGCGCGCTCACGGCAACGACGTAGCTGCCGGGAGCCACGGCGTCGAATCGATATCGTCCTTGCGAATCGGTCCGCGTCGTGCGGAGTTCCGTCTGTCCGGCAAGAAGCGCCACGCGTGCGTCAGGAACGACCGCGGATTGCGGGTCGGTGACCGTACCACTGACGACCGATTGAGCGAATACCGGGCCTGCCGTCAGAAGCACGAGAAGAAGCGAAGCACTGATGAGCCAGCGTGAAAACATGCCGAACAGGATCAGTGAAACGCATTCCTGCGGTCCAATTGGTTCTTCCGATGATGCTATCGGCCGCCTCGATGACGAGGCCCGGCGAGACGATGTTCAGCGATGTCTGGAAATCGCCGGCGGCTCTGTGATACGAGCGCAGTCGAAAGCCGCAAGCACGAGGGGCGAGATCGGATCGCGATCCACGGCAACGAGGCCGACGCTGTGCTCGATCATCGGATCGGTGAGCGGCACCGCCCGGACGTCGGAAATCGGTCCCATCACTTCGAGGAAGTACTCCGGGATGACGCTCACCAGCCCCATCAGGTGGACGTTCGCACACAGATTGATCACCGAGTTCGTTTCGAGTCGCGGGATCGGAGCGCAGTTGGCCGAGCGGAACGCACGGTCGATGATGCGGCGGTTCTGCATGTCGGGCGTGAGGAGACACAGTGGCTCCTTCGCGGCATCGGCCCATCTGACCGACGAAGCGTGCGCCAGCGGATGATCCCCCCGCACCAGCAGACAGTACCGCTCCAGATAAATCGCTTCGGACCGCATGCCTTCGATCGGCTCGTTGTCGAGATACGTCAGACCGATGTCGATCGAAAAGTCCTCGAGGTTGCGGAGGATATCGATCGAGCTTTGCGACAAGACGGTCAGCTCGACCCGTGGATGATGATCCCGAATCACTTTCGTGATGAGGCCTGCCATCGGCAGGGCCGACGGGATGACGCCGACCGAGAGGTGTCCCGACAACGCCCCTGACGTATTGCGCAGGGTTTCGATCTCCTGCTGCAGCGACGCCCAGTTGTCGAGAATCGCGTGCGCCCACTTCAGGACGCGCTCGCCATCGGGCGTGAATCCATGAAACCGCTGACCGCGCTCGACGATCGGGACGCCGAGCTCCTGTTCGAGCTGGCGGATGCGGCCCGAGAGCGTGGGCTGCGTCACATGACAGGCACGGGCGGCGCGCGTGAAGTGCTTCTCACGAGCGAGCGCGACCAGGTACTGAAGTTGCCTGATGTCCATCGCCGCAGATTAACGGATCCGGTCGGCAAACGGATCATTTCGAGGCTTCACGATCCTGCGCCCTCTGACACGTGCCGGATTGCAGTCATGTCAGAGCCATGACAGAATCGTCAGGCCACTGCGGCCCCGCATATCGACGCGCCACGCCACAAGCTGCGTATCGTTATGTACTTATAGCGCCCTGCCCGCAACCACATTCGTGGCACATCGATTGCGAAACTGTACGACGTACTCAGGCGACTGACGACGTAATTCGTGTATCGCGCCCATTAGTGCAGGGACCCCTGGATGCCGCTGAACGTGCACGCTGCCGCTGGCCGACTACTGGCCGTCGAACCAGATGCCTCCCAGGCAGAAGCCCTCCGCAGGTTCGTCCGCGAGGGGCTGAGGGGCGCCGATCTGGTCATCGTCTCATCGGCGTTCGCCGCGGTCGTCGCCATCAACCGTCAGATTCCCGACGTCGTTCTCTTCAGCGAATCGATCGTCGACAAGCATCGGGACCGCGTGCTGGACCACCTGCGATCGACGATCAGGCCTGCCGTGCCGCAGCGTCTGACACTACCCTCGCTGCGTGACTGCGATCGGGTCGCGCTCGCCGGCCAGATCACGACACTCGTGACCAAAGCGCAGGAATTGCGGCCTCGAGAGGCTGGTTCGACACCCGCCGCGAGCCGCACCGCAACGTCGACACCAGCGCCGTCCGCACCGCCTCCTGTTGCGCGGTCGGTCAGTGCGCCGTCAGCGGCCACACAGCCGGTCGCGGCTCCGTCCATCACCAAGCCGCCTGTCGTTCTGCCATCTGTCCCTCCGTTGCCGGTCTGGCCGCCCCCACACGGCACGTGGTCTCGGCATCCGCGGTCGCCGCGCGATCTGGAGGCGCTCAAGCGCGCTGCACCAACGTCCAAGCTCGATCCGGAATCGCTATCGCTCGAAGAGCCGCCATCGATGCTCTCGGAGCCGATCCGGCCACCCACACGTGATCCGGGTTCGGAGCTCGAGACCCCGACGATGCTGGATGGGCCGTCGTTGAGGGAACTGGAATCGATCGTCAGCGATTTGCGGGTCGATCCGTTGTCGACCGAGGTCTCGAGCCATCCAGTCAAGGAGGCCGGGCCCGCCAAGACCGAGGCGGACACACGCGAGCAGGTCGAGCCGCAGCCCATCGAGATTCCGAACGATTCGCAGCCGTCGCATGCCGAGGCGATCGATGCGGAAGTGCACGAGGCGGAGATCGCGCTCGTGCAGGCCATGGCCGACGCCAAGCTCGCCGAGGAGCTCGACCGCGTTCGCGCAAACGCGGACCGGACGCTGGCCCTCGAGCTCGATCGCACGAAGGCCGAAGCCGATTCGGTGCTCGAGGCGCAGCTCGCCCACGCACAGGCCGAGGCCGAGGCGCAGGCGCGCCGCGCGGCCGAGCAGCAGGCGGCGCTGGCGGCGGAAGAAGTTGCGCGGGTCAAAAAAGAAACAGAAGCGCGGCTGTCGTCGGAAGCGGCGCGGTTGAAGCAGGAGACCGACGCGCGGCTCGCGTCGGAAGCGGCGCGCGCCGCCGAAGAAGTCGCGCGCGTCAAGGCGGAAACGGACGCGCGTCTGGCCGCCGAACTCGCGCGCGTCCGCGAGGAGGCCGACGCACGGCTGCAGGCGCAGATGGAGCGCTTGCGTCAGGAAGCGGAAGAGGCCCGGCGCGTTCACGAAGAAGCGGCTGCACGCGAAGCCCGTCGCCTGGCCGAGGAGGCCGCCGCGAAAGCGCTGGACGCGGAAGTGACGCGCGCGCGCGACGAGGTGGAAGCCCAACTCCAGGACGAGATGGAGCAGCTGCGTCAGGAAATGGCCGCCGCTCGCCTCGCGCACGAGCGTGACCAGCTGCAGGCTGAAAAGGCTCGTGATGCGGCGACGCGCGACGCGCGCGACATGGCGCAGAAGGCTGCGGCCGCGACCCTCGAGGCGGAAGTCAAGCGCGCCAGAGAAGAAGCCGATGCGCGGCTGAAAGTCGAGCTCGAACAAATCCGCAAGGATGCAGAAACCGCCAGGCTCGCGCAGGAGCGTGCGCAGAAGGACGCCGAAGACGCGCGGGCACGGGCTGCGCACAAGGCGCAGCGCGCGGCGCAGGAATCGGCCGCGCGAGCGCTCGAAGCGGAAGTCGCTCGCGTGAGAGCAGAGGCCGAATCGAGGCTGCGGCAGGAACTCGAGCGGCTGCGCATCGAAGCCGTCAAAGCGCAGGAGAAGAGCCATCTCGAAGCGGCGCACCTGCAGGAACAGACGCAGTTTGACATCGAGATGCTGCGTGAAGGTGCCGCGCTGGAAGCGCGCCGTGCCGCTGAAGGCGTAGCGGCCCGGGCCCTCGAAGAAGAGGTCAGCCGTGTCCGCGCCGAAGCGGATGCGCGGCTGAAGGCGGAGCTCGCCCGCGTGCGCGCGGAGACCGACCGGATGCGGCAGTCGCAGCGCGAGACCGAAGCGCTGCGCGACTCCGCCGCGGCACAGGCGCTCGAAGCCGAAGTCGCACGCGTGCGACACGAAGCGAACTGGCGACTCGAGCAGGAGATCGCGCTGGTCAAACAGGAAGCGGTCGTCGCCCGCCGTCAACTCGAAGACGAGAAGCGACATCGCGACGTGCAGCGCGAACAGCAGGAGGCCCAATGGCGGCTCGCGGCGGAGCAGGAAACCGCGCGCGCATTCGAAGCCGGGGCGGCGCGAGTTCGCGCCGAGGCCGAGGCCCGTCTTCGCGAAGAAACTGCGCGCGCCCGGCAGGAGGCGAATTCACGGTTCGAAACAGAGGTCGCGGCGATCAAGGCCGAGGCCGAACATCGCCGATCGCACGAGCTCGAAGAAGTGCGTGCGCAGGTGCTCCGTCTTCGCACCGACGCGGCAAAACAGGCGCGGGCGGCCGCAGAGCAGGCGGCCACGGCCAAAGTCGCGCGGGCGAAGGCGCTCCCGCCGAAGACGCCGGCAGTGCGCGACCTCGGGCAGCACTGGTCCGATACGTTGGTGGCCGACGATCGGCAGCTGCTGCGTTCGTTCGAGCCGGTGCCGTCCCACCGGAACACGTGGCTCATAGCCGCATTCGTGATCCTCATCGCCATCGCCGGATCGCTGTACGAATTTGATCTGATCCCGTTTGGAACATGGTCAAAGGGACCGTCAGCCCCGGTGGTGAACCAGGAAGAAGAGCAGACGACCGAGCCGGCGGCTCCGCTAGTGGACAGCACGGCCTCGCCGGGAGGAGCCGCGGCAGGACCGGCCGGCGAGCTGCAGGTGGAATCGACGCCTCCGGGTGCGCGCGTACAGCTCGATGGCCGCGAGACCGGATTCACACCGGTGACGCTGAAGGACGTGCCCGCAGGTAGACATTCGCTGGTGCTCGAAGGCCAAGGCGGAACGGTGCGACGCACGGTCCGCGTCCAGGGCGGCGAGCGTACCGTGGCCCGCTATGAGATCGGCGCTGGATTCCTCTCGGTGTTCTCCCGGATACCGGTCGAGATCTACAACGGCTCGAGCAAGCTTGGCGTCAGCGGCGACAAGAGCATCCAGCTCGCCCCGGGTCAGTACAAGGTGTCGCTCGTGAACACGCACTTCCACTTCAAAGCGGACGCAGACATCACGATCCGGCCTGGCGAGGTCACCACCCACACCGTTCAACTTCCGAAGGGCCAGCTCGTGGTCAACACCACTCGTGGCGCCGACATCCTGATCGACGGCGATCACGTCGGCACAGCCCCCGTGGCACCGATTTCCGTCCCCATCGGCACCCGTGAGGTCACGGTTCGCCATCCGCGGCTCGGCGAACGTCGTCAGGCGGTCGAAGTGGGCGGTGATAAAGCGGTCGAGCTGACCGTCGTCTTCGAAGCCAGCAGCGCACCCCGCTCGCAACCACGACCGGCGCCACTCAGCACGCCGCCAGACCGACGATCGAGGTAATCGATGCCCGATGCTCGAGGGCCAATGCGCATCCGGCGTTGATCATTGAGACATAATGACGCCTCGTGAGTAGAGGCGTTGCCATGACGAGAAGTCTTCTGGCGAGCGGAGCCATCCTGCTCGCCGCCGCAGCGTTCAGTGTGTCCGCCAACGCACAATCGTCACCCCATTACGCCGCGCCGCGCACACCATGGGGCCATCCCGATCTTCAGGGCGTCTGGACAACCGATGATGCGCGCAGTGTGCCGCTGCAACGACCGACTGA
>Ga0126377_10003380_pt1 | contig 11290 bp, 10 predicted proteins | sample PanSoiMetPlot_22_FD_92647 | JGI IMG/M metagenome (GOLD analysis project Ga0126377, IMG submission 92647) | Tropical forest soil microbial communities from Panama - MetaG Plot_22 | ecosystem: Environmental > Terrestrial > Soil > Tropical forest > Bulk soil | place: Panama | collected 2016-02-17
CCGGACTTCAAGCTTTCGCCTGGTGTAATCTTCTCGAAGTGATGTCCGATGTCCGTGGCCGGGTGATCGCCGCTGCCGCCGTCGCGTGCGTGGTGGCGTTGACGCCGATCGTCAACGACCTCTGCGCGCGAAGCTGCGAGCGGCCGGCCGAAGCCAGCTGCCCACAGCACGCCCCGAAGCCCGCGTCGCCGTGCACGCACGATCAGAGCGCGATCAGCGCGGATGTCCCACGCGTGTCTTCATCCTCGTCGGGACACTGTTTCGCGACGGCAGCAGTCCCCGTATTCCAGGCGGATCATGACCATGACGCGTTCGCGTTCACGCGCACGTTTCTTCAGCACTCGCCGCCGCTGACGTTCAGCAACCCGACGCCTCTTCGAATCTGATCCCGGGGTATTCGCACGAACCGCGGCCGCCGCGTGGGCGCCCGCAGTCTGTTCACCGGCTTCGGAGAGCGAGATGCGAACGTTCGTATTCCTGTGGAGCGCGCTTGCGGTTTGTGCGCCCGCGCTCGCGCAGGACCAGGATCACTCACAGCACCAGATGGCCCACAGCGCGTCATCACCGTGGATGGTGATGACCGACGGCGTCGTCTTTGGACTTTTCAACCATCAGGGCAGCGACCGCGGGGGAACCGAGTTCAAGTCGACGAACTGGTGGATGGTGATGGCGTCGCGCGAGGCAGGCCCGGGCCGGCTCACGCTCTCTGGGATGCTGAGCCTCGACGCCCTCACCGCGACGCCGCAGGGCTATCGCCTGATCTTTCAGGCGGGCGAAGTGTACCAAGGCGCGCCGATCGTCGATCGTCAGCATCCGCACGACTTCCTGATGCAGGCCGCCGCAATCTGGCGCGTCCCGGTTGGCGATTCATCGGGCATCACGCTGGCCGGCGCGCCGGTCGGCGAGCCGGCTCTCGGACCGGTCGCTTTCATGCACCGGCCGTCCGCCGCGGAAAATCCCTCGGCCCCGCTTGCCCATCACACCCTCGATTCGACGCACATCTCGATGGGCGTACTCACGGCGGGCGCCGACCACGGTCCGTGGACGATCGAGACATCCCTCTTCAACGGCCGCGAACCCGACGACAACCGTTGGGACCTGATGGATCCCGGAGCACTCGACTCGTGGTCCGCGCGTGTCTGGTTCAAGCCATCCGCTGAATGGCAGTTTCAGGCATCGTACGGATTCCTGAAGCAGCCCGAAGCCCTCGAGCCCGGTGATATCCGGAGGACGACGGCGTCAGGCGCCTGGTTCAGAAAGCGGCCCGATGGCTTCACGGCGATTAGCGCGGCCTTCGGCCGCAACGCCAAGGACGACGGGACTTTCAATGCGTTTCTTGCCGAAGCGACGGAGCAGCGGCGCGCATGGTCGTTCTTCGGGCGATTCGAAAGCGTCCAGGTTGAGACGGGCCTCCTCGCGACAGGCGTCCCGGGTCTCGATGAGCCGCCGAGTACAGTGACTGCGGTAACCGGCGGCGTCGTTCGCGATTTCGCCCGATGGGGCGGTTTCGAATGGGCCGGAGGCGCTGACGTGACCGGTTACCACGTGCCGGCGCCACTTCGCGACGCCTACGGCGATCATCCATCGTCGTTTCAGGTGTATCTGCGTCTCCGGACGCCGGAGAGCCACATGGGCCGGATGTGGAACATGGTGATGTCCCAGCCGATGCGCTGACGCTCGGCTAGAGCCGAGCGCCTACGAAATCAATACGCCGAGTGCGACGAATGCCAGTCCGGCGAGCAGGCACCACGCGGTCAGCGGGCTTCGTTCGGGCAGCGTCGTCTCGTCGATGATGTCGGGATCGATCGCAACACGATCCAGCGCCCGCGCGAGCCGGGATTGATCCGACAGCGACGCGCCGATGGCGACGAGCAGTACCAGGCACGCCAGTCCCAGCGTCGAGCGGCCGACCCATCCCGCCGCCGCGCCTGCCAGGCGCGCGGCAAAGAACAGCGTCGCAACGAAGGCGACCGTGGACAGGCCCGTCATGAACCGCACGCGTGCCACTTCCCGATCCGCGCCCTGACGCAGCAGTTCCAGCCGAAGCGCCCGCTCGGCTCGCTTGCGCTCCATCTCGATCTGCTGGCGCTCGAGCTCGAGCCGCGTCGAATCGCGGTCGAACGTCTCCTTCAGCGCAGCGACGACGACGCCCGCCAGCCGGGCTTCGATGCCCCGCAACGAAGAAGCGGGCGCCAGCTGCCGTGATCCGAATGCGGCGTCGTCGACGTCCCGCGCGCGCCGACCGCGAACGAGATCGTGAATGCCGAGCGCGGCGTCGAGAAGACGGAGCCAGGGAACGGCCATATCGAAATTATGAACGCGATTTGAGCCAGCGGTCGCGGAAGGCCTGCTGAGCCGACGTCGGTGATTCCACGGGCACGACTTCGACGTGCGGGTTCTCTTTCAGCGTGATGGAGGCTGCCTTGGCTGCGCCCGTTCGATCCACGAAGACGATCGGAACCGTGTCGCCCGGCTTGTGCCGCGCAAGGACGGCGCTGACGTCGGCATCGGACTTGATCGCCTGCCCATCGATCTGCTGAATTTCATCGTCTTGCTCGATGCCCGCGGGATAGAGCGGCCACGCGGGAGAAACGAGAGCGGCAACGTGAGCGCCGTTCCGGTAGTCGAGGCGAACGTCGCCAAGCCATGCGTGGCCGGCATTCGAATGCCGCACCGTGAACCCCGCGCGCCCGAGCAGCTTGGAATAGTCGGCCACGTCATGGCCCTGGATATACCGCGAGAAGAAATCCTTCGCGAATCCGTTGTCGCCGCTGACTTCGCCGAGCGTCGCCTCGGCATCCGAAATCGTGTACGGCCGGTCGACGTATCCTTCCCTGCTGCCTCCGGCCTGACCGTACTTGCGCCACATCGCGCGCATGAAGTCGTCGAGTCCGACGCGCCCGTCCGTGCGGTCGCGCAGCGACAGGTCCATCGCGAGCGCGACGGCGCCGCCAAACGGATAGTAGGAGATCACGGTGTTCGACCAGTTCGTTCGATCAACGGTCCGCCCGCCGTCGATGAACGGCGCCATTTGGCTCATCTGCTCCGCCGAACGCACGAGGCGTCCGTTGTCGAGTGTCACGGTTTCGACCAGACCCGTCAGCGTTCGCGACGTGGACGCCATGTCCACGAGGCCTGAGCGCTGAAGCGCCAGCGGCCCGTAGTACTGCGTGAATCCTTCGGCGAGCCAGAGTTCGCCGGACAGGTTGGCCCGATCGAAGTCGAACGGCTCGAGCCCTCTCGGGCGGATGCGCTCGACGTTCCAGCAGTGAAAGAACTCGTGGGCGAACGTGCCGAGCAGCCGGCGGCCGTCGCGGCCGAGCGAAGCACGCTGGCTGATGACGGTGCTGTTGCGATGTTCCATGCCGTCGCCGTCGGCCCACGGCAGGTAGTCGGCGAGGAACGTGTAGTTGCCCGGCTCGTACTGGGGGAACTCGCCGAAGATTGCGCCCTCCTCGCGCACGATCTGCTCGACCTCTCTGGCGAACGTGTCGAATTCGGCGTCGGTGCCAAGGTGGTGCAGCGCGATTCGGAACCGCCGGCCACCGACGGTGAATTCGCGCATCGCGATCTGGCCGAACTCGACGGGGCTGTCCATGAGGTACTGCAGGTTGGGCGCGGTGAATTCGAGCGGAGACGATCCCGCGTGCAGCTGCGTCGCAATCTTCCAGTTCAATCCGGCGGGCTGCTCGAAGGTGATCGCAATCGGCCGCTCATCCTTTCCATGCGCCCACATCATCGCGGCCGGCATGTTGATGTGCGCGTGCGTCTGGTCGATCCCGAGATACGTGCCATCGACCCGGTCGCCGTAGACCTTGTACCTGACCGTGACGCTTCCGCCGTGACCGCTGACGTTCCAGCCATACGGATCCGGCCGCGTCGTTTCGATCTCGCGCATGTCGCGGCCGAATGCGCGGACGTCGTAGACGTTCTTCGCGAAATCGTGCATCGAGTAGCGGCCCGGCGACGATCGGCTCATCCTCAGCTCGAGCGTGCCCGCGCCGACGTCCGGGAACGTCGCCTCGACCTGCATCCACCGATGTTGCGGTTCGGGAAACGTCACGCGGTACCGGATCGGCTCGGCGCCCCGGATCCCCACCGTCGCCACCAGCATGAGCGCGCCAACGCCGATCGATTTCATCAAGTTCATGGCTTTGTGCTCCGCGCCGTGGCGCAGAGAAATTCGAACATGAGGTTCGCCGCAAGAAGAGCGGTAATCTGGCCGGGGCCGTCATAGGGCGGTGCGACCTCGACGACGTCGCCGCCAACCAGCGTCAGGCCGGCCAGGCCGCGAACCAGCCGCTGCGCTTCGTGGCTCGTGAGGCCGCCGACTTCCGGCGTTCCCGTTCCGGGCGCGAACGCCGGATCGACGGCGTCGATGTCGAACGTCATGTACGTCGCGCCCGACACCACCATCCGGATCCGATCGATCGCCCAGGCCACGCCGCGTTCCTTCACCTGATCGATGTCAATCACGGTGATCCCATGCTCGCGGTGAAAATCGAAGTCGTCTTCGCCGTACATCGGCCCGCGGATCCCAACCTGGACGAACCGCTTCGGATCGACGACGCCTTCTTCGATCGCGCGTCTGAATGGCGTCCCGTGGAAGTACTTGCCGCCGAAGTACTCGTCCCAGGTGTCGATGTGCGCGTCGAATTGCACGAGCCCGAGCGGTCCGTGACACCGCGCCAGTGCCCGCAGCACCGGCAGCGAGATGGAGTGGTCGCCGCCCACGACCAGCGGCCGCGTTCCGGCGTCGGCGATCGCGCCGACGCGCGCCTCGACAACGTCGAAACACTTCTCGATGCTGATCGGTGGCGCATCGATGTCGCCGGCATCGGCCACGTCGAGGCGATCGAATGGCGCCACGCGCTGAAAATGACTGTACGGGCGGATGAGCGAGGACTGCGACCGGATCTCCCGCGGCGCGAGGCGAGCCCCGGGCCGGTACGACGTGCCCCCATCGAACGGCACGCCGACGATGGCGACGTCGAGTCCGCGCGTGTTCTCCACGTGCGGCAGGCGCATGAACGTCGCCGGCTGCGCGAATCGCGGGGACTTGAACGATTCGCGGGGCTGATGCGGCATGCGGGAATTGTAGCGTGGCCTGCGTCGTATATAGTTCTGGCTCTGTGAAACCGCTCGTCCTGTCGCTGACGTTCCTGGTATGTGCTGCGCACGAAGCGCGCACACAGGAAGCCATCTACCTCGTGCGGCACGCAGAGCGCGCCGACTCGTCGGCCGACGCGAAGCTGTCCGCGGAGGGCGAGGCGCGAGCCGTCAGGCTCGCGCAGTGGCTGAAGACCGCGAACATCACGCACATCTACACCACTGACTTGAAGCGGACGATTCAGACCGCGATGCCATTTGCTGCGGCAAGCCGCATCGCACCACAGCAGTCGCCCGCGGCGGATACGTATGCGATCGTCGGACGCGTCCACGGTCTCGGCGCACACGATCGCGCGCTCGTCGTCGGCCATTCCAACACGATTCCCGAACTGATTCGACATTTCGGGGTCGCCACGCCAGTGGTCATCGGCGACAACGAATACGACAACATCTTCGTCGTCGTCCCGCGCAAGGACGCGGAGCCCGTGCTGCTCCGCTTCAAGTACTGATGGCGTCCGACAGCCGTCACGGCCTGCGCGGCGGGCTCAGCACCATCGAGTACTTCACGTTCGGCTTCGGCACGATGATCGGCGTCGGCTGGGTCGTCCTGATGGACGACTGGCTGACGCGCGGCGGCCCCGGCGGCGGCATGCTGGGCTACCTGATCGGCGGCCTGCTGCTCTTCCCGATCGCCCACACCTACGGGCGGCTCGTGCAGCGGATACAGGATGCCGGCGCGGAAATCGCGTACACCGAAGGCGTCATGCCGCCGCTCGTCAGCTTCGGCGCCGGCTGGACGATGGTGCTGTCCTACGCGATCGTCTGTCCGTGGGAGGCGGTGGCGACCGGGAACCTGCTGGCGCGCGTATTTCCGCAGCTCAATACGCTGCAGCTGTACGTCATCGACGGCACGCCGATTTTTGCGCCGCGTCTCGCCGTCGGCGTGGCCCTCACGGCGCTGATCACGCTCGTGAATTATCGTGGCATCAAGCCGAGCGGGCTGTTCCAGGACGTCATGACGTTCGGGCTCCTGGGCACGTTCGCCATCTTCACGCTGCTCGGTTTCGCGCGGGGCACGACGGCCAACATGCAGCCGCTCTTTTCGCATCCGGGTACGGCCGGCGCGCTGCTCTCGATCTTTCTGGTCCTTCAGATCGTGCCGTACTTCATGACGGGGTTCGAATCCGTCGCGAAAGGATCCGAAGAAGCGCGCGACGGGTTCGACCCGCGCAGTTTCTCGACCGCCATCTACGCCGCGCTCATCGCGGGCTTCCTCTTCTACGTGATCATCATCGCTGTCGTCACGTACGTGTATCCGTGGCAGGAGATCGTCTCGGGCCACGTGCGGACCGAGGTCGCATTCGAGCGGACGTTCGGGTCGCACGCGATCGCGCAACTGATCCTGTTCGGGGCGTTCCTGTCGCTGCTGAAGATCTTCAACGGCAACTTCGTCGCGGGCACGCGGATGTTGTACGCGCTCGGGCGCCGACGCGTCGTGCACCCGTCGCTTGGCTTCGTTCATCCGACGTTCGGCACGCCGGCTGTGGCGATTGGGCTCATGGCGATCATCAGCATCGCCGGCGCGATGATGGGCGACGCGATCCTGGTGCCGATCACCGAGGTCGGTTCGCTGACAGTCGGGATCGGCTGGCTGTCCGCGTGCGCGGCGTACATCCTGCGCGTCCGGCACGCCAGAGGCGCGACCGCGATGCAGTCCGAGCCGCCGCGGGCGCTTGCAATGGCGTGGGTGGGCGCCGCCGTCAGCATCGGGCTGATCCTGATGAAGGTCGTCCCTGGCGTCCCCGGCAGCTTCACGCGCGCGGAGTGGCTCGCCTTCGTCGTCTGGACGATGCTCGGACTGCTTTTCTGGAAAGCAAGGCGGAACGACTAACGGCTCGCAGTCAGCGCCTGCTCGACGAACGCGTCCTCTGGCAGCGCCCCGAGAATCTCGACGTCGTCGTTCACCACGGTCTTCGGCACGCCGCTGACGTGGTACTTGCGCGCAAGATCAGGAAACTCGGTCGCTTCGACGGCAACCGCCGTGATGTTGGGGCTGGCGAACGCCATCTCGTGTGCGAGGCCAACGGCCCGCGGGCAGTGCGGTCAAGTCGGTGTCGTGAACACCTGCATCGCCAGCGGCTTGTCCAGTGCGGCCAGGCGCTCGAGGCTCTTTGCTCCGAGGGCCGAGGCGCGGCCGCCGACCAGCAGCACGGCGTGCACGAGCGAACCAAATTCATAGCCGGCCGGTGCGCCGAGGAAGCGGATGCGTGAATCCTTGATCGCGTCCACGGAATCGGGGTCGTCGTACGCCAGCACGATCGTCGGCGCGCGGTCGATACCGAACCGGGCGGCCTTCTCCTTCTCCAGGACCAGGTTGACCTCTTCCACGACGATCTGATCCGACAGTGGTGGAAGCTCGTCGAGGATCTCGCGCGCCTGGACGCATGTTTCGCATCCGATCGTCTGCGTGAAGAACAGAAGCCGCACGCGGCGCGAGAGCTGCTGGAAGACCTCACGGAGGGCTTGCTGATCAGCCGGCGAAAGCAACGACATGTCTGAATTATGTCGCAGGTGGCGGGACTGAGCCGTTACTTGAACAAATCGTCGAAGGCCTTGCGGGCGTTGTTGGATGCTTCGCTGCTCGGCGCGCCGCTGGCCGGCGCAGCGGGCGACGGCGCAGTGCTCGTCTGCCGCTCGACAGTGGTCCGCGGCGCCATCAGGCTGCACGAATTGCGCGCGTCCTTTGGCGAGACGCGCGCGGTGAGGTTTGCGCTCTGCGTGCATTCCCAGCGCGAGCTCGTGTCGAACGACACGCACTGGACGCAGCTGTGGAGGTCGACGCCGCACTTCGAGCAGGAATCGAGAGCGCCGACCGGCAGCGACAGCAGGTTGCCGCAGCGGGCGCACCGAAAGACTTCGTGCGCCGCCATCAGGTTCGGCGTCTTGGGACCGCGCTCGTCCTGCAGGATCCTCCCCGGCGCGCGCTCCTTCGGCGGCGCGGGACGATCGCCCCGCGGCTGCGGGCCGCGCGGCTCGTCCTGGTACCCGCGCTGCCGGTACTTTCGATCGCTCATGACGTGGACAGGTCCTTCAGCAGCTCTTCGAGATACTTGCCCCACACCGCCGGCAGCGAGTGCGTCCCGTGGCCTCTTGTCTGATCGCTCGTCGGAATCAGGACGTACTTTCCGCGCTTGACCCGCGGCATGAGCTTTTCCATCAGCCCCAGCTCGGGCGGGTTGACCACGTCGTCGGCGGAATTGATGGCGAGCACGCGAGTGGTGATCTTCTCGAGGTTCGCTGACGGATCGTACTCGCGGGATGCATTGTACTGATAAAGCATGTCGTTCGCGTCCGTGGACGCCAACCGGGTCTTGATCTGGTCGCCGTACCAGCGGTCCGCGGCGTCGCGCGTGGGTCCTGACTTGTGCCACTGAAGCGGACTGCTCGTCATCATCATCAGGATGTTCAGCGCGCCGACGAGGCCCTGGTGCGGCTGCTCCTTGTATTCGCCGCCATTCCACGCCGGATCATGAGTGATGCTCTCCATGATCATCGTCCGCATCACCCGGTTGCGGCCGGCGATCGCCGTCGGAGCGCTTGCGAGCGGCACGAGGCCGTCGGCAAAGTCCGGGTACATCTCGCCCCACACCCAGCAGTGCATCGCCCCCATCGACGTGCCCATCACCAGGCGCAGGTGGTTGACCTTGAGTCCTTCGGTCAGCAGCAGATGTTGCGAGCGGACCATGTCGTCGTAGGTGTACTTCGGGAAGCGTGCATGCAGCCCGTCGCTCGGCTTGCTCGACTTGCCGTGTCCGATGCCATCGGGCATGACGATGAAGTACCGCGTCGCGTCCAGCAACTGTCCGGGACCGAACAGCTGGCCGCCGAAAGTCGGGCTCAGGAAGGCGCCGCCGGTGCCGCCAGTGCCGTGCAGGATGAGCACGGCGTTCTGGACGATGCCGGCCGCGTCGCGGCGGGGTGTCCCGATCGTCCGGTAGTGCAACGTCAGCGACGGGAGCGTTTCCCCTGTCCCGAACTTGAAATCGCGAGCCACGAAATCAGCGTCAACCGCCGCGGGGAACTGCGACGGTTGCTGCCCGGCGCTCGAAGTAAACGTCGACGGGCGAACCGCCGAAAGACAGAAGATGGCAACAGCGACTCCGATGACCTGGCGCGAAACCCTCATACCGGTCTCCTTGGCGCTCTTCAACAAGGGTAATATCGCACGCATACGGGAAATCGCATGAAGGCTTTTCTGGCTGGGGCGTTGGCTGTCGTCTTCGTCATCGTGTGTGCCGCGACGGTCTCTCCGATCGTCGGAGCCCAGTCGCCGCGGCCGATGTCCCTCATGGACCTCGCGAGCCTTCAGAGGCCACTCGATCCGGAGCTCTCACCTGACGGCCGCTTCGTCCTCTACTCGATGAGCCGGCCTGACTGGAAGTTGGGTCGCCCGGTCTGGCAGCTGTGGCGGCAGGAAGTCGGCAGTGGTGCGCCAGTCCAACTGACGTTCACGGACAACGGCATCAACCCGTCCGCGACGCGGTGGTCGCCGGACGGTAAGACGATCCTCTTCGGCCGCGACGGCCAGTTCGTGACGATGCCGGCTGCCGGCGGCGAAGCGCGGCAACTCACGCGGCACGCCACTTCCCCGTCGTCTCCGACGTGGGCGCCCGACGGCAGCACGGTCTACTTCCTCGCGACGGACGCTGCCACGAGCGAAGAGCGCGAGCGTGATCGTCTGCGCGACGACCTCTATTCGTACGGCGAGGACTTTCGGCAGCGGCACCTGTGGAAGGTGACCGTCTCGACGAGCGGCGAGCAGGCGATCACCTCCGGGGACTTTTCGGTGTTGTCGTACCGTCTCTCGATGGACGGCCGCCATGTCGCGATGTCGCGCGGGCCGAGCCCGAACCAGAGCGACGGCGACCGCACCGAGGTCTGGACGATGGACGCGGACGGGAAGAACGCGCGCCAGCTGACGTCCAACTCGGTCGAGGACCTGGATCCGGAACTGTCGCCAGACAACAGCCAGGTCATTTTCATCTCCGCTGCCGGGCCGCGCTTCGAGTCCTACTACCAGCAGAACCTCTTCATCGTCCCCGCCGCTGGCGGGACAGCCACGCCGCTGTTTCCCGACTTTCCGTACGAATTCGATCGCGCGACATGGGCTCCGGACGGCCGTTCGATCCTTGCCGCCGTCAACATGGGGCTGCACATGGAGATCTTCCGCGTCCATCCGACGGCGCGGACGTACAAGCAGCTGACGGACGGTCAGCACTCCATTCCGTCGGCGCCGGCGCCGGCGTGGTCGCTCGAACCGCACGCGCAGAAGCTGATCTACCTCCTCGACGAGCCGAGCCGCTACGGCGAAGCGTGGACCTTGCCCATCACAGGCGGCACGCCGACGCGGGTCACGCACGTCTACGACGCGCTCGAAACGACGTTCGAGCTGCCGCGACAGGAACGCTTCGAATGGAAGGGCGCTGACGGCGTCAGCGTGGAAGGGCTCCTGATCTATCCCGCGGGTTATCAGCCCGGCCAGCGGTATCCGCTGATCGTGCAGATGCATGGCGGGCCAATGGAGTCCGACAAGTTCGGCGGCGGCGCCGGACTCCTGATGTATTACTTTCCCGTCCTGGCCGGCAAGGGCTACGCCGTTCTCCGGCCGAACTATCGCGGCAGCGCGGGCTACGGCAACGCGTTTCTGCGCGACGTCATCGGTCATTACTTCAACCACATGCAGACCGACATCCTCACCGGTGTCGATGCGCTCGTGGCGAAGGGGATTGCCGATCCCGATCGGCTGATCCTGATGGGATGGAGCGCGGGCGGTCACCTCGCGAACAAGCTGATCACGATGACCGATCGGTTCAAGGCTGCGTCAGCGGGCGCGAGCGCGGCGAATTTCGTGTCGCTTTACGCGCAGACGGACGTCCGTTACACGCGCACGCCCTGGTTTGGCGGCACGCCGTGGCAGAAGAACGCGCCGATCGATCTCTACTGGAGCCAGTCGCCGCTGAAGGATGTGGCGAACGTCAAGACGCCGACACTTTTCTTCGTCGGTGAAAACGATCCTCGCGTGCCGCTCCCGCAATCGATCGAGATGTGGCGTGCGTTGAAGTCGAACGGTGTGCCGACGAAGCTCTACGTCGCGCCGCGCGAAGGGCACGGGTGGGGCGAA
>Ga0126377_10003381_pt1 | contig 11290 bp, 8 predicted proteins | sample PanSoiMetPlot_22_FD_92647 | JGI IMG/M metagenome (GOLD analysis project Ga0126377, IMG submission 92647) | Tropical forest soil microbial communities from Panama - MetaG Plot_22 | ecosystem: Environmental > Terrestrial > Soil > Tropical forest > Bulk soil | place: Panama | collected 2016-02-17
CCGCAGCGGCAACCAGCAGCGCCGGCATTGCCGCGTACGTCACCGGGTCGAGCGCGCTGACGCCAAACAGCAACGACGACATCAGGCGCGTGAGTGCGGCAGCAGCGACCAGCCCTACAGCGGCTCCAACCCCGGCCAGCCGCAGGCCATGACGCACGAACGTCCCGAGTATTTCCACGGGTGGCCCGCCCAGCGCCGTGCGGATGCCGATCTCGCGCGTCCGCTGCGACACCACGTAGGCGATCACACCGTAGATGCCGACGATGCCGAGCACGAGCGCCATCCCTCCGCCAATCGCCAGCATCACCAGCGTGAACGACGTCCGCGCCATCGACTGGTCGTAGAGCGTCTTGAGCGTGGTGACGAGGAACACCGGCTGCCTGCCGTTCACCGACCAGATGACTTGCCGCGCCTCCGCTGACAAGCCTTCCGTTGCCGCGCGGTTGGAGCGGATCGCGAACATCCCCGAGGCAACGGCGAATCCGTTGTCGCCGGCCCAGATGTAGCGGTCCATCAGGGCGGGCCAGTACACGGATTCGGGCGGCTTCGCCTGCACGCCGTCGTCGTATACGTTTTCGACGACGCCCACGATTTCGCGCCAGGGATCGAGAGCGCCGCCTTCGCGAATCCGCTTGCCTAGCGCGGCTCGCGGATCGCCCCACCACTCCCGCGCAAGGTTCTCCGACACGATCGCGACGCGCCGTTTCTCGTACAGGTCTGTCCAGGCCAGGTCGCGTCCCGCAACGACGCGCGTGCCCATCGTCGTGAAGAATCCCGGAGCGATCCTGCGGATTCGCCGCGCGGCGGCAACCTGACCTTCGGGGATCCTCTTGTCCTCGGCATCCACCGGGTTGCCGAAGCCGGTGAGAAACGACTCCAGAGGCGCAGCACTGCCGAACGCCACCGATGCGACGCCGGGCAAGGTGGCGAGTTTATCCATGATCTCGTGCTGCATCCGCATCACACGCTGGGGCTCCTTTGCGATAGCGTCCGGAACCATCGAATGAAGTATCAGGATCTCCTCGGGGTGCGTGAATCCGGGCTGGACGCTGCGCAACTGCTGAAACGTGCGAATCATCAGGCCAGATCCGATCAGCAGCACGAGCGCGAGCGCCACCTGCACCACCACCAGCGTGTTGCGCGCACGGTGGCGCGCGCGGTCGTCGCTGAACGTACGGCCGACACGCTGCAGCGCGCTCGCGGCGCGGGGCCGTGCGTATCTCACGACCGGCAGGACGCCGAAGAGCGCGCCGGAGAGCAGCGACACGCCGGCCGCGAACGCCAGCACGAGCGGGTCGATGCCGATCTCGTTGAGCCGCGGCAGTGTGTCCGGACCGTTCGCGACCAGCATCCGCAACGCCGCGTACGCCAGGCCGAGACCGATTGCGCCGCCCACCACACTCAACGTCACACTCTCGACGAGCATCTCTCGAGCGATGCGCCCCCAACCGGCGCCGAGCGCGGCACGAACCGCGAGTTCCTGGCGGCGCGCTTCTGCGCGTACGAGCAACAGATTCGCTACGTTCGCGCAGGCGATCAGGAACACGAGTCCCAGCGTCCCCATCACGACCCAGAGCGCCGTGCCAACGTCTCCTACGACGTTCTGCTTCAGCGCCTGAAGCCTGGGCCCCAGGTGAGCGTTCTGAAAGATCGCACCGTCGAGTCCCGGGTTCGGGGCCCAGGCGTTCAGCCAGATACCGATCATGCGAGCCACATCGGCATTGGCCTGCGCCATGGTGACGCCGGGTTTGAGCCGCGCAATCCCCTGGAAGCCGAAGCCTCCCAGAAAAGTCTCGTTGCGGTTGAATCGCTGAGGAAGAATCAGCTCGGGATCGCGCTGAAAGCGGAACCCTTCCGGCATCACGCCGATCACCGAGTGCGGCGTCGAATTGATCGTCAGCGTGCGCCCGACGATCGACGTGTCGCCTGCGAAGCGACGCTGCCAGTAGCCGTAGGTGAGCATGACGGTTTCGGCCGAACCCGGCGTGTCGTCGGCGCGAGAAAACCAGCGGCCAAGGAGAGGCTTTACGCCCATCGCATCCAGTACGCCGTACGTGACGTTCAGCGCGCGCGGCATCTCGGGCTCGGCGACTCCGGTGAGGCTTGCGCCACCGAGGTTCCACACGCCGAACTGCTCGAACGTGCGATTCTCGTCTCGATAGGTGAAATACATCGAGGCCGAAACGGTGATGCCTGCGCCTGCGCCGAGGCCCCGTAACCCGGGCGCTGTGTGCGAGACGCTCACCAGTTCCTCCGCGTGCGGATACGCGAGCGGCCTGATCAGGATGCTGTCGATGACGCCGAAAATCGCGGTGTTGGCGCCGATGCTCAGCGCCAGCGTCAGGAGGACAGCCGCTGCAAACGACGGGTTCTTTCGCAGTCGCCGCATCGCGTGGCGCACGTCGTGCGCGAGCGTTTCCATGAGCGGGAGACCTCGTTGATCTCGATAGCTGTCCTTGATCGCCTGTACGCTGCCGAACTTCAGCAGCGCCTGCCGGCGCGCTTCGACGGCCGACAGGCCGGCTCGAACGTTCTCGGCGGTCTGCATCGCGATGTGGTCATCGATTTCCGCCTGCAGGAACTCTTCATCCCGCGCCGTTGTCGTCCATGACGTGAGCCGCCGGAACAGCCGTCTCAACGTCTTCATTTCAGGTCCTCTACTTTCACGGCAAAGAAGCGGTCGATGATCGCCGTCGTCTGTTCCCAGCTCCGGGCCTCTGCCTGCAACTGCTTGCGTCCCTGCCGCGTCAGCCGATAGAAGCGCGCCTTGCGGTTGTTCTCGGACGCGCCCCATTCCGACGCGATCGATCCCTCCTGTTCGAGCTTGAGCAGCACCGGATAGAGCGTCCCCTGATTGACCGTCAGCAGATCGCCGCTGATCTGCTCGATTCGTCGGGCAAGGCCGTACCCGTGCAGGGGACCGAGCACATCGAGCGTCTTGAGCACCATCAGCGCGAGCGTGCCCTGTCGAACGTCGGTGTCCTTCATATCTCTTTTGGGATTCCAACAGGAAGGATGACACGCTTCATGTGGGAAGGCAACAGGTCACGTGGGGGCCGCCTTCAGGCGGCCCAGGGAAGCCGAGCTGATGGCTGATACACTCGTGCCCATGACTCAGATGTCGACGGGTTACGTGATGGGGCACGACGACCGCGAGCGCCGTCGTCTCTTACTCCAGGCTTCCGTCCTCAATCCGTTTTCGGACGAGCTCTTGAAGCGCGCCGGTCTTTCGGCGGGTCTACGCGTGCTCGATATCGGCTGCGGCGTCGGAGAACTGTCGATGGTCGCCGCGCGTCTGGTCGGCCGCACCGGCCGGGTGACCGGTATCGATATCGACGATGGGGCGCTGGCGATCGCCGTGGTGCGGGCCCGCGAACTGGGACTCGATCGCATCATCGACTTCGCGCGTCGCGATATCTGCGCGTACCGGACAGACGTGTCGTACGACGCAGTGATCGGTCGTCACATCCTCATCCACACACCGGATCCGCGCCTCGTCATCGGCACGGCGCATTCGTTGTTGAATTCGGGCGGCGTGGCCGTCTTTCAGGAATACGACTTCAGCGTCGTGCATCGCTCGTTCCCCGAGGTGCCGATGTACGAGCGGCTGTTCGAAGTCTTCCGCGCGTTCTTCGGACAGGCGACGCACGGCAATATCGGGACTCAGCTGTTCCACCTGCTGATCGACGCGGGGTTTCCATCGCCGCAGGGTCGTGTGGAGTACCCGATGGACGGCGGCGACGACAGTCCGTTCTACGAGTGGGTGGCCGAATCGTTCCGGAGCATCCTGCCGCGCGCGGTGGCGCTCGGCCTCGTTCGAAGCGACGAGATCGACATCGATTCGCTGGCTGCGCGTGTGAAAGAGGAAGCGATCTCGCGGCGCGCCTGCCTTCTGGGTCCGGCGATGGTTGGCTGCTTCGCGCGCAAACGATGACCGTCACGGGGATACAATCGCCGACAAGGAGCCCAGAATGCGTTTCTCATCACTCACACCAATCGTCGCGTGCGTCTGCGTCCTGTTGGTGAATCAGCCGGCGAGCGCGCAGATGGACATCAGGGCTATCGTCGTGAAGCACCTCACGACCTCGCGCGATTTCACGCTGAAGGTGGCGGATCAGATGCCGGACGCCGACTACGGCTTCAAGCTCACACCCCCGCAAATGAGCTTCGGCGAGCAGATGGCGCACCTCGCCGATGATCAAGCGGGGCTGCTGGCGCCGTTCTCGACCGAGAAACCGAAGCCATCGAAGCCGGCGTCGATGAGCAAGAAAGACGTCATGGCGTTCGTGCGGCAGTCGTACGACCAATCGATCGCGCTCGTTTCGAAACTGACGCCGGAACAGATCAACAAAAGCTACCCGGTCGGAGGATCGATGACCGGGCTCGAGCTGCTGATGTTCGTGCTCGACCACTCGACGCATCACCGCGCGTCTGCGGAGATGTACCTGCGGGCGAAAGGCATCACGCCCGCCGAGTATGAGTTCTAGCGGGAAGCTCACACAACCCGTCAACTCCAACCTCCAACTCCCAAATCACCGAGGAGCGCGTCCACGGTCGATTTGGGAGTCGAGAATTGGAATTGTCCCGGGGGTCCTGCGTCTCGTGACTAGCCGCGGCCGGGTGCGGGTGCGCCCGGGCCGCCCCGCCCTCCACGCCCACGGCCGCCGCCACCAAACGACGGGTAAGGCTTGGGATTGACCATGAGCCGATCCAGGAAGAGATCGATCGACTGGGCCATTACCTCGATCGCGTCGAGTGCGGCGTTGTCGAAGGCGTGATCGGCACCCTGAATGAGCGTCAGCGCCGAGGGAACGCCGAGGCCATGGAGTTTCGTGAAGAAGTCGATGCTCGACTGCACCGGAACGGTGCCGTCGTTCGTGCCGTGAATGAAGATCGTCGGCGCGAAGCTCTTGGTGATGTAGGACGTGGGTGATGCCGCCGCGATGTTCTCCGGCGTCGCCTGTCCCTGTGGGAAGAGCCCCGTCGCGATCTGCGCACTGGCCAGCGGGTAGACGCCGATGCACGCGTTGACGTCCGAGCTGACGCCCGCGTTGCCACCTTCGCCCTCGAACTCCTTCTTTCCGTTCGTTCCAGCGGCCATGAGCGACAGCATGCCGCCGGCCGAGTAGCCGGCGACGACGATCCGATTGGGATCGACGCTCAGGCGTTCAGCGTTCGCGCGTGTCCAGCGGATCGCTGCCTTCGTATCGTGAATCTGAGCTGGCCAGGGGCTCTCCTGCTGGAGCCGGTAGTTCGCCGAGATGTTCGTGTATCCCCTCGCGCCGAGCGCTTTGGCGTCGTTGATGATGTAGCCGGCGTTCTTGTTGCCGACGAAGAAGCCGCCCCCGAAGAGGTGCACGATCGCCGTACGCTTCGACGTCACGCCCGCGGGCGGCCGATAGACATCGAGCGTGAGGTCCTTGCTTCCGCCTTTACCGAACACGACGTCCTTCTCGACGCGCAGGTTTCCCGTGTCGGGCGCCTGCCCCTGAGCCTGGAGTGCAAGCGCCGTGAGCGCCGGTCCCGCCGCGAGGGCGCCAGACACCTTGACGAATCCCCGTCTCGTAAGTCGCGACATGATCGTTTCCTCTCGTTTGATACCGGACAAGATGCCGTAATTTACCTCAACGCTCAGGATTTCTCGCACTGATAGAATCCGCCGATGAAATCCCGGGGTTTCGTCGTTCTATGCGTCGCGGCGATCGCGACAATCACCCTCGCCGCACAGTCGCCCACGCCCGCACCGTCTATGCGGGGCGACGGCCCGGCGCCGGCGCCGAAGCCGTTCGACATCACGCGTTCCGATCCGGCGCTCGATGCGATCGTGGCCGCGAACACCAAGGCGGAATTGATCGCCACTGGCTTCGGCCTCAACGAAGGCCCGGTGTGGGTGCGAGAAGGGCAGTCAGGCTACTTGCTCGTCAGCGGCCTGCTCGACAACGTCATCTACAAGATCGCCGCCGACAAGACCGTCTCGGTGTTCATGGAGAAGGCTGGCTACAGCGGCACCGATGTCAATCACACCGGCACGCAGACGCGCAGCGGCCGCTCGCACGTGCTGCTCATCGGCCCGAGCTGCACGAGTCTCGACTCGCAGGGTCGTCTGATCTGGTGCGCCGACAACGATCGCGCGGTAATGCGGCTCGAGAAGGACGGCACGCGGACGGTGCTCTCATCGGGTTCGAACGGCAAGCGCTTCAGCGGCCCGAACGACATCGCGGTCGCGAACGACGATGCGGTGTATCTCACTGACAACGATTTCGGCTTGCGCGATGGCGGCAGCAATCCCGACAAGCAGCTGCCGAACGGCATCTGGCGGATCAAGGACGGCCAGTCGACGATGGTGCTCGATGCCACTGTGCTCGGCGGCATCCCGAACGGCATCACGTTGTCACCCGACGGGAAGTATCTCTACGCCAACGCCGGTCAGCGGATGAATCGCTATGAGGTGAAGGCCGACGGTTCGCTCGGACCCGGCAGCCTGTTCACGCAGGGGGCGGGGATCGGCGACGGCATGAAGGTGGACACGCTCGGCAACGTCTACTCCACGAGCGGCGCCGGTCCGGGCATCGTCCGCATCACGTCACCAGCCGGGACGCTGCTCGGTTATCTCAATCTGCCGATCGTGGGCGGTGAACCGAAGCGGCAGATCTGCGCGACCAACGTCGCGTTCGGCGATCTCGATGCCAAGAGCCTCTACGTCACCGCGTGCGATCACGTCTATCGCATCCGTCTCAAAGTGGGGGGCGTGATGCCGGGTCCGAGGCGCTGAGCCTTCAGCTTCTTCTAGCTGCGCTGTCGCGGACGAGCTCGAGCGCTTCGGCGGCATCGCCCCAGCCGACGATACGCACGTCCTTGCCTTCGAGAGCGGTTGCCGCAAGCGTGAACGTCTCGAGTTCCTGACGAACGCGCGCCGGCAAAGCGTCGATGCTCGTAAGCGTGTGCTCACGGCGTGTCTCGACCGGGATCGACAGCACTCGATCGTTACGTACGCGTTGCGAACGATCGCCCTTCGTCTTGTTCTGTTCGACCTGCAGGACACCGATGGCGCGACAGGGGACGACCACGCCCGGGTATGACGGGACGTCCCACATGACGAGTGCGTCCAGCGGATCGCCATCGGGAGCGAGCGTCGACGGCACGAATCCCCAGTCGAACGGGAACGTCACGCCGAGGGGGAGTGGCCGCGATACCGACATCGCTTCCCAGCGCGGCTCGTATTTGAGCTTGAGGGTCGAGCCGCGCGGGGCTTCGACGACGACATGAAAGACGTCGTCGCTCAAGAAGGCGGGAATCGCGGAGAGGTTCATTGACGGCTATCGTGTCGTATTCCTCTCCTGTTCGCGCGCTCCGCGCAGAATCGCCGGCAGGCCGTAGTTCCCCTCGTGGCAGGCGTACTCGAACATGCGCTCGCCGGTCATCTTGAGCGGAATCATCAGCGTCCACGGACGCGACCACACCGTCGGGTCGTCGAAGGTGACGTAGTACTCGAGCGTGTTGTTTGCTACACGCCGGAACTTCTCGATGGTGTGCAGCTTCTCGCTGGCACCCACTCGAGTCGCGGCGGGCACGTAGTTGGTGGTGTCGACGACCAGTGTGTCGCCGTCCCACCTGGCGTGTGAATCACCGTGGTATTGCCTGATCACCGGCGAGATGTGCGCCGCCTTTTCGGTCGAGAAGATGCGCGCGTCGTGAATCATCTCGCTGCGCAGCGCCACGACGCCCGGCCCTTGCGTGATCTCGAAGTAGCTCTGATAGCCCGCGCGGATGTTCGGCGTGCCGTAGCTGACACACCGTGTGCCCAGCGATAAGTCCTGAGCGCGATCCGCGGGCCCTCTTCGTGGTTGAGCTGCGGCTTGCTCGCGTGCGCGTTCGGCGGCGCCAGGCGCGGGCGCCGGAATCCGGCCATCGGGCGGATCGATGATCAACGACGTGCGGTTGTCCCACACACGATCGGACAGCCACGTCTGATCGTAATTGCCGACCTGCGTATCGCTGGAGCTGAATTTCGTCCTGCCCTCGATCGCGGCGGTAAAAAGCTCGTCGGCGAAGAACGCGTCGCCGCCGTCCATCATCTTCTCCGCCCGCTTCTTCAGATCGGCGAGTTCGGCGTCGGTCATGGTCGCGCGCAGCCCGAACTGCTTCGGCCGCTCGAGCGGCGTCATACCGTTGTTGGCCCAGACGCCCTGGAAATCAGGATGGCCGTCTGGCATGCGCGGCACGGACGACGCTGCTGGTTTCGGCGACTGGCCGCCGATGACCGTGGCTGAAAGCACGATGCCCATCAGGATGCACGTCGCGGTTCGTCGGGGCATGGGCGATCTCCTCTGCACCGCACAGTGTGCCCGAAATCGCAGCCGCGTGCGCATGCCCTTTCTGAGGTAGCCGGGCCGTCTGAAGGCGCCGCTACGAGCCCGCAACCCACCCGAGACTTCGGGGCGTTACTCGTGGCGAAGAGCGACCAAAGGTTGAACGGACGCTGCCCTCAAAGCCGGTCCGAGCGAGGCGGCGAATCCCACCAGAAGCAGCACGGCAGAGGCTACCGCGAACACGTATGGATCGCTCGGTGACACTTCGTACAAGAGATCCCTCATCATCCGCGGCAGTCCCGCCCCGATGACGAGGCCGACGAGTGTGCCGATCAGAGCGACCGTCATGCCTTGGCGGATCACCATCGCGACAACCTCGCCGCGTGCGGCGCCGAGTGTCAGCCGGATCCCGATCTCCTGCGTGCGCCGGGATGTGGCATACGCCAGAGTGCCGTAGATGCCAACCGACGCGAGCAGCAGCGCCACCGCGGCGAACAGACCGACGGTGAACAGGTTGAAACGGTACGGCGCAATCGAATCCGCGAGAACCGCTTCCAGCGTTCTGACCTCCAAGACCGGCACCGCCGCGTCGACTCCGGCAGCAGTGCGACGGACTTGGCCCGCGGCCGTCGCGGCATCGATCGCCACGCTGGCGACAATCGAGTAGCCGAACGTCAGGTCGTGTGCGTAGTCGATATAGAACTCCGGCTCCGCCCCGGCATCGAGCCGTTGAAGTTTTCTGTCGGCCACCACTCCGACCACGGTGGCCCACGCTTCTTTTCCACCGGGATACCGAAAACGGGCGCCGATGGGATCCGAGTCGCCAAAGTGGCGGCGAACGAACGTCTCGTTGATGACCCACGCCGGCGAAGGCTCGGAATCGGTCAGCCACCGTCCCTTCACGAGGCGCATTCCCATCACCTGTGCAAGACCCGCGGAGGCGATGGTCCCGCGTGCGAATGCTGCCGTTGGATCGTTCGGCGTCGGTGGAAATGGATCGCCTTCACGGTTCAACCGCACGGTGAAGCCTGCGTTCGTTGTCATCGCAGCGGCGCTGACACCAGGCACGGCTGACACCCGTCGAAGAACCTCGGCGACGTGTGTGCGCCGCACGTCCACCTCACGGTAGGACGGCCCGAAGAACTGCACCTCCATCGTGACGATCCGATCCGGGTGAAAGCCATCGGGAAGCGCGTTGAGGCGCCACAGGCTCTTGATCAAGAGTCCCGCGCCGACCAGCAATACGATCGTCAGGGCGAACTCGAGCGCAACGAGAGTGGCTCTCGTACGGAGCCTGCTCCCAATCGGCAGCGTGCCGTACAGTGCCTGTTTCAACACGCCCCGCGCATCATCTTTCCACATCGACCACACTGGAACCAGGCCGAAGACGAGCGCCGCGACGATCGACGCTGCCGCGGCGAACGCGAGCGCGCGGCCGTCGATCGTCGTCTCCTGCAGCCGCGGGACCCCGTACGGCAGGATTCGGACGATGGTGGCCAGACTCCACCGCGCGACGACGAGACCGGCGATGGCTCCAGCCGCAGCAATGAGCGCGCTTTCGACGAAGAACTGACGCGCCAGCCTCCAGCGGCCTGCTCCGATCGACGCCCGGATCGCCACCTCGCTGCGCCTGGACGATGCGCGCGCGAGAAAGAGATGCGCGACGTTTGCACAGGCAATCAGAAACACGAAGACGGCGGCCGCGAGAAGCACGATGAGCGGACGTGTCGCATCGCCCACGATCCTTTCCCTCAGCGGCATCATCCTCAGCGCCGGAGGCAGAGGCATACCCACGTTGGTCGTTGTCGTGCGGCGTCGAATCGCCTCGAGGTCCGCCTGAGCCCGTTCGACGGACAGGCCTGCCTTCAGCTTCCCAATGACATTGACCAGCCGCGTGGTGATCATGCCGTTCGGCGCCTTCGTGGGCGGCGGCACGGTCAGCGTGCGATAGGCGTCGTTCACGTTTTCCGGAATGCCGCTCGACGCCAACGGTTTCGTCAGCTGCGGGCGAAAGCCTGGCGGCAGCACGCCGACAATCGTGACCTGGCGGCCGTTGAGAGTGACCGCACCTCCCACGACCATGGGATCGGCGTGAAATGCGCGTACGTAAAACGGGTACGCGAGAAGGACGGCATCTTCACGCTCGAGCGGCAGCCGACCCAACATCGGCCTGGCATTCGAGACAGCCCAGAAGTCGTCCGACACCGACGCGACGCGCGTCTGCACGACAGTGTCAGCCGTGTGGAGGGCCGAATCGCTGATGTCAAACGCGACCAGGCCGTCGAACGACGTCGCCTGTTCCTTCCACGCGAGAAAGTCGACGGCACCGACAAACTCCTGTTTATTGCCCCCCGTGATCCACAGCACGCGTTCGGGATCGGGATAGTCCAACGAACGGAGCAGGACCGCATCGATGACGCTGAAGACCGCGGTGTTGAGTCCAATGCCCGCGGCGAGCGTCACCATCACGGTCGCGGTGAACACCGGCGACCGCCGCATCTGCCGAAGACCGTACCGGATATCGGCGCCGAGATCGTTGACCCAGCTCACGCCGCGCACCTCGAAGGCCTGCTCCTTCCACCGCAGCGGATCGCCGAAGTCCTTGCGTGCGCGGCGCGTAGCCTCGTCGCGCGACATGCCCGCGGCCACCAGCGCATCGACGTGCGTGTCGAGATGCGCCCGCCACTCCGCTTCCATATCCGCTTCGAGCCGTCGTCGGCGAAGGAGCGCTGACAGAAAAGAGCGCAGACGTGGGAGCCGGGTCATACATCCTCCGGCGCTGCGGCGAGCACCAGGCCGATCGCTTCGGAAAACCGCTTCCAATAGGCCGCTTCGTCTTTGAGCCGGCGGCGGCCGGCGGCCGTCAAGCGGTAGAACTTCGCCCGTCGTTTGTTCTCGGACTCGCCCCAATCGGACGCGATCAAGCCCTGATGTTCGAGGCGATAGAGCGCGGGGTACAGAGATCCCTGCTGAATCTGTAG
>Ga0126377_10003382_pt1 | contig 11289 bp, 7 predicted proteins | sample PanSoiMetPlot_22_FD_92647 | JGI IMG/M metagenome (GOLD analysis project Ga0126377, IMG submission 92647) | Tropical forest soil microbial communities from Panama - MetaG Plot_22 | ecosystem: Environmental > Terrestrial > Soil > Tropical forest > Bulk soil | place: Panama | collected 2016-02-17
AACGCCTACTTCACTCTCCGCTTCTTCCTCGTCGAAACGGTGATCGGTCTGACTGAAATACGGTTCGTACTGTTTGACCGGCTTTCCTTTGTTGTTGAGAATCGTCTTACCGCTGGCGATCCAACGCAGCTTGCCTGTTGCGTCTTCAGGGTCGGGTTCGGCCTGCGCCTTCTTCACCAACACCGCGCCCAATCCATCGGAATATTCAACCGCCACCTGAATCTTTAACTCTTCACCGTCAAGTTGGTTCAGGTGTTTCTCTCGCAAGATTCCGCAAGCGCCTGCGGGACGATGGCCGTAAGTGATCTGACCGTTTTCCAACTTTTCGCCGAATTCATAGACGTAACGAGCAGTCGCATTTCCCAACCATTCATCGCGCGGAACAGTCACGTCATAGGCCTGGGTAAAAAACGCTTCGACTTCATCCGCAGTTAGTTCCGTGCGCAAGTTCGTCAGGTTGTCGCCGGACTCGGCGCGGTTCTTTCCCATGACGGCGGAAGCGATTGGCATTCCGAGGACGTCGAACACGACAGCGCTGTAGTTGTCGTTTGGATCCTTCATTTCGCGCGGGGCCAACATGCGAAAGTCAAAATCCTCGACCGTCATCGTGTTGCCCATCGAATCGCTGCTGGATTGAAGGAAGAGGTAGTAATCGGTGTCAAACTTAAGGGTTGTGACATTGCCGAACGGATCGGTGTAGCGCTCCGGCATATAGAAGTGTTGAGCGGCATTTGCATTGAACCCGGCAATGCCTGAGCGCATCCAATACTCACCTGTAGTATCGATGCCTGGCGCGGAGAAGAGCGTTGCCAGGTCGGCGCCGCTCAAGTAACCGCTGATACCGCGGTCATCGAGCTTCCCGCGAACGAATGCGCCGTCCGGGTCCGCCGAATCCAGCTTATCGCCGAAGACGTCTTCTATCAGTTCTTCGGTCAGCGCCAGCTTATAGTTCTCATACGGAATGCCGAGGCGGTTGATCGTTCGGGGCTGGATCGCGCCTGTCAACGCTTCGTCAAAATAGAGCGTGCGCGCATGTTCGACTCGGCGCATTTCTGGTTTCACGCCTGATGGGACCTGTTGATAAGGAATGGTTTCGACGTCAATGACAGCCGCCGGATCGATGCCCTCCGGCGGCGGGAACTCTTCGCTCAGACGCAGACAACGCAACTCATCGATCGAAAAATAGAGATCGTCGCGACGATCCGCAGTTGCGGCGTCGCCGGCGTCTTTAGTCTTGATTCCAGTCAGTTCGAAAGTCTTGACCTCCCACGGCAAACAGATCCGGTAGTCGTCATCTTCATTTATGGTGTTTGTGAAGACCGATTCGGTGTATGCGAGATGCAATTCGGTCTGGACGCCGGCGATCAGATCTTCGGCGCCTGCGGGAAGCGATGGGTCCGTGTGCCTGCCCAACCGTGGATAGACGACCGCCACCGACTGCAATACATTGCCGAATTCATCGGTCCTGAGATTGAGCGTATGGGCGATCCGCGGGTCGGGAGTCACGTCCTCGGCTGTCAAATCGAGTTCATAGTGGTAAGTGATCGCCTCGCTCTCGGTCGCCAGAAGCACGGCATGCCGGTTCGTATCCTTCGGCTGCAGGCGCTCAATGTGGCAATTGTGATATGCGGTGGAAAAGAGTTTGACCGGGCGCTCTTCACCCTCCTCCAACGCGTCCACGTCGAGTTCATAGACCTCCTGGCGCAGCTGCATTCCCTTGCATGCCCGGAGCGCTTCTCGCCACTCCTTTGTTGTGAGGTCCTGGGCGTTTAGATCAGGTTCCGGCAAATCATTTTCCTTGAACTCTCCGAGGACATTTGTTTCGCCAGGCCGGAGTTCCTCGAACCAGTTCGGGAAATATTCGTGCTTGAAATGCGAGAGGATTCGGTTCCTGTCGAGAAATGCTCCCGTGTGGAACCAGGTAATGGTCTTGACCGGCGGTTGGAAAAGCGTCTGGTCGTCCGTGATGTGGGGACTTGCAGTGGCGCCTTCGGTAAACGTTCCAAACTTCTCAGTATCTACTTGTTCGACGCGGCCGAAACCGCGGAATTCGCGCTCGATACCATCGAAATATCCATGGTGGTAGCTATATGTTGTCGCGAAGCGAGCGTTCCGCCATTTGTCGAATACCGTCACCATCTCGACACAATAGACCGGGAACGGCAGCCGCGTGATCCATGGCTTCCCGTCGAGTTTGTCTCGCAGGTAGAACCTGGTTGACGGCGCGTACCGCACTTCGGTTTCGGCGCCAAGGTTGTTCCTGGTCTTGACGAGCAAATGCGGCTTTTGTCCGCCCATCAGATCAACGTAGCGCATTTGCCGCCGCGCATCTTCGGGCAGAGGCGATGACCAGACCAGGCATGCCGTTCCATTGCCCAGCAGATCGACAACGTTTACCGACGAAAGATTGTCTGTTTGTGGGAAGATTTCGAGCCTTTGCGCATCGCTCCAACTATTGCCCGACTGATTGAAGTAGAGGCGAACCCCGTCGCCGTGTAGATAGATGATATCGGTTACGCCCGAACCATCGATGTCCGCCAGCCGGATGCGCCGCTGATCGAACAGATCAGGCGCGTCGAACCAGGGCGAGTTGTCCATCGTCACCTTAGCGCCGAAGCGCCCATAGCCCAGATTGGGCCAATAACAGACGGCGCCGTTGCGGATTCGCACGATGTCGGTCAGGCCGTCCCCTGAAAGATCAGCGAGATAGATCGATTGCGTGGCGTCCGCGAAGACGACGGCCGGCCCTTTCTCTTCGTCCCACGGTTTCGAGGCTCGCTCGGCCGGACCGAATCCCTCCTCGCCAAGCGAGGGATGCCAGGTGAACGCTTCATCCTCCGTGATGAGTACGTCTCCATGACCGTCGCCGTCGAGATCAATGAATTTCAGGTTGGGATCGCGCGGGCTGCGATTCAGCCGTGCGCTGAAGGCGCGGAACATGTTCCAGCCCGCGCCCTCGTCGTGTTCGTAGAAACCCGGGGTCGGCGCGTCGAACAGGACGAGATCGGGTTGCCCGTCGCCAGCCAGATCCATGAACTGGGCCTGCCCGACTGCGCCTCCTGACATTGACGCATTCGGTTTCTCGCCCACAAGCTCGACCGGCGCGAATTTCGCTTGCGCGCGCTCAATCCCGTTCACTTTCATAAGATTGGTGGGACCGAGGTTCCGCTTATAGAACCAGCTCTCAGCCTGTTCTGTGAGGATGCCGGAAAGCCCTTCTCCATCGAGGTCTATCCATTGATAGTTCCCCTCGTCGATCCCATAGGGCAGGTTCTCCAAACTTTCAAGATCCAATTCGTGGACGGTCTCATCGATGTCTGCGGCCGTGTATTCGAATTCCAACGGCGGCAATGATCGCCGGAAATAGGCGTCGGCCTGCCTTTTGTAACCGGATTGCGCGACCGAGTTCAGGAACGAAAAAATCGGATTGCGGGGATCGGCCGGATTCTGTTCGTAGGAATAGTTGAAGTCAGTGGACCGAACGAGACAATTTGCGCCGATCTCCGTTTCAGATGGAAAGTGATGAAACATGAGTATGCGCCGACACAGGCGATACATACGCGCTTCGAAGCCGGCTCGGTATGAAGAGAATGGGTCATTCCGAACGGCCCACTTCTTCGACGGTTTTACAGTCGCGTCTACAATCTCGTGACCATCTATATTCCTTGGCTGCGGCGTGTAATGGCCTTCGTCGTAATCGAAGACCACTTCAAACATCCAATGGTCCGTATAGTCGTCCCCGTCTGTATCCGGAGGCGCGGGCCACACTTCATCAGCGAGGAGCTTCGGTAAATAAGGGGCGCGGTTGCCGTAGAGAATGCGCTTGAGATACCGATTAGCGGCCCTCAACAGATCCGTCTTCACTCCCCGGTTGCGTTCGTGAGCCAGGCTGAGGTCGACATTCTCTCCGTCCTCGGATTGATACCGGTATGAGATGACGTTTCCTTTGTCATCATGGCTCTCACAGATCAGCCAGCTGAAGATGCGCGCCGGGTCTTGTGGATCGAAGATGCGGCTTTCCTGCGTTCTGCCGTACCAGGTCGTGACATTGTCCCTTGAGATTGAGCGCCAGAAGTTGTCCTGCGGGTCGTCCTCGTTGGTCCAGCGTTCGATTCTCGCGAACAGTCCTTCAATCCGTGGGCGATAGCGCTTGACATTGTACGTCTTGGAGTCAACCGTCCTTGGCGGGACGGGATCTTGTTCCCAGCTCTCGTTTCGTTTCACAAGAACGGGAACGAGGTCCTCGGCGCCGGAAAGAATAAAAACATCCGACTCTTCGTGATCATCATACCGCGGCAGCCCCTTATCGGTTTTCCGTGTTATTGCGGACAGCGTGAGATTCCAGCCAAAGCCGAAGGGCCCGTTGCCGCCGCCGGAGTCATAGGAAAGGGCAAGTTGAGGGCCAAAGCCGGAACGTCCCGTCGAGACTGCGATCGGAACGCTCATCGATCCCGTCCCCGTAACCGGGTTTGCGGCGAACTTCTCGCCCATGCCGCGAATGGCGCCCCCACCTTTGGGTAGTGAGATGACAGGAGGAGTAATCAGGCCTTTATCTTGATCGTTCTGATTTTGCCCTGGCATTTGATCTTTGGCTGAGCCTTCATTTCCCGGATTCAATGTTCGCACACTCATAAAGATCGGTTTTCAAATGGGTGTACGGGATCAGCAGCCCGTGGCGCCTACCGCCACGTTCCATCAGGACCCAATCATGAACGCGAAATTTCAGACTGAAGGGGGCCACACGTTTTCCATTTTCTATAAAATTGTTTTGCAATAGAATTGGGACTCCTCAAATTCAGTCGGATGGGTCGATCTCGGGGATTAGAGGTATGACTCGCAGCGCGCATCGGGAGGGCCAGTGACCAAGACGCCGCAGACAGAGGTGAGCCGGTTGCTCATTAAGTGGGGCAGTGGTGATCAGGAGGTTCTTGATAAACTGATGCCGCTGATCTATGGCGAATTGCGCAGGCTGGCTCGATGCTATCTCCGCCGAGAGCGACCCGATCATACGCTTCAGACTACCGATCTGGTCCACGAGGCCTACCTGAAACTGATCGACCAGGAACATCAACATTGGCAGAATCGCGCGCATTTTTTCGCCATCTCAGCCCAATTGATGCGCCGCATCTTGGTAGATTACGCTCGCGCGCACCGGGCGGCGAAGCGAGGAGGCGCTCATCTCAAACTAACTCTGGATGAGGTTGATGAGGCGGCGGATTTATGCAGCCGGAATAACGCCGATTTAATCGGGCTGGATGAGGCGCTCAACGAACTCTCGGCGCTGGACCCGCAGCAAAGCCGTGTGGTCGAGTTGCGGATCTTCGGAGGGTTGACCGTCGAAGAGACGGCGCAGGTCCTGAACATCTCGCCTCGTACAGTCAAACGGGAGTGGAGTATGGCCAGAGCATGGCTACGTCGGCAAATCACTTACTAGCGATCTCAGCATCCACAGGTTCTTATGATGACTCCCCCTCGCTACCAACAGATCAAAGAGATCTTTCAATCGGTCATCGAACTTCCGCACTCTGCGCAAGCGGCCCATCTTGACCACCACTGTTCGGACGATCTGGACCTCAGAAGAGAGGTCGAATCGCTTATCGCCACTCACGTACAGACCGGAGATTCCATTGAATCACTGGCTGCGGAGGTTGCGGTTAAAATGCTGACCGGGGACCAATCCGCCTCTCTCACCGGCCGGCAGATAGGGCCGTATCAGGTCATCGACCAGATCGGCCAGGGAGGTATGGGCGAAGTCTATCTGGCGCAGGACGGCAGGCTGGGTCGCCAAATCGCCCTCAAGTTACTGCCCCCGCAATTCGCAGGTGATGAGCGCCGGGTGTTACGTTTCGAACAGGAGGCCAGAGCGGTATCGGCGCTCAACCATCCCAATATCATCACCATCTTTGACGCCGGCCATGTTGAGGACATCTATTTTATCGCCACGGAGTACGTCGACGGGCGCACGCTACGCTCGGAATTGGACGAGCGCGACAGGCTGCCTGTCAAGGAGGCCATCAAAATCGCGCTGCAGATCGCCGATGCTCTCACAAGCGCGCACAGGGCCGGCATCGTGCACCGCGACATCAAACCGGAGAATGTCATGCTTCGGCGCGATGGCTATATCAAGGTGCTCGATTTTGGTCTGGCGAAATTGGCCGAAGCGGGAGCGGGGGAGCGGGAGAGCGGGGGAGCGGGAGAGCGAGAAAGCGGGCGCGGCGAGGACAAGGAGAATTTAAAACCCCCGCTCTCCCGCTCCCCTGCTCCCCCGCTCTCTCCCCCACTCCAAACTGATCCGGGGATGGTATTTGGCACAATCAAATATATGGCGCCGGAACAGGCCCGAGGCCAGGCGGTGGATGCCCGGACTGACGTTTTCAGCCTCGGGATTGTGCTCTTCGAAATGCTCACAGGACGGTTACCTTTCGCGGCCGCAACTGGCGAACACATCCAGACGTCGCCCAACGCCAGGCCGTCTTCGATCATGCAGTTGGCGCCGGAACTCCCCGCCGAATTGCAGCGAGTAATACAGCAGGCGTTGGCCGAAGAACGGCATTTGCGCCATCAGACGATCGATGAGTTCGCAAATCAACTCAGGCGAATAGCCGAAGATCTGCTATTCAGAGACCGCCTTGGCGTCCTCGACGAGCCGCCAACTGCGGTCGCGAAAGCTTCCCGGCGGAGCGCCATAATTCCAATACGAATGTCGCGTCGCCGTTTCATAGCAATCTGTCTGGTAACAATGATGACGCTGCTCGGGAGCCTCTTTATCTGGCGGCTGACGAAGACGCGGCTCCCGCCTGCCGCGCCCGCCTCCGAATTCAGCCCGGTAAGACTGACGCATGATCTCGCTTCGGACACGGCTCCTACCTGGTCGCCGGACGGAAAGCGGATTGCATTCACCAGCAATCGCGAAGGGCAACCGGCTATCTTCGTGATGAATGAGGATGGCGGCGGAGTGCGACGCATCCACAATGGTCTGCCGGTGAGCGATGGGGCAATCTGGCAGCCTGACGGCAGAATCAGGTTTGGCGATGGCAGGTATAGTTACACCATGAAGCCGGATGGAAGCGATCTCGTGCGACTGAACTCTTCCGGGGCGCTCTCGCCTGACGGCCGTCGGATACTCAGCCAGAAAGAACTGGTCCCAGGCGATGGGAACAGCTCCGAACTGTTCGTCGCCAATGCTGACGGACGTAACCCGCGCCGTCTGACCCACAATACAATATATGAAGCTGATCCAGGATGGTCTCCCGATGGCAAGAAGATCGCCTTCACATGTTTTCCGGATGGCGGCTGGCCCAAAGGCTCGATCTGTATAGTTAACGATGACGGAAGTGGTCTGACACGTTTGACAAATGAACCACTTAAAGCCGCACACCCGCTCTGGTCCCCGGATGGAACCAGAATAGCCTTTGCTGTTACAGAGGACCAGAAGGGCATCTACGTCATGAATGCTGATGGCCGCAACCAATTGAAACTCACAGACGTTGCGACCGATCTAGTTGGATTTGCGTGGTCGCCCGATGGAAAGAAGGTCGCTTACGCGACGGATTACGAAGGCAACTTCGAAATTTATGTGATCGATACAGATCCCAGTCACCAGACCAATCTTACCCATCATCTGGCGGAAGATACCTCGCCGCAATGGTCGCCGGACGGAAAGAAGATCGCTTTTATCAGTAATCGCGATGGCAAATCAGCCCTCTACATGATGAATCCCGACGGCGGCGGGCAACGGAAAATCCTCGATGACATAATTGACCAGGAGATCAGCTGGTCGCCGGATGGGCGACGCTTCATATTCGTCAGAAAAGATACAGACAATAATTATGATCTTTATCTGGCGAATGCGGATGGCGGCAATATCGTCCGCTTAACAAGCGACGCCTCGAAAAAATATTGCCCTCGATGGTCGCCTGATGGAAGAGTCGCCGTCTTTAGCCAGGACCGGGATGGGTGTTATCAGTTATATGCTATCGACCTTGAGAGTAGAGCCACAGTGCGACTTTCCGATTCACAGGAGCACGAGTGGCAGAATTCATTCTCCCCTGATGGAAAGCGAATCGTCTTCAGCCGCAGCCGCGCCCGAGGCGTGCTACGGGATATCTGGGTCATGGATGCTAACGGAGGCGATCCTCGACTCGTGGCTGCGGCGCCCGGCGCCGATGAGTTCACCAGTCCCTGTTTTTCGCCGGACAGCCGCCGGATCGCTTTTCAGAGATTTGATATAAGCCTGAGGGTGTGGGACATCTGGATCATGAACTCGGACGGCGGCGCTCAAACGAGACTGACCTTCGCCGGCGGCCGCTCTCCAAACTGGTCTCCCGATGGGAAACGAATTGCGTTCACAAGTAAACGCCGGACGGGTAACGCGGAGATTTATGTGATGGACGTCTCGCCAAACGCCGGGCTGCAATGAAAGAGAAATTGGATTATTCTCGCGCCTTCTTATGAGCGCAGGACGGCGTGTTAATACAACTATCATCGAGCATTAACCGGGTCACAGGAACCTTATTTATAATATGCGATTCGATGATCTCCGCGACGTCATCCGCCTTCACCCCTCCATACCAGACTCCTTCGGGATAGACGACTACTGTTGGACCATGTTCACATTGGTCAAGGCATCCCGCTCGATTAGCTCTTACAATTTCTTTCAACCCACGGAGAGACAGCTCTTTTTTGAAGGCCAATTGCAGGCCTCCCAGCCCCTCCGGGTCACAGCATCCACGCGGATTGTCGGCTGGACGCTGATTGACGCAGATGAATATATGATGTTCAAATTTTGACATAACAATTTATCTTCAAAGTCTGCCTCACTTTTTTGCTATGCGTCAAGCGCCTTACCTTACCAGCCGTTGCGATTTGAGTTCGGGCATTGACGTTTTCGTGCACGCGACCTGGCTTTCTCAAGATTCATTCGCGATCAGGAAACCACACGAAGCCGATAAATCAATCACTTAAACCGCAGCGCGGCGAGTGGCCCGCAAGATGCAATGCTATCAATCGAACCCCTGGGACGCAGTTGCTATGGTGGCATTGTGGGACTCAGGCTAAGGAGAACGAGGAGAAAAAAAATGACGATCAAATCTATCAAAAAAATCGGACTTTCATTCGCTTTTGCCGCTGCGTCCTTAATTGCCGCCGGCGCCGCCAACACATCAAGCGCTTTCGCCCAGGTTCCGCAACGGTTCGACCACGACCGAGACGGTCGTGTAGACACTCGCTGGGAGCGACTCGAAGAGCGGAAGGGCTTCAATGACGGGCTGGTCAAGGGGAAGGTTGACGCGCTCTCGCACCACAAGTTCAATCCGGTCATTCTTCAACGCCGCTTTGTCAGCAATGACTATCGTGAGGGGTTCCGTAATGGCTACGCGCAGGCGTATTACCAGTTCGCAAAGAACCGCGGCCATTATTTCGGTCGCGGCTACTAAACCAGACAAGACTCAGGTCCCATTCAAGAAGGCCCGCCGATATCTCGGCGGGCCTTCTTGTTTCATCCGCTCTCAATCCTTGTCGACGTCCAGCTCTACTGATATGTTCACCCCCTCTTCGCCGGTGAACAGGCCAGCGCCTGTCTGTGAGTGACAATCAATGGGTCCCCGGGTGGACCCATTGATGCCAACCTGGCCGACACCCCGCAAGCGTGAAAGCTCCCTGATCCCCAACGGGGGCTTCCCACTGCCTAGCCGACACCCGCACAGCACTGAGCTGCGGGCACGACCTGAACGACGAAGGTCCATTCGCTTAGCCAACACCCGCGCAGATGCTCCACTGCGTTTGATAAGTGTATGGCTAAAACGTAGCGGCTAGTCTCGACGCATCGAGCCGACGAGATACAGAATTGACAAAGTCAGGTATGGCATCACCTACCCTACCTGGCTTTGCTGTTAGTGCGGCTTGCAGCCAGAGTAATTTGATTGTGCAATTACGGCGCCGAATTGTCTTTGTCTTGGAGACAGACATGCTCCAGCATTTTCGTAAATTTTAGGATTGCGGTTAAATCTCTTGGACTCTGTGAGGCACAAGGAAATGCCCAGTGTGGCGATGCTATTGGGTATTTCTCTTCGAGGTGGAGCATGTCCCGAAATACCCCACAGTTCTTGCGCCAGCCGCGTCCCGAAATGCCCCACAGATTATTCCGCGATTCGCAAGTGGGTACGCGCCGGTTGGGAGCGCGCAGTCTCGGTCAAACGACCCATTGGTTCTTAATACGCCTCCAGCCGAGACTGCGCGCTCCCAAGCTGTGCGTACCCAGGTTGACGCCAATCAGCGAATTGATTCCAAGAGGTTTTATTTGGACCGTCTTCAAAAAACTTATCGTGGAGTATGGACAACAAACGATTCCTGGAAGAAACCGGCGCAGATAAAAAATAGGTTTCAGGCTTCGAAATACCAGTGTGACAGCGTGAAAGCATGGTATTGTGATTAAGAATCACTTCAAGATAGAACAATGTCAGATCACTTTGTCTTTTTGATGGGCAAGTACGAGGCCCGGATCCCGAAAGATCGGCTCTATGCGCCAAATCACATGTGGTTTCGAGCCGAGGGGGACGCATACAGAGTCGGTTTCACCGCTTTCGCCGTTCGGCTATTACAGGACGTTTATTTCCTGGATTGGACCGTGGAGCCGGGTGACGTGGTTGCGGCGAAGCAGGAGATCGGAGAAGTTGAAAGTTCGAAAGCGGTTTCGACGCTTCATGCGCCATACGACGGGACGCTGCTCCGATTCAATCGTGAGTTGATGAAAGATCCGACGGCGATCAATGTCGACAACTACGGCGCAGGGTGGCTCTTCGATTTCGATCCGAAGGACGCCCTCTTGCTGACCGCCGAGGACTACATCCGACGCCTCGAAGGAACGTGGGATGAGACGCAGCGCCAGATCAAGGGGCAAATGAATGACTGAGACAAAAATGTCTCGATCACACTCTTTGACGAAACAAGAACCTGGATTCTTCAACGGTAGGATCATAGTATTTTGCCATGACAACAAAACGCATCACCGTCGTCCTCTCACAGACGCGAAGCAAGAACCCCGGCAAACGGCGTCTCGAAGAAGAGATCGCCACCGCGTTGCTGCTCGAACCGGGGATTGAATTCGCCGTTACGCCGAACGTCTACGACCTTTCTCCCGGCGACACTGGCTTGCTTTACCTCAGCTCTGTGAAGGGCCATCTGATACTTCTCTCGTGGCAATATCCGAGGGCGGCGCACTGGCTGCTGGATCGGAATGGAATCAGCGGGAAACAGGGCGTCACCCTGCTGAAAAGCCTGGGCGAAGAGGAC
>Ga0126377_10003383_pt1 | contig 11288 bp, 7 predicted proteins | sample PanSoiMetPlot_22_FD_92647 | JGI IMG/M metagenome (GOLD analysis project Ga0126377, IMG submission 92647) | Tropical forest soil microbial communities from Panama - MetaG Plot_22 | ecosystem: Environmental > Terrestrial > Soil > Tropical forest > Bulk soil | place: Panama | collected 2016-02-17
CCGCCGGCGGCGAACATGCTTTTAGAGCTCTGAGCTCAGATCTGCGGACTGCACGCGACTCTCGTGATGCCGATATGGAGGAAGCAACGATGAACGCATCAAGGTACATCTGGCGCAGTCTGCTGGCAGCGCTGGCCTCCATCATGGTTGCGGGTAGTCTGCCTGCTTCGGCGCAACAGCAAAAGCCCAATATCCTGGTCATTATGGGCGACGACATCGGCTACTGGAACATCAGTGCCTACAACCGCGGCCAGATGGGCTATCGCGCACCCCCAACATTGACCGCATCGCCAACTGGCTCATCACCGGCCCGGTTGGAGTAGCCAGCCATGACTGCGGCAAATGTTAATGAGTTCAGAAGCGATGTCAGATCGGCCATCCGACGCCATTGGGTGCTTTTCCTGATCCCGGGACTCGTGATGGCGGTCCTGGGTCTCCTCGCCGCGGCCTCGCCATTCATTTCCACATTGGTGGTGGAAACGTTTGCGGGTTGGCTGTTCCTGACCGGCGGGTTCGTCGGGCTCGCAGCTTTATTCACGACGAGGAGCATGCCGGGCTTCGCGTGGACATTGCTCAGCGCGGTGCTGGCGATCCTGATCGGCGCATTTCTGGTGTGGCGACCATTTGCCGGCGTCGTCACATTGACGCTGGCTCTGGCCGCCTTCTTTGCGGCGCAGGGCATCACGCAGATATTGACGTCGCTCCGTCATCGCCGGCTATTCGCACAATCATGGCTGTGGATGGCGGTCAGCGGCGTCGCCAATCTGATCCTTGCCGGACTCATCATCGCGGGTTGGCCGGGGAGCGTCGCCTGGGCGCTCGGCCTTGTCATCGGCATTAATCTCTTCATGTCCGGCTTGGCGTTAGTGATGACCGCGGTTGCATGCCGAAGCGTCAACGACGCGCCCGAGAGCGCAGCGCCGGTGCGCCGCACGACTTGACGGCGGCGGCATGGCCGCAATGGCGGCTGACGTCTTGGAGGGCCGTGATGGAAGCGTTGCCGGGATTTCACCTCGGCATCTGGGACTACGCTGATTTCCCTGTCCGCTCCTCTGGGCACGGCAACGACCGAATTGGACGCGGCTTACAAAGCCGGGCTGCTGTGTCCCAGCCTGCCCCGAGGCGTCATCGCCGAACGCGGCCGCCGGAGACTGGTCGAGCTATAACAAAACACTCCCTTCCGAGCGTTAAGACGTCGATCAGTCTGCTGCTTTTGAGTCCGGGCTAAGTGGTTGGTACAGCTGGTAGGAGTTGAACCTACGACCTCCTGAGCCACAGTCAGGCGCTCTAACCAACTGAGCTACAGCTGCACGAGCACAGCCTGCAACGGATTCCGTTCGGAGGAACTGAAACCGCGTCAAGTCATGACCCCACGCGTTTTCTACGGCCAAATGGAGGCCACTTCGCCGGAAACGTTATGTCGAACCTAGGAGCAACGACGTTTTTTGGCAAGCCTGAGGGCCAAGGCACGTTCGGCACACAAACCAAACAAAGCCCGGGCACGCGGGCCCGGGCTCGTTCGTTGATGCGCTGCGGCGAAACGGATCGCCTTACGCGACCAGTTTGAAGGCCTTGTTCACGCCTTCCTTCATCGGCTCCGTCGTCTCGGTCGCGACCTTCTGGGCAAGGGCGGCGAGTTCCTTGGTCTGCTCGGAGACGGTCTCGAACTGCTTGCGCGCATGGGTGGTCGACAATTCCACCGCCTCGGAAAACGACTTCGCGCTCAATAGTTCGGTGACGAAATCGAACGTCGCATTGGCGTTGGTGCGCGCGGCCTCGATCACCTTGAGGCCGTAGTCGGAGGCGCCCTTGCTCGCGGTCGCGTAGGTATCCTCGAGCACGTCGGTCGCTTCCTCGGCTGCGGCCTTCATCTTCTCGTAGTTTTCCTTGGCCTGCGACACGCTCTTTTCGGCGATGTCGCGGAATGCGGCGGGGACTTCCATTTTCGGCAGCTCGAACTTCGGAAGTTCGAACTTCGGCATCTCGAATTTCGGGATTTCGAACTTCGGCACATCAAACGCGGACGCCGCTGTCGACTTAGCGGGCTTCGTCTTGGGGGTCACATTAGCCTCAGGCATGACAATCATCCTTGCGGGCGGGTTCCATTCGCCTGTCCGAACCTTCCGCCCTTCCCGTCGGTCCGGTACTCGTTGCTTCGTGGTTCGCAGCCTCTGACCCTTGTGCGCCGACTTTCGGCCTGCGGGCCGCTGCAACCGTCCTTAAAATCTATATAGCATTGCTGATGATGCATTGCAACAGAAATTATTGCGCTGCACAATAGACGTGCTTCGGACCGCTCGGAATCGGCGACCGGCCAAGCGCATTTCGTATAGAGCGTTGTTATGACAATACTTTTAGGACTTGACGAAAACAAACTTTAAGGCTGGGAAAGCTTCTCACACAACACCGCCGCCACGCCGTCTGCTGCTTTGCAGCGCACGCTGAGCTCTATCGGCGAGAAACGTGAGGCAACGAACGGGCGAATTGATGGCGGCGCATGATCGACGCCAATCGGCCTCGCCGACGCGAAGGCCGCGTCGCCGGCGCCCCCCGGCCTGCGCAAACTGCTGGGGATTAACGTTTATCTGGCCCCAACGGGCGTCAATTAGGCGCTGTCGTGGGCGACGCGAGTCGTGCAGATTAAGACTTCGTTGACGATGCGGCGAAAATTGGCGGCCTGGTCGAAGCCTGAAATCTGCGGATGATCGATCTGACCTCTCCCCTGGCGTTCCTCGACCCGCGGCTTGCCCCTCATGCCATGAGTGCCGAGCCGGCGTGGCTTTGGAGCGCCGACGCAACGCGGATTCTGTGGGCCAATGCCACTGGCGCAGCGATGTTCGACGCGCCCACACGGAGCCAACTGCGTGATCGCCGTTTCGAGCCCCACGAGGAGGCCGCGCAGGAGATCGCGCGACTGGCCGCAACGCTCTCGCCTTCGGGCAAGCCGCGGCTCGAGCGCCTGCGCGGTTTCACCACGGGCGTAACGCGCCTTTTGCTGTGCGCTTGCGCACACGCGGCGCTGGCCGATGGCACGGGCGGCATCCTGGTGGCAGCGCGGGAAGCTGCCGGCCCCGCCTTGACGTTCGCCGAGCGTATCCGTCGTCTGTGCGAGGATGTCGACCAGGCGTTCGCGATCTTCGCTACCGACGGGACGCTGCTTCACGCGACCGGCGATGGCCGCCAACGGCTTTCCGGCCATGCGACGGTCGGGGGCTTTGCCGAAACATTAGCGCGCGAGGCATTCGAGGGCGGCCACGCCAGTGGCCATACGGCGCTGGGCGAAATCTTCATCACACGCATCGGCAGCGGCGCCGCGACGGCGCTCGCCGTGACGTTCGACGTGAGGCACAGCGTCGCATCCGCGCTCGAACCGGATCGGCACGCTGCGCCGACGGCAATGGCAGCGACCACCGGACAGCATCCGCCCGCCCCGTCGCGCGATGACGAAACGCCGGCGGCGGAGCTGCGCCATCCTTTGCGTTTCGTCTGGCAGATGGATGCCGACGACCGCTTCACGCACGGCTCGGAGGAGTTCAACGCGATTGTCGGACCGCAAACTGCGCGCGCGTTCGGTCGCCCTTGGTCCGACATCGTCGCCGAACTCGATCTCGATCCGACGGGAGACATCGCGCGCGCCCTCGCGAGCCACGACACGTGGAGCGGCATCACCGTGTTCTGGCCGGTCGACGGCAGTTCCGAACGGTTGATGGTAGAGCTGTCGGGTCTGCCGGTCTATGACCGCAGCCGCATCTTTCTCGGCTATCGCGGCTTCGGCGTGTGTCGCGAGGTCGAACGCATTGCCGCTTTGGCGGCTGCGCGCCGCGAGACAAGCGTGCCGGTGCCGTTCGCCGTAGCGGACCCCGTGTACGAGACGGCGCTCGCGTCGTCCGATCGGGCAGCCGCGCCGAGCGACCCGCTCCTGCCTTCGACCGTCATGCCGGCCGCGAATGTCGTGCCGTTCCGGGTACCGGCCACGCCAGGGGAAGCGAAACCGCCGGGCTTGAGCCCGGTGGAGCGGACGGCCTTCCGCGAGCTGGCGCGCGAGTTGACCGCCCGCCTGAAGGCACCCACCGACGACGAAAAGACATTGACTGTGGTGCGTGACGGTAGCGAGGCGCTGGCTGCGGCAGTGCAGCCGCTGGCGGCCGGGGCGGAGCCGGCCGCCGAGATGGCGCTCGCCGCCGCTGCCACCGAACTGCCGCAACCGCAGGAGACCACGCCGCAGGAGCAGCCGTTGGACGAGCGGCCGCTGCTCGACCGCCTGCCGCTCGGCATCCTGGTCTATCGGCTTGACCGGCTGGTCTATGCCAATCGCGCCTTTCTCGACTGGGCCGGCTATCGAAGCCTTGGCGAACTGGAAAATGCCGGCGGCCTCGACAGCCTGTTGGTCGAGCCCGACGCCGGTGTGCCCGACGCAGCAGAAGCCTCGCGTACGCTTGCGCTGAGCACGCCGCGCAGTGCACAGCTCCCGGCGGAAGGGCGCCTCGTGTCGATCCCGTGGCAGGGCGACACGGCACTCGCACTCATGCTTAGCCTCGCCGACCCGCCCGCCAAGGATCGTCGGCCAGCGCCCGGTCCGGCGAACGAGCGCGTGCAGGCGGATCATCACGAGCTCAACACCATCATCGATCTCGCCAGCGACGGCGTCATCATGGTCGACACGGAACGCCGCGTAATCTCGGCCAATCGCAGTGCAGCGGCCTTGTTCGGCTGCGACGCGAACGACCTCGCCGGCCGGCCGTTTGCCGACCTGTTCGCCGCCGAAAGCCGGCGCATGGTATTGGAATCGATCGAGGGCCTCTTGAGCGAGGGCGTCACCCCGCTGCGCAACTACGGCCGCGAGGTGGTCGGACACACACGTCATGGATCGCTCGTGTCGCTCCACATGGGCATAGGCATGATTGGCGGCAGCTGCAACAACAGCCGCAGGATCTGCGCCGTCCTGCGCAATGTCACGCAATGGAAGAAGACCGAGGCCGAGCTGGTTGCCGCCAGGCAACGGGCAGAGAAGGACTCGCTCGCCAAGTCCGAATTCCTCGCCAAGGTGAGCCACGAGATCCGCATCCCGCTCAATTCGATCATCGGGTTCTCCGAGGTCATGATCGACGGCCGCTTCGGCCCACTCGGCAACGAGCGCTATGTCGACTATCTCAAGGATGTCCGCGCCTCCGGCCAACACATCATGTCGCTGCTCAATGACCTGCTCGATCTGTCCAAGATCGAAGCCGGCAGGCTCGATCTCACCTTCGTCAGCATCAACCTCAACGCGGCGGTTCAGCAGTGCGTCGCGCTGATGCAGGCGCAAGCCAGTCGCGAACGCGTGATCATCCGCACGGCACTGCCGCCGACACTGCCATCGGTCGTGGCCGATACCCGCTCCCTGCGCCAGATCGCCATCAATCTCCTGTCGAACTCGGTCAAATCCGCCGGCACCGGCGGCCAGGTGATCATCTCGACCGCGCTGACCGATGCCGGCGAGGTCGCGCTGCGGGTGCGCCACAGCGGCGCCGGGATGAGCGAAAAGGATATTGCACTGGCGCTCGAACCCTTCCGTCAGGTCGTGACGGCGACGCGCTGGGATGCGAGCGCAGGCGGACTCGCCCTGCCGCTCACCAAGGCGCTGGCCGATGCCAACCGCGCGCGCTTCGCCATCAGCAGCACGGTCGACGAAGGCACGCTGATCGAGGTCACCTTTCCGGCGACCCGCGTGCTTAAGGGCGCGTGATCCATCGCATTGTCAGCGAAGCGTGGCCTTGGCCGAGGTGTATCGCCTGCGTCGCCTGCTGCCGCCGTCCCGCGGCGGCCGCGTTGGTCCGATTCTTGAATCCCCGATCCTGGGTGAAACGCAGCGCCGAATTCGCTTCAGCGCGTAGAATCTGCTAGGCTAGGCCGCGAGCCGGGCGCCAACCTCGGAGCCACGATGCGCACGATCAGGTGCCTGATTTCGGTCATCGCTGCCGCGATGTTCCTGATGCCTGCGGCAGATGCCGCCGAAACCGTAGATCTCCTGCTGGTGCTGGCTGCCGATGTCTCGCGCAGCGTCGATGCAGCGAAGTTCCAGTTGCAGCGCGAAGGTTATGCCGCGGCGATCGCCGATCCACGCGTGATCGAGGCCATCCGTTCGGGTCCAAACGCCCGCATCGCGGTGTGTTTCCTCGAATGGTCGGGCGTGGGCGCGCAAAAAGTCGTCATCGACTGGACGACGATCGGCGATACGGTAGGCGCGCGCCGCTTCGGCGATCAGCTGCTCGAGGCGCCGCGCTCGTTTGCCGACAGGACCTCGATCAGCGGCGGCATCGAATTCGCGATGGCGCAGTTCGAGCGCGCTCCGTTCGAGGCGCGGCGCCGAACCATCGACGTGTCAGGCGACGGCACCAACAATTCGGGGCGCGACGTCACGCTGGCGCGCGACGAAGCGCTGGCCAAAGGAGTCACGATCAACGGCGTCGTCATCCTGAGCGACCGGCCGATGTCGTGGAACCCCGAGCACACCAATCCGCCGGGTGGCCTCGCCAACTACTACCGCGACAACGTCATTGGCGGCTCGGGCGCCTTTGTCTTGGTGGCCGAGAATTTCAACTCGTTCGGCAAGGCGATCCTTAACAAACTGATCGCTGAGATCGCACTCGGACCTGTCCCGTCACATACCGTGTTGCGTTGATCGCCGGACCGATTGCCGCAGCGTGCCCGCGCGACGGTACGGGTGCGCTGCCACAGGCTTAGGTTTCTGCCCGCCCGATCAAGCGGCAACGCGCCAGTTTCAATTCGTTCCAGACTGTGGGCAGTCTAGAATCGTTCCAACATATTGATCTTTCATACTAATTTTTCTTGACCCGGCTTGCTCGGCTGTTCCACACGACATGCGAGCAGATGCGATCGCAGATCGCCGACCGACCATCGCGATCGATAGGGGGAGCGAACGATGCATTGTTCCGTCCGCAATATGTCCACGGGAAGAACTTGCGCGCGGCTTTCGCTCGCCGGAAGCCTCATCCTGGTCACGAGCGCAGCCGCGCTCGCCGACTCGGGCGAGGTCAACGTCTATACCTATCGCGAGCACAAACTGATCCAGCCGATGTTCGATGCCTTCACCAAGGACACCGGCCTCAAGGTCAATGTCATTTCCGCGAGCTCCGGCCTCGAGCAGCGCATCGCTACCGAAGGCGCCAACAGCCCGGCCGACGTGCTGCTGACCGTCGACATCGGCCGGCTACAGGACGCGGTCAACGCCGGCATCACCCAGCCGATCAAATCGGAAACACTCGACAAGATCGTGCCACCGCAATATCGCGATCCAAGCGGAAACTGGTACGGCATCTCGATGCGCGCACGTATCGTCTACGCCTCCAAGGACCGCGTGCAGCAGAACGCCCTCACCTACGAGGACCTCGCCGATCCGAAATGGAAGGGCAGGATCTGTATCCGCTCGGGCCAATACATCTACAACAACGCGCTATTTGCCGCCTACATCGCCCATCACGGCGAAGCCAAGGCGGAGGAATGGCTCAAGGGCGTCAAGGCGAATCTGGCGCAGAAGCCCTCGGGCGGCGACCGCGAGGTCGCCCGTGACATCGCATCGGGCAAGTGCGATATCGGGCTCGCCAACACCTACTACTGGGCGCTGATGGAGAACAACGAGCCCGACAAGAAAGCGTGGGCCGAAGCGACCAAGGTCATTCTCGCAACCTTCAAGGACGGCGGCACGCACGTGAACCTGTCGGGCGTGGTGCTTGCCAAACATTCGCCCAACAAGGCGAACGCCATGAAGCTGATCGAATGGCTGGTCGGCGAGACGGCACAGCACATGTATGCCGACATGAACTACGAATATCCGATGCGCCCGGGCGTCGCGATCAACCCGACGATCGCGGCCTATGGCACGCTCAAGCCCGACACGCTGCCGCTGTCCACCATCGCCGAGAAGAAGAAAGCGGCCGCCAATGCCGTCGACAAGGTCGGTTTCGACAACTAGAGCATTTTCCGGAAAGGTGGATACCGGCTTTTCCAAAAGCGTGCCCGCGGTTTCCCGTCCGAAAATGCGGCAAATGCAAAGAACGAGAATACATTCGGTTTTCGCTGAAATCGAACGTGCTCCAGCGATCCGGATCGAGGCCGCGAGGATCAACGCATGAGCCTTGCCGGCGACATCGCCGCGCCGAGAGGCGTACGACTGTGGCGCCTCCCGCGCCTTTCCCCGGCGCAGATCGCAGCGCTCGTCGGCATCGGCGCGATTGCGGCGCTGGTGCTCGTCCCGCTCGTGAGCCTCGCGGCGATCGCCGCCAAAGGCGATTCCGACATCTGGCAGCACCTCGCCCGCTACGTACTGCCGGTCGCGGTCCGTGACACCGCGCTCCTGCTCGCCGGCGTCGCCGCGATCACTGCGATCGTCGGCCTCGGCACCGCCTGGCTCATCACCGCCTACCGCTTCCCGCTGCGCGATGCGCTCGCCTGGCTCCTGCCCCTGCCGCTCGCCATCCCGACCTATATCGTTGCCTACGTTTACGTCGACCTGTTCGACGCGCTCGGGCCGGTCGGATCGCTCGCGCGCATGCTGTTCGGCGCGCCACAGCACCCGTGGTTCCTCGACGTGCGTTCGCTGCCCGGCGCGGCATTCGTTATCGGCATTGTGCTCTATCCTTACGTCTATCTGTCGGCCCGCGCGATGTTCCAGACGCAGAGCGCGAGCCTGTTCGAGGTCGCGCGCACCCTCGGTGCGACGCGATTTATGCTGGCACGGCATGTCGCTCTGCCGCTGGCGCGGCCGGCGCTCGCAGTCGGGCTTTCGCTCGCGCTGCTCGAAACGCTTAACGACATCGGCGCCAGCGAGTATCTCGGCGTGCGTACGCTCACGCTGTCGATCTTCACCACTTGGCTCAACCGTTCGAGCCTACCCGGCGCCGCCCAGATCGCTTGTGTCATGCTGATCGTCATCGGTGGCCTGATCGCGCTCGAGCGCTACGGCCGGCGCAATCGGGCCTTCGCCATGCCGGTACGACGCGCGCGCGCGCTGGCACCGATCGCGCTCGCCGGATGGCAGGGCGTTGCCGCAACGACGGTCTGCTTTGTTCCGGTCGCGCTCGGATTCTTGCTGCCCGCGACCTATCTCGCCTACGAGGTGGTCCACCGCGGCCTCGTCGTCGGCTTCGACCCCGATCTCTGGCGCCACACACTGACCACGGTCATCCTGGCGACGACCGCGACGGCGATCGTGTTGGCGCTGGGCCTCGCCGCCGCGGTCGCGGTGCGGCTGACGCGCCGCGCGCTGGCATCAACGTGCTTTGCCGTCGCCGGTCTCGGCTATGCGGTGCCGGGTACGGTCCTTGCGCTCGGCCTGTTGTCGCCGCTGGTGGCGATCGACGAGGTGATCAACTGGCTCACGCACGGCATCGCCGGCACCACCGTCGGTCTCGTCGTCGCCGGTTCGGGCGCTGCCGTGGTGATCGCCTACGTGATCCGTTTTCTCGCCATCGCCACTGGATCGGCGCAGGCGGGGCTGGCCCGCATTTCCACCCATATGGACGACGTCGCGCGCACGCTCGGCACGCGGCCGGGCGGCGTCGTGCGGTTCATCCACCTTCCGCTGTCGCGGCCGGCGCTCGGCGGCGCGGCCCTGCTCGTGTTCGTCGATTGCCTCAAGGAGCTGCCGGCGACCCTCTTGTTGCGGCCGCTCAACGTCGAGACGCTGTCGACCTACATCTATCAATTCGCCACGCGCGGCAACTTCGAGGAGGGCGCGCTTGCCGCGCTTCTGATCGTTGCCGTCGGCATTCTGCCGGTCATACGCATGGTGGGCTTTGCCGACGTGCCGGTGACCCCGGAGAGCAGCGACACGGCGCGCCCTTCGCCATGACACACATCAGAAAGCACCGGCGCTGAAGCGCAGCCTCTGGGTCACGTCATAGCTTGCCTTGCTGGTCGGCACTGCATAGTCGAGGCGAAGGGGCCCGAACGGCGAATCCCAGACGAGGCCTGCTCCCAAGGCTGATCGGACAACCTTGGAATCGCCTGCCTGCAGCGATTGCGAGAGCGACGGCAAGGCGGTCGGCCCACGATAACCCCACAAGCTGCCGGCGTCGGCAAAGAACGACGCCTTGAGTCCAAGTTCGGAGGGCAGGTAGGGAACAGCCGATTGCAGCTCGGCCGTCGTCGCCCAGTACTTGCTGCCGCCGATGTTATCGTTGGTCGTGCCGGCCGTAAGATCGCGCGGCCCGAATCCATTGGGCGCAAAGCCGCGGACGAATTGCGGCCCGCCGAAGAAGGCATTCTGGAACGGCAATTGCTGACCGCCCCAGGGCGTGACGTAGCCACTCTGCGCACGCGCCATGCCCACGACCCCGTCGGCCACCTCCCGGTAGCCGCGTACATCGGCGGTGGTCTTGAGGAAATTGACGTCGCCGCCGAGCCCCGCGACATCCTGATTGAACTGTGCGCGAATGCCGCTGGTCGGGCTCTTGGCATTGTCGAGCGTGTTGTAGATCAGCGAACTGCCCGCCATTGAAACCCAGCTCGGTCCGTCGAGCGCCGCCTGCTTGACCGGCAGCGACGCTTCGCCGTTGGCGTAGCATCCGGGCGGTGGATTGTTGGGCGAGCAGTCCATCAGGGGTGCCGCGAGCGAGATGCTTTGACGATAGATCGAATAGCGCCACTGTTGCGTCAGATCTTCGGTCAGCGGCGCGCCCACGCGCAACGTCGTCCCATAGTTGCTGCTCCCATAGGATTGATAGGAGCTGACGAGGCTCTGCTTGGCAAATACATCGGCACCGGCCGACATGCGGGTGCCGAAAACATACGGCTCGACGAACGAAAGCGTAAAACCGTTGGTATATTGGCCGAAGATTGCCGATGCCTTGGCATATTCGCCGCGTCCGAAAAGATTGCGGTCACTGATGCTAACTTCGCCGATAATTCCGTCCGTCGTCGAATAGCCGCCGGCGATCGAGAAATCGCCGGTCTGTTGATCCTCGCAGTCGACGTTGACGATCACACGGTCGGCTGCAGAACCGGTTTCGGTCGTGATCTTGACGCTCTTGAAATAGCCGAGATTCTTCAGCCGGCGCTCGGCGCGGTCCACCAGCGCCCGATTATAAGGATCCCCTTCGGCGATATCGAATTCGCGCCGAATGACGTAGTCGCGGGTGCGCGTGTTGCCGCGGATATTGATACGTTCGACGTAGCTTCGAGGCCCCTCATCAAGCGAGAGGACGACATTGATGACCCTTGCATCTGCATGGCGTTCGCCGTGCGGATGCACCGTCGACAACGGATAGCCGCGCTTCGCCACCCCGACG
>Ga0126377_10003384_pt1 | contig 11286 bp, 6 predicted proteins | sample PanSoiMetPlot_22_FD_92647 | JGI IMG/M metagenome (GOLD analysis project Ga0126377, IMG submission 92647) | Tropical forest soil microbial communities from Panama - MetaG Plot_22 | ecosystem: Environmental > Terrestrial > Soil > Tropical forest > Bulk soil | place: Panama | collected 2016-02-17
ATGGGGCAATCTGTCGCAGATCGCAACGCCAAACGGACTGGTCAGCGCCACTTCTTTGCCCTAAGCAGACTGTCACGATATGTCGTGAGTGCGACCCGAGAATGATGTAGCAGTGGTAGTTGTGCGTCCGCCTTCACTGCTCTGCGGCTTCGGTCCGCCTCCGCCGCTCCGCGGCTTCGGTCCGCCTCCGCCGCTCCGCGGCTTCGGCGAGACTGTCTCGCCTAGCCGAAGCTCACGCCTCAGGCGAAGCCTGGCGTGAGCGAAGGCTGGTGGACTTCTTGCACATAAGGTGCGCGCGCTCAGCAGCCAGCGATGTCTTCGTTTTCGAGGAGCATGGCGATGCGAAGGCGGCGTTCCGACTGGGCCGTGCTCGCGGCAGCGTCACTGCTGACTCTCGCCTGCGGCACCGGAAAGGGAAGCACCACAGACGGCGCGGCTTCCTCGAGTACTGTTCCATCTGCTCCGGTCGCGGTCACCTCGGCACCAGTCCAAGTGGCAGAGGAGCCGGTTACGATTCGCGCGACCGGCTCGTTCACGGCCGCCGAGAGCTCGAAGGTCAGCCCGCTCGTCTCGGGACAGATCATCGCGACACCGGTGAACGTCGGCGCCACCGTGAAAGCCGGCGAGGTGATCGCTCGTCTCGACGATCGTGACGCCCGCGCGAAGCTGGTACAGGCGAAGGCGACGCTGCAGCAGGCGCAGGCCACCGCGGCAAACGCGAAAGCGCAGATGGAACGATCCGCCGGTCTCGTGAAGACCGGTGACATCTCGGCGGTCGACTTCGAAACGCTGACCACTCAGGTCGAGACGGCCAACGCGCAGGTCGCGCAGGCACAGGCGCAGGTCACGGTCGCGCAACAGCAGGTAGACGAGACGGTCATCCAGGCTCCGTTTCGAGGCCACGTCAGCGCGCGGCCGGTCGCGGCTGGCGAATACGTGACCACTGCGTCGTCGATCGCGACTGTCGTCCAGATTCAGCCAATCAAACTCGAGCTTCAGATTCCGGAGGCCGATGCGGCGCAGGTCAACGTCGGCATGGCGGTATCGGCGCAGGTCGCGTCGTATCCCGACCGCGAATTCGTCGGCACAATCACCGCAAAGAATCCCGCGTTGAGCCCCGAATCCCGCGCGCTCACTGTCGTCGCTGAGTTCAAGAACGACGACCTGGCGTTGAACCCCGGCATGTTTGCGAGCGCGGCGGTCAAGTTGCCTCAGACGCAGCAGGTCATCTCCGTGCCGAGCGAGGCGGTATTCACGCCCGCCGGCAGTCCATCGGCCCAGGTCTACATCGCGCTGGAGGGCAAGGCACGGCTCCGCGTGGTGCAGGCGGGACCGCAGCAGGGCAATCTCGTTCCGATCGCCTCCGGTCTCGAGCCGGGCGATGTGGTGATCACGAGCGACCACGACAAGCTGTTCGACGGCCAGCCTGTCACCGTCCGATAGTCGTCGGCGCCGTCGCGTGCCGGCAGGACACACCCGTGCAAAAGCTCGCTGAAATCTGTATTCGCCGACCGGTCTTCGCCACGATGATCGTGCTCGCGCTGATGGTCCTGGGGATCTTTTCGCTCTTCGGCCTCGGCGTCGATCTCCTTCCCAATGTCGATCTGCCGACGGTCGCCGTGTCGGTTCAGAACCCGGGCGCCGCGCCCGAGCAGATGGAGATCGAGGTGTCGAAACGCCTCGAGGATTCGATCAACACCATCAGCGGCATCGACGAGCTCCGTTCGACATCGTCGGACGGCTTCTCGCAGGTGATCGTCACATTCACCCTCGACAAGAACGGTGATGTCGCGGCGCAGGAGGTTCGCGACAAGGTCAACCTCGTTGTCGGCGATCTGCCGGAGACGGCGCGCGCCCCCGTGATCCAGAAATTCGATCCCGGTGCGGCGCCGATTCTCAACATCGTCGTCGGCGGTTCGCGATCGCTTGGCGATATCACCGGCATTGCCGAGCGCCAGCTGCGCGACGAGCTTCAGAACATCAGCGGCGTCGGGCAGGTGCAGATCGTCGGCGGTGCGCAGCGCGAGATTCAGGTGCAGCTCAATCCGGAGCGGATGCGCGCCTACAACGTGACGGTCGCCGAAATCACCGCTGCCTTGCGTCAACAGAACGTGGAGATTCCCGGCGGCGCGGTCGAACAGGGCGCGCGCCAGCTCACGCTGCGGACCATCGGCAAACTGTCCACCGCGGAGGAGTTCAACCGTGTCGCGGTCGCCAAACGCGATACCTTCGTCGTCACCATCGCTGACATCGGCACGGCCGTCGATACACCCGCCGAGCTCACGAGCGCCTCATACCTCGATGGCAGTCCCGCGGTGACGCTCGTGGTGTCGAAGCAGTCGGGACAGAATACCGTCACGGTTGCCGACGCGGTGAGGGCGAGGCTCACCGAGTTGCAACGAGCGCTGCCCGCGGACGTGCGTGCTCAGGTGATCAGCGATCAGTCGGTGTTCATCAAGGCGGCGGTCCGCGCGATCGCCGAACACCTGGTGCTCGGAAGCATGTTCGCCGCGGTCATCATCTACATCTTCCTCGCCAACGTTAGGACCACGCTCATTTCCGCCCTTGCGATTCCCACCTCCATCGTCTCGACCTTCGCTTTGATGAAGGCGATGGACTACACACTCAATCAGATCACGATGCTGGCGTTGACGCTGATGGTCGGCGTCGTCATCGACGATGCGATCGTGGTGCTCGAGAACATCTATCGGTTCATCGAAGAGAAGGGCCTGCCGCCGTTTCAGGCGGCGATCGACGGGACTCGTGAGATTGGCCTGGCCGTGCTGGCCACGACCTTGTCGCTGCTCGCCGTGTTCGTGCCGGTCGGATTCATGGGCGGCATTGTCGGCCGCTTCATGTCCTCGTTCGGGTTGACGGCGGCGTTTGCGATCTTCGTGTCTTTGATCGTGTCGTTCACGTTGACGCCGATGTTGAGCTCGCGGTTCATCACCCCTCCGGAGCGCCATCAGGCCGGCGCCTCGAAGCAGTCGCGCTTTTACGCGTCGATCGATCGCGGCTACACCACGTTCCTGCGGTGGTCGATGGCACATCGGGGAGCGATCGTCGCGATCTGCGCTCTCGTGATCGTCAGCATCGTCCCGCTGTTCATGGTGATCGGAAAGAACTTCGTTCCAGCCGACGATCGCAGCGAATTTCAGGTCCTCCTCACCGCGCCCGAAGGATCGTCTCTGCCGGCGACGACCGGCGTCGCCGAGCGAATCGCACGCGACCTGCGCGCCCAGCCGGGCGTCGCGTCGACCTTGACCAATATCGGCAGTGCCTCGCAAGTCGCCGTCAATCAGGCCTCGATCGTGGTGAAGCTGACGGATCGCGATCAGCGCGATCTGTCTCAACAGGAGCTCATGGTTCGCGCGCGCGAGCTCCTGACGCGGTATCCCCGTGAGCTGCGCACAAGCGTTCAGCCCATTTCCTCAGTCGGGTCGGTCGGTGGCCGTAGTGCGGACGTGCAGTTCGCGCTCATCGGTCCCGAACTGCAGCGCCTCGCCGAGTTTGCGCAGCACCTGACGGAACGGATGAGGGCGTCGCGCGAGATGGTCGATGTCGACAGTTCGCTGGTCTTTGGCAAACCCGAGCTCCACGTCGAGATCGATCGTCAACGTGCCGCGGACCTCGGCGTGAACGCTCAGGAGATTGCCCAGGCCATTAACGTCTTCGTTGGCGGCCAGCGGATCTCCACCTTCTCCGCAGGCACGAACGAATATGACGTCACGCTGCGCGCACAACAGCCGTTCCGGACGACGGTCGAGGGCATCGAACAGGTGCCGGTGGGTTCGACGAAGGCCGGGCCGGTGCCGCTGCGCGACGTCGTGAACATCACCCAGACGACCGGACCGGCGAGCATCGAACACGTGAACCGGCAACGCCAGGTCACGCTGTATGCGAACGTCCCGCCCGGTGCATCGCAGGCCCGCGCCATCGCCCAGGTCCAGGGTTTCATCGGCGATCTGCAGCTGCCGCCGTCGTATTCGGCGCTGCTCTCCGGCACCTCGCGTGAGCTCGGTCGCGCCGGCTACTACTTCGTTCTCGCGATCTCGCTGTCGTTCATCTTCATGTACATGGTTCTGGCGGCGCAGTTCGAGTCGTTCATCCATCCCGTCACCATCCTGCTCACGCTCCCGCTTGCGGTGCCGTTCGGGCTGTTGTCGCTGCTCGTCACCGGGCAAACCGTGAACATCTTCTCCGGCCTCGGTCTGCTGCTGCTGTTCGGAATCGTGAAGAAGAATGCGATCCTCCAGATCGACCATACCAACAATTTGCGCGAACGGGGACTGACACGATACGACGCCATCATTCAAGCGAATCGTGATCGTCTTCGTCCGATTCTGATGACGACGCTTGCGCTCGTCGCTGGCATGGTTCCGCTCGTCATCTCGAGGGGGCCGGGTGCGGCGACGAATCGGTCGATCGGCGTGCTCGTGATCGGCGGGCAATCGCTCTGCCTGCTCCTGACGCTGCTCGCCGTTCCGGTCTTCTACTCGCTGTTCGACGACGCAGGGGCGTTCACGTCACGGCTCTCGTCGCGACTGCGACTGCGCCGCGTACCTGCCGGCACCACAGCCAAGGCGACGTCGAGCCTCATCGCGATCGTGCTCATGGCCAGCACAAGCGCGGCACAGCAGGTCCCGACTCCCCAGTCGCCACAAGTGGCGATACCGAGTGAGACCCCACCGCCGTTGCCGCCGCGTGTCGGTATCGAGTCCGAACAGTCGATAACCCTCGATGAGGTCATCAGGCAAGTGCTGGCGAACAATCCGGCGATTGCGGTGAGCCGGGTGGACGTCGAGCGCGCACGTCTCTCGATTCAGGGAGCACAGGGTGCATTCGATCCGGTGGTGGGGTGGCAGTCCTTCTATGAGCATGCCGTGACGCCGGTCAGTTCCGTGCTCGGCGGGTCGGCGACGGGAAGCGTGACCCAGAACACGCTCGACTCGGTGCCATCCGTGACCGGTTTCCTGCCGCGTACGGGTGCGACACTCGAAGCGCAGCTCTCGTCACAGCGCATCTCGTCGAACAATCAGTTGGCCAGCTTGAATCCGCAGTTCCCCACGGCGCTGCACCTGTCGATCACTCAGCCCCTGTTCAAGAACCTCGCGATCGACGCTCCCCGGCACCAGATCGTGGTGGCACAACAGACGGCGACCCTGACGACCGAGCAGTTTCGGCGACAGGTCCTCGAGAGTGTCGCGGCAGCGGAGCAGGCGTTCTGGCAGCTCGTGTTCGCGCGACAGAATCTCGATGTCCAGATGGAAGGGCTGAGCCTCGCGCAGGCGCAGGCGGCGAGCAACGCACGCCGCGCCAATGCCGGGACCCTGGCACCGATCGACGCGACCGAGGCACTGACGCAGGTGGCGACGTCGCAGCAAAGCGTATACGAGGCGCAGCAGGCGGTCACTACCGCGGAGATTGCGCTGAAGACGCTGATGCTCGCGAGTCGCGATGCGCCGTTGTGGCGTGTGGGCCTGACGCCGGCGACGCCGCTCAACCTCACGGCGCCGACGATGCCGCTCGACGAGGCGATCGCGACCGCGATCGCCAATCGTCCTGAAATCTCCGCATCCAACGCCTCTGCATCGATCAACGAGACCGACGTCCGGTTCTTCCGCAACCAGACCAGGCCGCAGGTGGATCTCGTGGCGGACTACACATCGGCCGGCCTGTCGGGACAGCTCGTGCCGGCCACGGCGATTCCCGGCTTCGAGTCACTCGCCGGCACGCTGCCACCGCGATTGGTCGGGGGGTACTCACAATCGCTCTCCAACCTCCTGCGGCAGGCGTATCCGACGACGCACGTGCGTCTCGACGTGTCGCTGCCGATCGGTAACCGCACGGCGAAGGCCAACCTGGCGTCGGCGGTTGCGGAAGGCCGCCAGATCCAGATCCAGCGCCAGCAGACCGAGCAGGCGATCGCCGCAGATGTGCGAAATGCGTTGCAGGCGCTCGCCTCCACCGAAGCTCGCGCCCAGGCTGCCGCGGACGCTGCACGCCTGGCGGAGGATGTCTACGCCAGTGAACAACGGAAGTTTCAAGCCGGGACATCGACCGTCTTCCTGTTGTTTCAGCGCCAGACGACGATGATCACCGCGCGCAGCCAGCTCGCGCGCGCACAGGCCGATCTGAGCATCGCGATCGGTCAATTCGAGGCGGCGACCGGAACGTCGCTCGCCGTCCACAACGTCACCATCCAGCCGTAGCATCCATGCGTCCGACCAGCACCCGGCTTCGTGATCACGTGGATGCCCACGCTCACCGAGTGAGAGAGGCGTTCGGACTGTCGCCACGCGAAGACCTGACGACGCGTCCCTTGCAACAACTCGACCTCGACGACGATGTCACGACCCGTCTGGCCGACTTCAATATCGAGTGGTACGTGATCCCGCCGTCGTCACTCGTGCCTTTCGATTCGGACTATCTCATGAAGATGTACGCGCATCGGTCGCCTGCGTTCGACGAGGCGCGCTACGAGGCGCTCAGCATCCGCCAGATGCTCGAGTCCGCGCACCAGCGTGTCCAAGGGACGATCGTCGGCATCGAGGTGACGGAGAAGCCGTACTATGCGCCTGGCAACCCGTCGTTCTACGGAACGCGGTACGGCTTGGATCCGACGTTCGATCCGTTTCGGATGTACTTCGAGCGGGCCGGCCTGAAGTCGGGCCCGCGCTTCATCAATTCCCGGTTCGCGCATACGCCCGCTACGCTTCGCTCGCTGGGAGAGATCGTCGACGGGGATTGGCGATCGCGCGGTCTCGTCCCACCGGGCTACGAGCTGACCGTGTGTCCGCCCACCGTCTTCAACCTCGTCGGCATGCTCTTTCATACCGAATGGAGTCAGACGGCGACGCTCGAACTGAGCGCCTATTGGGACGACCGAGGCAACGCCGCCGGCCTGGCCGTGGGGTCGCACGGACCTGGTGATTTCTCGTACGTGCGGTGTATCGAGTCAGATGCCGACCTGAGTCAATTGGGCTTTCGTGTCGCGTTGGTGCCCGCTTCAGTGCGGGGTCGATGACGTCGATCAGGTCCTTCAGTGATCCTGCAGTCAGCGGCGGAATCCGAATGTGACGCCCACCGACACCCGCAAAAAGCCATAGTCCGTCACGAGGACGCCATCACGTTCGTTCTCGTCGACGAGCGCCCGGAAGTATCGCAGGTCGCCGCGCAGCCCTACATGCGTGTTCAGGAAGTACGTCACGCCGCCGCCGACGTTGAACCCGAGGTTGTTCTGGGCTCTGTCCTCTTCATTCGTCCAGGCACGCATGATACCGAGGCCTGCGCTCCCGAACGGATGCCATTTCGTCGCACCGTGGATGCGAACGGGCAGCACCGCATTGCCCATGAAGCCGATCGCGTCGGTGTTGATGTCTGTGCACGGGCCGCCTACACCCGGTCTGCAATTGGGCGGCGCCGAAGGATCGAGCGGGAACACCTCGGCATCCTTGAAGAAGTGTTGGTAACGCTGGAAATCGAATTCGAACCCGAGTCGGTCGCCGAGATAGCCGACCGAGACGCCTGGCCCGCCCTTGCCGTGCTCGACGTCACCTGCGATGTTCCCGGCAACATTTGGCGTGACCAGCCACTGCGCGTGGGCGGGCGCGGCCGTCCACGCGACGACCGTAACCGCGAGAAGTATGGAGCGACGAAATCGCATCATTGATTCGATCAGCCTCAGGCGTGGTCCTTCGCGACGCCTGCCCTCTGCAGCCGTGATGCCATCGGGTTTTGTGCTGAACGGTCGATAGGGAGTGACGAACAGGCGAGTATGTCCTCACCGGGCGACGACATCGGCCTCAAGAAGGATCACTTGGATCGACATGCGGACCACCGCCTGAAGGCGAGGGCCGTTCAGGCGACGCACGACAACGGATCCCTTGTGCGATCATAGGTGCGATCTGTAACTGACGGATTGGGCAAATCGAAAAGTAGACGCCCGCCGGTTGCGCCTGGTCATCTGTTGAGCTGTGATGGCGCTCCCCAAGAACAAAACCAAAATCGTGGCCACGATCGGACCAGCCTCCGACACACCGGACATGCTGGGACGCCTCATCGGCGCGGGCCTCAACGTCGCCCGGCTCAACTTCTCCCATGGGGACTTTGCTGGTCATGCGGAGCGCATCAACCGCATCCGTTCGGCCGCGGCGGCCGCCGGCCGCCGTGTGACGATCATGGCCGATCTGCCTGGCCCAAAGATTCGGATTGGCACGATCGATCCAGAGCCGATTCAGTTGCAGGCGGGAGAGAACTTCACACTGACCACAGATGTTGTTTCCGGGGATGCTCAACGCGTGTCGGTGACGCTCACGCGTTTGCCGAGCGTCGTGAAGCCGGGCGACGAACTATTCCTGAACGATGGCCTGGTGCAATTGACCGTCCAGCAGATCTCCGGCACCGAGGTTCACTGCACGGTCGCGGTCGGCGGCGAGCTCCGCTCCAAGAAGGGCCTGAACCTGCCTGGAATCGCTCTCGGCACCGGCGCCTTTACCGACCGCGACCGTGCGTGTCTGGAATTTGCGTTGGAACACGGAGTGGACGCTGTGAGCCAGTCGTTCGTGGAGACTCGCGATGACGTGGAAGCCACGCGCGCCGCTGCCGAGGCGTTTGGCAGGCGGCCCTTCCTGGTCGCCAAGATAGAACGGTTGAACGCCATCGGGCACTTCGATGAAATCGTGAACGCGAGCGACGGCATCATGATTGCCCGCGGCGACCTCGGCGTAGAAGTTCCGATCGAGGAGATGGCGATGCTGCAGAAACAGCTCATCGCCAGAGCGCATATCGCCGGCAAGCCGGTCATCACGGCAACACAAATGCTCGAATCGATGACAGTCAGCCGCCTGCCGACCCGAGCCGAGGCAACGGATGTTGCAAACGCGATCCTCGACGGAACGGATGCCGTCATGCTCTCCGGTGAATCGGCGATCGGCAAATATCCTGCGGAGGCAGTGGCGATGCTGGCCAAGATTGCCGCCTACACCGAGTCGCAGCGTCCGCCAGTGCGTCTGGCGGAACTTCGCGCGCGCCTGCAACACGGCCCACCGAACACTGCTGCCGACGCCATTGCCTCCGTCGTGGAAACCGCGTTGGACATCGTCCCGTGTGCGGCCGTGTTCGTCCCCACCCGAACGGGCACGACCGCCCGAATGATCTCCCGCTTGCTCCCATCGCAATGGATTCTCGCGCTCAGCCCCGACCAGGCTGTGTGCCGGGGATTGGCCTTTTCCTACGGTGTCGAGCCTGTCCAGTTGATGAAGGAGCCGACGAATTGGCGGGAGTTTGCCAAGACCTTCCTCCAGGAGCATCAAATCGCTGGGCACATGTCACTGCTGGTGGAGGGGCCTTCCAGCCGCATTCCTGACAAGAACTTTCTTCTCGAGTTCCTTGGGGAGTTCACGACCTGAACTCGCGCCGGTAGGCACGCTTCATTGTTCCGACGATCTCGTTGTTCACGCGAAGCGATGAGGTTGTCCCGTAGCTGATAGCACAGCACTCCAAGCGGGGCTGTCAGGATCGAGTCGTTTCTTCTGGGCCGTCAGAAGGTCGATCGGGACATGAATGAAGCGGTCGTGCAGGAGTCCGATCACCAGCCCGGTTTTTCCTGCCATGGCGGCGTGGGCGGCATGGCGCGCGAACTGATCGCAAAGAATCGTGTCTTCCGCATTGTCCGGACTGCTCCGGACGAAATAGCTCGGGTCAAAGTAGCGCATGACGCAGGGAATGTTCCGCGCGCGAAACCACTCTTCTATCTTCTTGTGCAGGAACAACCCGATGTCACCCAGCTTGACGTTTCCCGAAGCGTCGCGCTCCGTTCCGGTGTTGTGGAGGAGTTCCTGTCCCGCGCCTTCCGCCACGGCAATCACCGCGTGCCCGCGATTCAGAATCCGCTGTTCGAGTGCGGCGAGAAACCCACCGTGCCCCTCTAACTGGAACGGCACTTCGGGGATCAGTGTGAAGTTCACATCCTGGCTCGCCATGGTGGCCTGGGCGGTCAGGAACCCGGCGTGCCGTCCCATCAACTTCACGAGCGAGATCCCGTTCTGCACGCTGCGCGCCTCTGTATGCGCACGCTGCAATACCTTGGCCGCCTCCTCGACCGCAGTCAGAAAGCCGAACGAGCGCGAGACATAGGGAATATCGTTGTCGATGGTTTTAGGGATTCCCACCACCGAGAGCGCGGCCCCTCGCTTTTGAGCCTCCGCAAAGAATTCCCTGGCCCCGCGCTGCGTGCCATCACCACCAATCGTGAACAGAATATTCACGCGACGGCGGATCAGGTTCTCGACGGCGCGGGCCTTGTCCACTGGACCTCGTGAGGTGCCCAGAATCGTGCCGCCTTGCTGATGAATGCCATCCACCATCTCGTGTGTGAGAACAAGAGGCTCGGCGCCGTGCTCCGGATCCAGCCCTTGATATCCCCAACGGAAGCCGAGCACTTCTTTTACGCCGTAGGCGTGATGCAATTCCAGAAACAGCGACCGGATCACATCGTTGAGTCCTGGACATAGTCCTCCGCAGGTCACGATGCCCGCGCGTGTGTCTGGCGGATTGAAGAACAGATGTTTGCGTGCGCCCGCCAGCTCGAAGAGGAGGCCATCCTCCGGACGCGTGTCAACAGTACGAAGGATCGTGTCGGGTATACGTTCTGACTCATCAACCCAGCGTGTGAGAGGTGAGGGAAAGCCCGCTGCACCGAGGACTGGGATGTCCATGATGATTCCCTCGGACAATCACGTGAGAATCAAACCTGACACACCGGCGACCAGAGCGTAAACCACGAGAGGGATCGCCGTTCGCTTGAGGACGAATCCCTCTTGATCGTCCAGGCCGAGAATCGAGAGCACGGCGACGATGTTGCTGATGGCGACCATGTTGCCCATAGCGGCGCCGACCGATTGCAGGGCCAGAATCGACGTTCGGTCGAAGCCGAGGGTACGGGCAATCGAATCCTGAATGCCGGCGAAGGTCAGGTTCGAGACAGTGGCCGAGCCTGCGAAGAAGGCGCCCAGCGCGCCCAGCACCGGCGCGAAGAATGGCCAGGTCCCACCCGTGACGGAGGCGAACGTCCGTCCGATGATCATCGTCTGAGCGCTATCACCTCCCAGCGTCATCAGTTGGACCATGATCAATGCCCCGACGAGAGTGATGCTGGGGCCATTCAATCGACTCGTTGTGTCCGCCACAATCTGTTTCAGCGTATGAGGGTGGATTCTGAGGAGCGGCATAGAAAGAAGCACGACCAGGACAAACGGGATCAGGGCAGGCACAAAGAGCGCGTTA